>Ga0115013_10000156_pt1 | contig 44581 bp, 32 predicted proteins | sample SouAtlMetagenome_2_FD_88686 | JGI IMG/M metagenome (GOLD analysis project Ga0115013, IMG submission 88686) | Marine eukaryotic phytoplankton communities from Atlantic Ocean - South Atlantic ANT15 Metagenome | ecosystem: Environmental > Aquatic > Marine > Oceanic | place: South Atlantic Ocean...
TATAGGCAGCCTGACCGTCAAAGACAGAGAGGTCGAAGTTAGCATTGTTTGTTGAAACCAAGGTGTTCCCGACGTTGACTAGGCTCGCACCTTGGGCGCTTAACGCCGAGACAGCGATGATTGCTAAAATCGAGTTTTTCATAGTGATAAAGTATGGAGGAAATTAAGAAGATTCCTTTTCAGAAATCTTATCGCGACTATCACCATTGAGAGTTTGTGAGCAGGCGCGAAATTCAAACTACGGCTAATCGGACCACTTTCGAGAATATTTTGACCTTTCCTAGAATTAGCCTGCCCCAAAAAAATCAGGTTGCGCATCATTCTATCAGACTCGCAAGCTTGCCATGCCCTTTGCGCAGCCTAGCATCAACGATATGGATGACGAAAGCCCCCGGAGCAACGATTCCTCGCAGAAACCAACCTCCAATTCGTCAGCCGGAGAGTTCTCAAAGATGGCCGAGGACCGCCAACCGGGATTCTTGAGCGAATTCTGGGGATTCCTTCGCCAAAACAAAAAATGGTGGCTCACCCCGATCCTGGTCATCCTTTTCCTGCTCATCGTTCTGGTAATCATCAGTCAGACTCCGCTCGCACCCTTCGTTTATCCGTTTTTCTAAAAACACCCTCCGCAGACGGCATGGCAGTTATTCTCGGAATCTCGGCTTTCTACCACGACTCAGCAGCGGTCCTCCTGATCGACGGCGAAATCGTGGCCGCGGCACAGGAAGAGCGCTTCAGCCGGATCAAAAACGATTCAGGCTTCCCAACGAAGGCCGTGGATTACTGCCTGTCCGAAGCTGGTCTCACCGCCGCCGACCTGAATCACGTCGGGTTTTACGACAAGCCCTTCCTGAAGTTCGAACGCCTGCTCGAAACCTACGTCGCCACCGCTCCGCTCGGCATTCGTTCCTTTTTCAAAGCGATCCCGATTTGGTTACAGCAGAAATTACATCTCCCCCGCGAGATGCGCAAAGCACTCGGCGGTGCCTACACAAAGCGCTTTGTTTTCACCGAGCACCACGAATCCCACGCCGCGAGCGCCTTTTTCCCGTCGCCCTTCGACGAAGCCGCCATCCTCACTCTCGATGGCGTCGGAGAATGGGCCACCGCCAGCTTCGGGGTCGGCCGAAGCAACAGGATCGAGCTGACCCACGAGCTTCATTTCCCGCACTCGCTCGGCCTGCTCTATTCCGCCTTTACGCAATACTGCGGGTTCCGCGTCAACTCGGGCGAATATAAGTTAATGGGCCTTGCTCCCTTCGGAGAGCCAAAATTCGCCGACTTGATCTACGAGCACCTGATCGATCTGAAGGACGACGGATCGTTCCGTATGGACATGTCCTATTTCGATTACACCGCGGGGCTCTCGATGATCTCGACGAAATTCGAAAATCTCTTCGGCGAACCACGACGTCAGGCGGAATCGGAAATTAGCGAACACTACATGGACATCGCGGCCTCGGTGCAGGCCGTCACCGAGGAGATCATGGTCCGCTGCGCCCGCCACATACGGGAGACCACCGGAATGAACAAACTCTGCCTCGCGGGTGGTGTCGCTCTGAACTGCGTGGGCAATGGACGTATCCTGCGTGAGGGTATCTTTGACGATATCTGGGTGCAGCCCGCATCCAACGACGCCGGCGGAGCACTCGGGGTGGCGCAATTCATCTGGCACCAACTCCTCGACCATTCACGAACACCCGGAAAAATCGATAGCCAAAAAGGTTCCCTTCTGGGGCCCCGCTTCGACCACGAATCCTGTCTCGAAACGGTAAACCGGGAAGAGGCTCGCTTCACTCATCTGGAATCCGAAGACGAGCGCGCCCGCTGGATCGCAGAACGGATCAACGAAGGAAAAGTCGTTGGCCTGATGCAAGGCCGCATGGAATTCGGCCCGCGCGCGCTCGGCTGCCGAAGTATTCTCGGAGATCCCCGCAGCGAAAAGATGCAGCGCTTGATCAACTTGAAGATCAAATATCGCGAGTCCTTTCGTCCCTTCGCTCCTTCCGTGCTCCGAGAAAGCGCTAGTCAGTGGTTTGACTTTGATCCCGATCAGGAAAGCCCTTACATGCTTCTCGTCACCAGCGTCAAAAAGTCCAGACAGAAGGCCTCCAACGACAGGGCCAAAGGTCTCGACCGGCTGCAAGTGGCACGCTCGGAAATCCCCGCCGTCACCCACGTTAATCAATCGGCCCGCTTACAAACGGTCGATCCGGAACGCCACGGATTTTACTACAAAGTGGTCGCAGCTTTTGAAACGCTCACCGGCTGCCCCATGGTCGTAAATACCAGCTTCAATGTCCGCGGGGAGCCCATCGTTTGCAGCCCCGATGACGCCTACCGATGTTTCATGTCCACCGAAATGGACGCGCTCGTTTTAGAAGATCTTGTCTTACTCAAAAACGATCAGAAAGGGGACCTCGATGATTAAAATGAAGACCACTTTCTCGCGGCGCGAACAATTTTGGTTTGGTCCGCTATTCGCCTTGTTCGGCTCAATGATCGGCGGGATCGCGCTCTGGAAATTCTCCGCGCCAGAGGTGGCGAAGTGGATCTGGATATTCTCCGCCGTCATCATCGCGCTCTACTACCTCATTCCCCCGCTCCGCAAATGGATCTTCATGGCCTGGCTCGGCGCGGTCTTCCCCATTGGCTGGGCGATCTCACACCTTCTCCTGGGCGTCGTCTTCTACCTCGTTGTCTTCCCCATTGGCCTCATGATGCGCCTGTTCCGCTACGACGCCCTGGGCCGACGCTTTGACCCCGACACGAGGAGCTACTGGAAAAAACGCGAGGCCCACAACGACCCGCTGAGGTATTTTAAACAATACTAATTCCCTGCCGCCTTCTTCGATCTGATCAGTCTCAGGTTCTTCTCCACTCCATCGGCATTCGGGGCGATCTTGAGTGCCTCCAGACACACCTGCTCAGCCTCATCAAGTCGGCCAAGCTGGGCCAGGACGTAACTCAAATTATTATAAGCTGGGATATAATCCGGGCGGGCTTTGATGAGATCCTTGATCGCCGGCGCTGCCGACTGAAAATCCCGGCCTCTGACATAAGCCACCCCCAGTTGTAATTTTGCTTCAAAATGATTTGGATCGAGCTTCAACACCTCCTTCAATTTCACAACCGCCTCGTCGAGCCTTCCTTCTTTGATCAACTGCTTGGCCTGCCCTAAAATAATCGTCGGCTGCTGCCCCTTCCCGGCGGGATTTCCCGGATCAAGCACGAGCAACTTTTGCAAAACCTGCCCACTCTTTTCATGCTCCCCCAGCTCGGCCAAAATATCCGCGAGCTGCGCGTGCGCCTTCAGGTAAAATTCCACTTTCCTGCCCAGATTCACACCCACCAAATAACCCAGCCTCTCCACGGCCTCTTCTTTCCGACCCAGCATATACGCGAGATTTCCGACCTGATAATGTGCTTCGGCATCACCGGGGAAAAGTTCGAGCGCTTTCTTCGCCACGCCATACGCATCCTCCATCTTCCCCGCCCAGGAATACACCTTCGAGAGATTGCGCATCGCGACCCCCTGCTTCCTGGGATCGACTTTTTTCATGAGACGGGCTTCGACCTCACCAATGGCAGCGTCGTCCCATCCGCCATCCAAGCTTAGCCAAGCCGCGCTCTTCATTTTATCGATGATCGCCAAGGCAAGCATCCGGTGCCCTTTGATCGTCGGGTGCACGTGATCCAGAAACATTTCCTCGCCCGGGATTCCATTCGGCGAGGCCTCTTCCACCAAAGTCACGAAATCCACCAAGGGAACCTCCCGATCACTCGCAACCTCTTTGACAATTCCCGGCATCGGTGAGAGCGCTCTCAAAGGACAGACATCTTCATCAAGGGCTCCTTGGTAGGCGGCTCTCGCTTCCTCATGTCGCTCCAACCCTTCCATCACCCGACCCCGTAAATAATGAGCCCCGGCGTATTGATCGTCGATCTTTGCCAGGAGGTCTAATTCAACAAGCGCCCCGGAAAAGTCCTCTGCCACGAGACTCTCTTTCGCTTTCGCAAAGTGCCTGTCCCATTGCTCGATTTGCTCCCCACTCAAACCATCGCCATGCTGGCTTTTAAAAGGCGAACAATTCCGCAAATTGGAAGCCGGAGTGACAAAGAGAACCTTTGTTCCCCCCGCTCGTGCGATGTCGACAATCCGCGCCATATTATAGCGATAGTGCGCAAGCACCTGCTCCTCCAATTCCTCGTCCCGTTCATAATCCTCCGGACCAATCGATTGATCGAGAATCGTATTTACTTCCCCGTCGAGTTGGGCCCCTTCCCCTAGCTCGGGCTTTTTTTTCACAATCCGTGAGATCCCGCTATAGATCCGCGTCTTACTCAGCAAGGCACCAAACCCGCGAACGGCTTCCGGCATATCAATAATTCCTGAGTATGTGCGACGCTCCAGAAATTCATTCTGCCCGCAATAAACGATCAAGACGTCGGGATCATATTCGACAAGCTCTTCCGTCAATGCCGCCACCCGATAACTGGCATAACTAATTCCACCCGCGTTGATCAGTTCCCATTTCTGAGACGGATCGGCCACCGGAAGGAGTTCGCGCAACCAACCACAAAAGGAAGTGGTATCATCATACGGTCGACCGTAAGTCGTGGAGCCACCGACACAAAAAATCCGCGTAACCCCGCTGTCTTTCTCCTTCGAAAAATTCTGTTGATTAAAGTAGGCCAACTTGTTCCGCGAGGTCTTCATTCGACCACCACTTCCAGCGTCGACATACAGGGGAATATGCGAAGAGAATCCTACATACGGATCTTCTTCGTATGAGATCGGCTTCACTCCGATCACAATCAAAACCAATTCGATCAGACCAAAGAAGACCACGAGAGTCAAAAAAGAGAACAGCGCCTTCTTCCAGAGAGACAAACGAGGTCCTACTTTTACTTTGCTGGGGGAACTTTTACTTGGAGCGGCAGACATCGACGATGTTCCCCATATAGGAAGCTGCGCTGCAAAAAAAGTTTCCTTTTTGATCACCTTTCTTCGCGGAAGATCCTATCGCTGGAGTGCAGCGGCCAACTTCACAAATATCTTGTCTGGAACCGACCCGGTAATCGCATCGGTTAACACCACTCCGTCCACCAGCCTCTTCGCCAAAAGGAGTCGGAAGATCGGAATCGAAAATCTCGTTGAGGTGACTGTCGGTGCACCTGATACATGTGATTATTTTCAGATCGACAACCTGACTTCTTTTGATCATGTCTTCTACGTCATGGCCACTCCTCACTTCCCATCAATCACGGAGCAGGCCGCAAACTATCTCCGGGACGAACTTCATCAGGGGATATGGGGCGAAACCATGCCCGGAAGATCCAAGCTCATCGAGTTGCTTGGCGTCAGCGGAAAAACGGTAGAGCTTGCCCTTCAGCAGCTCGAAAAAGAAGGTCTCATTGCCGGTCAGGGAGCGGGACGTAAACGACTCATCAATCAAGCCGCCCCACGAAAGCCCTCATCCAAGCTCTCCGTCGCCATCCTCCTGCCCAATCGGTTTGATCGCGGTGACAACTTCATTGTTGAAATTCGACATCAACTCGAAGAAGCCGGCCACGCCCCCTTTTTCTCCGAAAAGACTCTCATCGATCTCGATATGGATGTCAGTCAGCTCGAAAAATTTGTCCAGGAAGTCCGCGCCGATATTTGGATTATTGCTGCCGGCTCCCGGGAAGTTCTGGAATGGTTTTCAAAACAATCCTTCCCCGCGTTCGCTCTCTTCGGTCGGCGCGGTGGACTCCCCATCGCCTCCACCGGCCCGAACAAAACTCCCGCCATGTCCGAGGCCACACGGCATCTCCTAAAACTGGGCCATCGCCGCATCACCCTCCTCTGCCGGGAACAACGACGCCTCCCCCAACCCGGAAAACTGGAGCAAATATTTCTGGATACCCTCGAAGACGCCGGAATTCAAACCAGCAAATTCCATCTCCCTGACTGGGAGGAAAGCAAGGAGGGATTTGGCACTGTTCTCGACTCCCTTTTCGGCCCCACTCCTCCCACCGCGCTCATTGTCGACGAACCTTTCCTCTTCAATGCAGCCTACTACTCTCTCTCCAACCGAGGTCTGCGGATCCCCGACGACGTCTCCCTGATCTGCACTGACTACGATCCCGCCTTCGCCTGGTGCCAGCCTTCGGTAGCCCATATCAAATGGGAAATCCGCCCAGTTGTTCGCCGGGTAGTACAATGGGTCAACAACATCAGCCGCGGCAAAGAAGACCTCCGCCAAACTCTCACCTCAGCCGAGTTTATCGACGGCGACACGGTGGGAGAATTAAACCAATAATCACCGCTCGCGATTCATGGAATACGGTAGGACAGATCTCTTCGAAGAAAATGTCGGGCAACCTGTCGTGGGGCTTCTCTTCCCTCTCCCGGTAAACCCGCCTCGCTCGATACAAGGCGGGGTTGAGGACGCACCATCTCTCCTCTATCGCCCGAAGCGCTTCTTTTCCCGGGACTGCATGAGATAGCTGTCCAAGATCCGGTCTTCGCGCTGCTCCAGCACTCGCAGCACCTTCCGGAAGGCATTTCGGGACGCCCACGCTTCAGAAGCAAATTGGAAAACCGGTTGATCGTCTTGAATCGCCCCCTCCAATTCACTGGCAGCGCTGCTGGCAAGAAACTGACGATACTTGGACAAGAACTCATACCCTCTCGCAGTGTAGTAGCGCCAGCAGGCTTCATACTCGCCCTTCCCATAGATTGGCGAAGCATTGGCCAGAGTTTCCTGCACAAACTCAATTGCATCCACAGTGCTGATGTCTCCCTCCGGAAGTTCCATCGGGTCGGGGATCACTGTATCAATCGCATTAATCAATCCATTAAAGCCTTCGATATCAGTATCCGTGATGGTGGCATTGCTGATCCGACGATCAACGCCCGACCGGGTAAGGTAAATAGGCGCTCCGTGAATGGTGCGCAGCTTGGCAAAGGGTCGACAATTCTCGCTGACATGCTTTCCAGTGATGACGTGACGGGCCAAAATTCCATAGAGAGCCTCTCTTGCATCCCCCCCGGAGTCCCGAACCAGGGAGGCATACGGCTCCTCCGTCCAAGCTTCGTTTACCGGAGCAAAGATGGTATATTCCGTCGATGAGGCCACCGCTAGGCTTAGACCGGTCGCATCGAGAAGTGAAACCAGGGTCGTGAAGCGCTCATCCTTCCTGAGCAGATCTAAAAGCCCGGATTCAACCGGAGGTATCACAGAGTCAATGACGTGAATGATTCCGTTGGCGCACGGGAGATCAGCCTGAATCACCTTGGCCCCATCAACCGTGACCCCATCGCCGTTCGCCTTGAAATTAATCTGCTGCCCGAAGGCGGAAACCGGGGTGACATCGGAAACTCCAAGACTGAAGAATCCCGGAATCTTCCCGGCCGCCCGCACTCCTTCAACGATATGATGTTTGATGATGTCCTCCAGGCGTTCGTTGTTCTCGGGAAGGAACAGGGAATCAACGAATTCCTTCGGCAGCTTCCCAAAGGCCTCATCGGTCGGCGCAAAGGTCGTGTAGAGTCCATGCATGTTCTGGAAAAGTTTTCCCTGCCGACTCGCCGTAATTGCTTTGGTGAAAATCTTAAACCGCCCATCTTTCTGGAGGCGCTGGAAAAGATCATCGGTATTCGGCGTCAAAACACGGTCAACCAAATAGATCATTCCATTCGAACAGGGAATAGATTCTCCGATAAACTTCCCGTTGCCAATGGTCCCCTTCTGATAGTTGATTGAAAGAAACTGCCCCGTCGCCATCTGCAAGGCCACGTATTTTTCCAATCCGAATGGAGAAACTGATCGCCTAAATACATGAAAGCCAAAAACCTCCTCAAGTCGGTCGTCATTACGCGGCGCGAGAAGAGTCTCAAGGGAGTCTTTTGGAAGTTTGGCGAAGGCAGCATCAGTAGGCGCAAAAACAGTGCGCCGGACACTCGTGCGCTCCGACAACTGCGACCCAACTTCGGTCTTCTCAAGAAGCTGAAGAAAATTGGACAAATCCGGCCGCTCACGGACAATCCGACCAATGGTTTTAGCTTCCGCAGGATCAGCGGCACGAAGATCACCCGAGAGAACAATCAAGGGAGCGAGAACAATAAGGAGTTTTTTGAGTGTGTTTTTCATCTTAGTATGACTTTCGCCTGAAATTCAAAATCAGATTCAAAAAAGATCTCCTGAGGAGAGCCGCATCATCGATCAAAAGATCGGCTCCGAAAGCGTCCGCCTCTCTCAGGAACCTCAATGGATTTAGGCCCTCCACCTGAATCCATTTTTCATTCCACAGACAAATTTCCACTCGAAAGGTTTTTTCTATTTGCCCAAATCCCTGCCCCGCCCGAAGGATAGTGGCATCAGTAGCCGCCTCGGGCATTACCTTTCCTACCATCATGCGCACTCTGACCACTCTCCTCGCCCTTTTGGGCTCCCTCCAGGCTGCTGAAATTTTGTTCGATGCCTTCGAATCGGATGGCTTCGGCGAATGGAAAGTCGAGGGAGCCGCTTTTGGCAAGTCCCCCACCTCGTCAAGCCCGACCGGCATGAATGGCTCCGTCAAAAATTATGCCAACATCTACTACGTTAGCTCGGCCCACCAAGGCGACGCTCCAACCGGCTCACTGACCTCCCCCGAATTCAAAATTCAGCTCCCCAACATCGCTTTCCTCGTGTCGGGAGGCAAGCACCCTCGCAAAACAGCCGTCCAGCTCTTCGTCGACGGCAAACTTACCCGCGAAGCCACCGGACAAAACGATCTCACGATGCGCCCAACGATTTGGGACGTCTCCGAACTCAAGGGGAAAACGGCTCAAATCCGCATCATCGATACCGAACGCGGAGCCTGGGGTTTCATCAATGCCGATCACATCCTCTTCACCGATCTCGCCGAACCTAAATTTCCCAAAACCTCCGGTGGCGGGAATGCAGACAAGGATGGGCTCATTCCCTCCGATGCCATTCCCGGTCTCTCCGTTCCCGACGGCACCGAGGTTAAAATCTTCGCCGACAACGCTTCGTCCAAAGTCCACTCGCCCACCGCTCTCTCAATCGATGAACAAGGCCGCGTCTTTGTTGCCGAAACCCACCGCTTCGGGACGAGTGTCGAGGATAACCGCAGGCATCTCTATTGGCTCATGGACGATATTGCCGCGCAGACCACCGATGACCGGATTGCGATGCACAAGAAGTGGGACCACAAAAAGCCTGTCGCCGACCTCACCAAATTCTCCGAAAAAGTGCGCGTCCTTTTTGACACCGACGGAGACGGGGTGGCCGATGAATCCAAAGTCTTCGCCGAGGGCTTCAATGAAATATTGGACGGAACCGCCGCTGGCATCATGGCCTTCGAGGGCACCATATACTTCGCGTGCATTCCCAAAATCTGGACACTCACCGACAAAGACGGCGACCTCATCTCGGACGAGCGCGAGATCATACAGGATGGCATGGGAGTACGCGTTTCCTTCTCCGGACACGATCTCAACGGCTTCGCTCTCGGACCCGACGGCCGCATTTATGCCACCATCGGCGACCGTGGCTTCAGCTTCACCACCCAGGAAGGCCACGAATATAAATACCCCAACCAAGGTGCCATCTTCCGCTTCGACCCCGACGGGTCCAACTTTGAAGTGGTCCACTTTGGCCTCCGCAACCCCAAGGAAATTGCCTTCGACCAATACGGCACCGCCATCACCGTTGATAACAATTCCGACCAAGGCGATCGCGCGCGTGTCGTCTTCATGATGGACGGAGCCGACTCCGGATGGCGCATGGGCCACCAGGTCCTCCATTCCTTCCACAAATCTGCCGGCGTCACGGACCGTCCCATTAACCAATGGATGCAGGAGAAAATGTGGGAGCCCCACTTCCCCGACCAGCCCGCTCATATCGTCCCGCCTATCGCCAATCTGACCTCCGGCCCTTCCGGTCTGGCCTATTACCCCGGCACCGGATACCAACTCAAAAGCCGCGACCAGTTTCTAATCTGCGACTATCGCGGCGGAGCAGCCTCCTCCGGTATCTGGCACTTCGGCATCAGGCGAAAAGGCGCCGGATTCGCCCTCGACCAATTTGGAAAATTTAGCTGGGGCACGGCCGTCACCGACGTGGAATGGGGCTATGATGGAAAGCTCTATGTGAGTGATTTCATTTCTGGATGGGAATCACACAAAGCCGGACGGATCTATACGATGGAGCAATCCAATACCGGCGATGAAGTCGCAAAAATCATCGCCTCCGGAATCTCCGAAAAGAGCTCCGACGATCTCGCAAAACTCCTCACCCACCCGGATCTCCGCCTTCGCCTCCGCGCTCAATACCATCTGGCAGGCCGGGAGGATGCTCTGCCGATCTTTATTTCCGCTGCCAACCAACGGATTAATCCCTCCGAACGACTTCATGGCATCTGGGGACTGGGAATGCTCGCTCGCAAAGAGAAAAGCGAACCCGCAAGCAACTTCCTCATTCGGGCTCTCAAAAATGCCGACCACATCGTCCGCGGACAAGCCGCCCAAGCTCTTGGAGAATCCACGCTCACCGACGGCTCGCCGCTCCTCCCTCTCCTCCAAGATCCCAGCCTTCGGGTCCGCGCGCTCGCCGCCATCGCCCTTGGTCGCAAGCCCGCCCCCGACGGCACCAGCCACCTCGTCGCCCTCCTCGAGGAAAATAACGACCGCGACCCCTACCTCCGTCACGCCGGAATCATGGGCCTGACCGGAAACGCCACGCCCAAAGAGATCATCTCTCTTGCCTCCCATGCCTCGGCCGCCGTGCGCCGCGCCGCAGTGATCGCCCTCCGCCGTTTACAAGATCCCGAAATCGTCCGCTTTATTGCCGACACCGAACTCCAAGTCTCCAGCGAAGCCATCCGCGCTATCAACGACACCGAACTCTTCAGCGTACGGGCTGCTCTCGCCGCGCTCCTCGATGACTACAGCGCGGATTCCAAGACTCCCGGCCGTCCCATGAGCCGCATGATGATTCGCCGACTCCTTCACAGCGCCTATCGCCTTGGCCACAACAAGAACCTCTTGCGCCTCATCAAATTCGCTTCTCATCAAAAGAACGACCAGCCTGCACGCCTCGAAGCCATGCGACTCATCTCAGTGTGGACCGCGCCCCACGTCGTCGACCAGTCCATCGGAAAACATTCGCCGGTTTCTCCCCGAAAGCCCGACGAGTTCAAAGACGCTCTCGCCAAAAACCTCCACCTCCTCCTCCATTCCGACACTCCCATTCTGGCCAAAACACTCGGCTTGGCTCTCAAGTATGAGCTCTCACACGACAAACTCGATTCCGGCACCCTCACCCGGCTCATCCGAGATGAAAAAGTCGATGGCGAGACCCGCGCCGGAGCACTCAAGCTACTCGCCAAGTCTCCCGGCGCCGAACTCGCAAAGATCCTTACCGAAGCGGCCCAATCCTCCAACGACCAACTCGCCACCTCGGCCCTAGAGCTCGCCGCCACCCGTGATCCCGCCGCCAATGTCGCCGCCCTCCGGGGAGCCTTACTCTCCAAGAGCACGACCCGACGCCAAACCGCCTGGAAAATCGCCTCCGCTCTCCCCGCCGAGCACGCTATTCCCCTCTTGCGCGATGGCATGAGCCAGCTCGCCGCCGGAGAGGGAGACCCCGCCTCCACCTTCGAACTCCTCGAAGCCGTCCGCTCCCGAACCGAGCCGGTCATGAAAACTGCCCTCGCCGACTACCAAAAGTCCCTCGCCAGAAAAGATCCGCTCGCCAAATGGGCTCCAGCCCTTGACGGAGGGAATGCCAAGAACGGCTTCAAGATTTTCCAGTCCCACGGAGCCGCCCAGTGCATGCGCTGCCACCGGCACGAGTCCGGCCACGCCGAAGGCGGCGAAGCAGGCCCCAACCTTATGGGCGTGGCCCTCCGCCAGAATGCCAGAGGACTTCTCGAATCCATCATTCTCCCCAACTCCCAAATCACCCCTGGTTTTGGCGTCGCCACCCTCAGCCTCAACGATGGTTCCACCAAAGCAGGCCTTGTTCTGGCGGAAACAAAAAGCCACTTTGATCTCAAGGAAGGAGAAACAAGCTGGCGCATTCAGAAATCCGACCTTAAGATAAGGCCCACCCTATCTTCTGCCATGCCACCCATGGGGGCCATTCTCAAACCACAAGAAGTTCGAGATCTTATCGCGTGGCTCTTGACTCTGACCAAGGAATCCGATGAAAAGGCCCCCGCATACGAGGTTCAAAATCTGATCTTCGCCAAAAACACCAAAATCGAAGAGCCCAAAACGGACGACCCCAGGCCCGTCACGGCTGCCAAAGACGAATCTCAAAACCAAACACCCACTGAAAAAACCGTGAGCGAAGAAAGCACCATCGACCCAGCAGTAATGGAACTCGGCAAAACCCAGTATAATCTCTGCATCGCCTGCCACGGCCCCGAAGGTGCGGGAGTGGCCAACCTCGGACCTCCACTTGCCAACTCAGAGTGGGTCACCGGACCTCCCGAAAACCTGATTGGAATTCAACTCCGTGGACTCTCCGGCCCAATTACCGTAGCCGGACAAGAATATAACTTCCCTGCTCCAATGCCTGCGATGGGAGCAGGGCAGTCCGACGAGAACATCGCTTCCGTCATTACCTTCATCCGAAATTCCTGGGGCAACTCTGCTCCTGCCGTCACACCAGAAATGGTCGCCGCGCAGAAAGGGGAACTTGGCAAACCCGCTCTGACCCAAGGCGACATGATTCAACCTGAAATCAAAGCAGCAGCAGCCCCATCCGGCCCTCTCGCAATAGTTCCTTCCGGCGGAATTGGCCTTCCTATTTCAGCAATTCTGGTCGCCGTCGCAGTGCTTGCCATCACTGGACTGGCTACTCTCCGTATGAAAATTGCCAACGGCTAATCCAGCGGGCCGATATTTCAATTCCCTCAACACGTTTCGGAATTCCGAAGCGTGTTTTTTTATGCCACTTGAAAGTCAAGAAACTGAAGAGATTCCGACCTGAAAAACTTCTTAAAAAGTTTCTTTCCACGATCCAAAATCGCCTTTTATATCAGGCGTATGGACTCAGTCACCATCACATTTACCGGCCACAACGCTGAAGAAATCGCCCAGCGATTTAACAACCTCCTCGTTGATGGAGGCCTTGAGGATACCCTCATCGATCTGCTCTCCGACGAAGATATCCGCGTGGAAGGAATTGGCGAAGGTGATGACGAAGGACTCGACGTCACCATGGTATGCGTCGAGGGACCATAGCTCTCGTCCCATCCCCTCATTCACAAACGCGCCTCGGGAAACCGGGCGCGTTTTTAGTGCTTAGATTTTTCCCCTCCACGCCGTATCTTCTCTCCATGATCAAATTGACCCAGGTTCTTCTCGCCTGCCTCGTCCTCACGTCTGCCTCTGCGGAAGACAACCCCGACAAGGTAGTCGTTTATAAAACCGTCGGCGACAAAAAGCTCTCGCTCTTCATTTTCAATCCTGAAGATCATAAGGGCGCCGACAGACGCCCCGCGATCGTCTTCTTCTTTGGCGGCGGATGGAACGGCGGCAGTCCGTCACAATTCTACCCGCAAAGCCGCTACCTCGCCTCGCGCGGCATGGTCGCAATCTGCGCAGACTACCGCACCAAGAAAAGCGCCGGCACCGATCCCCGTAAATGTGTCCAGGATGGTAAATCCGCCGTGCGATGGATTCGCAGCAACGCGAAAAATCTCGGGATCAACCCCGACAAACTCGCCGCGGGAGGAGGCTCCGCCGGAGGCCACGTAGCCGCCACTACCGGGACCAATACCAAGTTCGACGAACCCGGAGACGACAGCTCAGTGAGCTGTCGCCCCAATGCCCTCGTTCTTTTCAATCCCGTCTATGATAACGGACCCAAAGGTTACGGGCACGATCGCGTCAAAGCTTATTGGAAGGATTTTTCGCCCCTGCACAACCTTTCAAAAGAGACTCCGCCCACCATTACCTTTCTGGGCACCAAGGACAAACTCATCCCAGTCTCAACTGCGGAATATTACAAAAAGCGCATGAAGGACCTCGGTGTTCGCAGTGAACTCCACCTATACGAAGGCGAGCCGCATGGTTTCTTCAACAAAGCCAAATACGATGAAACAGTTCTCGAAACCGATCGCTTTCTGACCTCGCTCGGTTACCTCAAAGGCAAACCTACTTTGAAGAAGAAATAGCCTTCAGGACATCCTCGCCCTGCGTCGCGGTCGCTCCTTTTTCATCTTTCCATACAAGCTTACCATCCTTGAAGAGATAAGCCTGACGCGCCATGAATTTTCCGGCCATCCTCAGCGGCACTCCCAGCGCCTTGGCGATCTTGCCATCGGTATCAGCGATGAGATCATAGGGAAGTTTATGCTTGGAGAAAAATTCCTTCTGCTTCTCCACCGAGTCCATGGAGAGACCAAAAACCGTGACCTTGTGGCCTTTCAACTCATCGAATGCGTCCCGCACCGAGCACACCTGCTTGGTTCATCCCCCGGTCAGGGCTTTTGGGTAGGTGAAAATCAAAAGCCACTTGTGGCCGTTCCCCGCTTCCAATTTCACCACTTTCCCGTCCTGATTTCTCCCCTCCAGCTTGGGAAGGCCATCTCCTGAGTTCAATGGAGCGGCCGAAAGGGCAAGCGCCGAAGCCAGCCATGCAAGGATGCATTTGAGTTTCATGAAGTCAAACTACGGTCTGAATCGCCCACGTCTAGCAGTCATTCCATCGACTTTAGAGTTTGGCCTCCGCCAATTCCCCTCCTAAAACAAGCCCGTGTCCGATCTCGAAGCCTATCTTAAAAACCAGCAATCCCTCATCGATGACTCGCTGAACGCCCTTCTTCCCCGTGCCACCGAACGCCCCCGGACCATTCACCAGGCCATGCGCTACTCCGTATTTGCCGGCGGCAAGCGACTCCGACCCATTCTCACCCTCGCCGCCGCCGAGGCCTGTGGCGGTGAAGCCGAAAACGCCCTCCATCCGGCCTGTGCGGTGGAAATCATGCACACTTATTCCCTCGTGCACGACGACCTTCCCTCGATGGACGACGACGACCTGCGCCGTGGTCGACCAACCTCTCACAAGGTCTATGGCGAAGGCATGGCTGTTCTCACCGGCGATGCCTTGCTCACCGAGGCCTTCATTGTCCTGGCCGAAACCCCTCCGACAAAACGCTATTCCCTCAAAGAGCTTCTCCTCGAATTCTCGATCTGCGGCGGATCCAAAAAACTCATCGGAGGACAGGTGCTCGATCTCGAAGGCGAAGGTAAAGATCTCAGCAAGGCGCAGCTGGTTCGCATTCACAAAAACAAAACCGCCGCGCTTCTCACCACCTCCCTTCGCCTTGGCGGCATGACCGCCAATGCCAGTCCGAGACAGCTCGAAGCCCTCACCGACTTCGGATACAATCTCGGTCTCGCCTTCCAAGTCATCGACGACATTCTCGATGTCACTCAATCAACCGAACAACTCGGCAAAACAGCCGGCAAAGACGAAGCCGTCGATAAGGCTACCTACCCGTCCATTCTTGGTCTGGATGCATCCAAAAAAGAAGCCGCGCGCCTCACTAAAAAGGCGCTCGCGGCTCTCTCGATTTTCGGGAAGAGGGCGGTTCGCCTTGAAGCGATCGCCCACTACCTCCTCGATCGCGACTATTGAGGTGCCGCACCAAAGCGGGACAGCCTTGGTTTGAGCTAGTTGTTCAGGTCAAAGGACAAAAGCACGCGCTTGGCTGCTCCCACGATTCGTCCTCTCTCCAAAATTTCTTGGAATCGAGAGTCCTTACTATTGTCCCGGTTTTCGCCCAACATGAAATAACTTCCCTCGGGAATCTTAATCGGAGTAAAACTGCGTTTGGGATTCTCCACTCCCGCCACAACTTCAACAAAGGTTTTTCATAGACGGTCCATCTAATCACGGCATCCCATTTCCGCGATCACACAACGAAATTGCACTTGGAACCCTAGCGACTCAAGCCTTCGCAAAGCTCGATCAAATTGGCATCAACGTGGTGTTTGATGTCGGCAATCTCACTGATAACGATATTTCCAAAAGTCCCGTCTCTGAAAACAATCACCTGGTTGGTCTCCCCTGAACAGAGGGCATCAATGGCCGCCACCGCAAATTTAAAGGCCATGATCCGGTCATAAACAGTCGGAGAACCACCCCGCTGCACATGTCCCAGCACGGTCAGGCGAGCGTCCATTCCCAGCACATCGTTCATCCACCGAGTCAAACTTTCGCCCATGCCCGTCCCTTCCGCCACGATCGCGAGAAGATACCGACGACCTTGTTCTTTCTCCAAACGCATCTTTTCAGCGATGGAATCCAAATCGTATTCGATTTCGGGAACCAGACAGATCTCCGCCCCGGTCGCCAACGCGCTGGTCATCGCTAGGTATCCGCAATGGCGTCCCATCGTCTCGACTACAAAAGCTCTGGAAAATGATGCTGCGGTATCTCGAATACAATCAACGCTCTGACGAATCATATTGAGGGCCGTATCCACCCCGAGACAGTAATCCGTCCCGGGAATATCATTGTCAATCGTCGCGGGAATCCCAGCGAAAGGGACCCCGAAGTCTGCGTGAAATTGATTCAAGGCACTGAACGAGCCGTCTCCCCCGATCACCACCAGTTTCGAGATCCCCATTCTCTCTAGATTTTCGAAAGCCTGCTTCCTGAATTGATACTCAAAAAAGCGCTTCGAACGGGACGAGCCCAAAACAGTTCCTCCGCGATGCAAGATTCCCGAGAGACGCTCTGATGTTGCTGAGTGGATCCAGCCTTCAATCAGCCCACGCAATCCCCACTCAACGAGGTAGGGTTCCATGCCGCATTTTTTGGCATACTCGGCCGCCGATTTCACCGCGGGATTCATCCCCGCAGCATCGCCGCCGGAGGTCATAATTGCAACTCGCTCACTCAAGATGCTATGCATTTAGCACAGCTACCGGGAAGCTCAAGCCTTGCGCGAGACTTCCAACTCCAAAAGGCACACATCGTCATCAAATCCTCTCCCCCCGGAAAACTTCCGTGCATCCTCGACCAAGTCGACGATCCGGAAACCGCGTTTAGATGCCAAAATCTCCTCCATTCTCCACACCCCGTATTCCTCATCCGAGCCATTCTGCACCTCATAAACCCCGTCAGTAAAACACCACAAAGCTTCCAAACCAGCCAGAGGAAGCACCATTTCTCCGTAGGGTATCCCTGGCAACATTCCCAGAGCCGGCCCTTTGGCTCCCTTAGCAAACTCGAGCACTCCGACCTTCCCGGAAATCTTCCCAATGGGCGAAGGATGACCTGCCGAAGCCAGGCACACTTCGCCTTTCTTTGAATCCACCACACCATACGCGGCCGTCGCAAACATCGTCAGACCAATCCTTCCAAGAAGATGGGACAAGCCATCATTCAGTCCGGCCAAAAACTCTCCCGGACTCCCTGCAATCCTTCCCTGCTTTTCCACCAAACCCCGTAACATCGAGACAATCAAGGCAGCCCGAACCCCGTGCCCCATCACATCGCAAACCAAAAATCCCGCCCGACCATCGCCCAGGTTTTTGACCTCCAAAAAGTCACCTGCCAGATCCGTGGCCGGTTGATAAATGTGCTGAAATTTCAATTTCCAATCACCGCCATTAATCTCCGGCAGACTCTTCGGAACTCCCGCCTGCTGAATCTCACGGGCCAGTCTCAATTCTTCCTCCATCGCCTCGTTCCTCCTCGCCAAATTTCCAGCAATCTTGGCGAGATCATTTCGGGTTTGCACCAACTCGGTGACGTCCCCCGAAACCCCGAATGTTCCGATCAGATTTCCATCAGGATCATACCAAGGGAATTTCGACGACATCGACCAAGTCTTGTGATTGTCCTTCCAAGAAATTTCCTCGAGCTTATTCACGATCGGCTCGCCCGACTTCATGATCCTCTTTTCATCTCCCTGGGACCCAATAAACAAATCTTCGGTGAAATAATCCCGGTCATGCTTCCCAACCAGATCATCGGGGGAACTCTCCCCACAAAGGTCGGCCATTCCCTGGTTCACCAGAACAAAATTGGACTCCAAGTTCTTGAAGTAAACGAACATCGGAATGTTATCGATCACCAGTCGTAAAAGATTACGCTCCTCATCGATGTCCTGGTTCACAATCTGCAACTGTTCCGCCACGCGTTCCAGATTCTCCCTCGTTTTCATCAACTCGGTCACATCATTAGTGACCCCAAAAGTCCCCAGAAGCTCACCTTCCATATTGCGCCACACTTTCTTGGTCACGAGCACCCAGGTATCCTCCCTGTCCTCCCAGACTTCATGCTCCAACTCCTCCACTTTCTCGGAACCGGTCTCCATGATCTCGAGTTCCCTGGCCCGTGAAGCGTCAGCATGCGTCTTCTCGAAAAAGTCATGGTCGGTCTTTCCAACCAACTCCTTAACCGAACCCGCCCCCATCCGAAGGGCCGTCGCCTTGTTTGCCCGTACGAATCGTGACTCCCGATCTTTAAAATATACATTCACCGGAACACTTTCCAGCACGAGATCAATCCTCGCCCGCTCCTCCATCAGGGCCAGTTCGGTATTCTTCCGCTTGGAAATATCAATCAGACTTCCCACCATTTTCAAAACCGCACCCTGATCATTCCGTTCGGGAATCCCCCTCATCCGAAACCATTTCCACTCCCCGCTCCGGGTCCGAACTCTCGACTCCATCGCGAACAAGCGACCTTTTTTTAAAATTACTCGATCGCGTTTCTTGATGAATTTTTTCAAGTCCTCGGGATGAACATGCTCTTCGGAATCTTTGAAAAAATTAGGAGCTCCGGTGACTCCATATCCCAAAAACATCAACACCCGGTTGGAATAAAAAATGGTCCCACTCACCAAATCCCACTCCCAAATCCCCTCATTCGAGGCCTTAAGAGCCAACTCCAAACGTTCGCTTGATTCGTTCATCGCCTCACCTCCATTCCCAATAAACAAAGGTCATCGTCGAAGACCCCCTGCCTTGCAAACTCTTCAGCCGCCTGCACTAAATTCTCCAGAACCCGCTCCAACTGGCCTCCGCGCTCGATCACTTCAATCATTTGATCGATGCCAAATTCCTCCTTCCACTCATTCATCACCTCGAAGATGCCATCGGTAAAACAAATGATCCGCCGAAGGCCCTGCAGGGACGCGGTCACCGAACCATACTCAAACCCAGGCACTAGGCCCAAGGCCGGACCGGTAGCCTCCGCAGGAGGAGCCAGTTGACGGGTTCCATCTTCGAAAACCGCAATGGGGTTTGGGTGACCTGCCACGGTTATTTGCACGGTCTCATTTCGCAAATCGAGCACTCCGTATATCGCTGTGGCGAAGAGCACCACACCGGACTCCTCGAGCAAATGCGTTAACCCTTCATTCAACCCCGTAATAAACTCCGCTGTATCGCTGGCTGAACCAGCCTGTTGCTCAATCAAGCCTCGTAACATCGAGACCACCAGGGCCGAGCGCACTCCATGCCCCATGACGTCACTGACAATGAACCCCATTCGATCATCCTCAAGAGGTAACACTTCGAAAAAATCCCCCGCCAACTCAAAGGCCGGGCGATAAAGGTGTTTAAAAATCAAACTTACCTCTCCCTCTTCCGATTGAACGAACATCGAGGGAAGCTCGTCGGGAATCAGAGCCTGCTGCACCTCGCGGGCAAGGCTCAGCTCTTCTTCCATTTCCTGATTCTTTGACTGAAGTGACTCCGCCATTTCCGTCATCTCGCGCTGGGCGCTTATCAACTCGCTAACATCGCTCGACACTCCAAAGGTTCCCACCACCGCCCCTTCATTATCACGCCAGGGATACTTTGAGGTCATCACCCAGGTATCCTCTTTGCCACTCCAGGTTTCCTTTTCCACGAGCCCCACCATCGCCTCTCCGCTTGCGATAATCGCTTTCTCATCTGCTTCCGCCCCACTCCAGTGTTCCTCTGAAAAATAGTCGCGATCACTTTTCTCATAGAGATCTGATGGCTGGCTTTCGCCCACCCACTCCGCCAGCGACTGATTCACAATCACAAACTGCGAATCCCGGTTTTTAAAGTAAACATTCATCGGAACGCTATCGATGATCAGCCTCATCCGCTGGCGCTCCCCTTCGATCTTTAACCCCTGTTGATGAAGCTTTCCCGCAACTTTCTCCTGTTCATTGCGGGCCCGCATAAGGTCAGAAATGTCATTGGTCACCCCAAAAGTCCCTTTTACCTTCCCGCTGCGATCCAACCAAGCGTGCTTGGTGCTGGTCACCCAGGTATCCTCCCGGTCATCCCATTTTTCATGCTCAATCTGATCATAAACACCTTTCCCGGTATTCATGATTTCCCGCTCCATCTCACGGGCCTCCTGGGCATGGTCTTCATGAAAGAAATCACGATCGCTTTTCCCCATCAATTCGTCCGACGATGAAAATCCCATTTTCTCGGCCGTTGCCTGATTCGCCATTACAAAGCGCGATTCCACATCTTTGAAATACAAATTCATCGGAATACTATCCATGAGTGTCTGGATTAAATAACGCTCCTCCTTCAGCTCCCTCTCCGCCTGCTTGCGCTTGGAAATCTCGATCGCGCTTCCCACGATGCGGACTACCTTACCCTCGTCATTTCTCACCGGCGTCCCTCTCAGGCGAAACCATCGCCAGCCACCTTTTTGGGTATTTACCATGGGCTCGGCGGAAAACAAATCATCCCCTCCCTCAGATACCCGGCGCAAGGCCTCGTCAATCTCGGCAACCGACGCTTCGTCCATGAGCTCCTTCCGCTTTTCGAAAAGATTCGGGGCGTCCTTACGTCGATACCCTAAAAACCTCAACACGCGACCGGAATAGTAGATGGAATTATTCTCCAAATCCCAATCCCATATCCCTTCCCGGGAGGCCCGAAGAGCCAACTCAAGCCGGTCGTCATTCCAACTCGCCATCTTGATAAAGAACCAACACCAATCCCCCTGCTCTCACAACGTAAATCAACCCTCCGGAACAACCATCTCGGCCCGGGGAGCCGGTTTTTCACCTTTCTTCACCGGAGACTGAAAACGGTATCCTTCTTGATGCATGAGATAGCCACCCGCTGCCCCCGCTGCGAGAGGAATACACGAACCCAGGGAACCAAATACGAGAGCCAGGGAACCAAGAGCGACGAGACGTTTCATCAAATTTTTCATGCGGATGATACCATACCCCAAAACCATCGATCAATCATCCAAGAATTTTCCCGGGTTCAATATGCCCTTGAAGTCGAAGACCCTTTTCACCTTTAAATGGGCCTCAAAGCCCTCTTTCCCCAGGGCATCTTTGATCCAACGCTTCTTGGCCAATCCCACGCCATGCTCGCCTGTAATGACCCCGCCAGACTCCAAAATCCACGTGAAGAGAATATCGAGAGCGCCATCTGCCTTCTCGCGAATCACCGGGTCATCGTAATCCTCGACCATCATATTGGTGTGAATGTTCCCGTCTCCGGCGTGCCCAAAACAAGCCACCGGAATCCCGGTCTCATCCTGCAGCCCAGCCGCAAAGTCCGCCAACTCCACCAACTTGGATCGCGGCACCACAATATCTTCGTTCAGCTTGGTCAGGCCCGTCGCCCGGAGAGAATAAGAAAAATCCCGGCGCAGCTGCCAGACCTTCTCGCAAGCCTCTTCATCGCCGTGATCCCCAATCGACAAGGCTCCGACCCCACTCAGAAGATTCTCCAGCTCTTCCAACTCACTGGCAATCGCCTTCCGCCGTCCATCGATCTCCACAATAAGATGCGCATCGCCCTCCGGCAGCGAATCTTCCCCCAGGTATGCCCGCGCTGCCTTCAGGGTGAATTGATCTGTGATCTCCAACGCAGAGGGCAGATGCCCCGCATTTAAAATGGCCTGCACCGCTCCGGCGGCCTCTCTGAAATCGGCAAAGGTCGCTGTCAGCATTGCGCGATCCTGCGGATGGGGGATGATTCGCAAGGTCGCCTCGGTAATAACACCCAGCATCCCCTCGCTTCCCACAAAGAGGTGAAGTAAGTCAAAGCCGGTCTTATTTTTGTGGCAACGCCCACCCGCCCGAAGAACCTCCCCGTTGGCCATCACCACCTCGACTCCAAGAACATAGTTCTTGGTCACCCCATACTTCAGACATCGCGGACCACCCGCATTGGTCGCCAGGTTGCCGCCAATTGAGCATTCTCTGAGCGACGCCGGGTCAGGCGGGTAATACCAACCCAACTCCCTCACCGCGTCCTGTAAATCCCCCGTGATCACTCCCGGCTCGGTCACGACGACCCCGTCACTGGGGGCAAGCTCCGTAATACGATTCATTCGTGCCACCGAGAGCGCAATTCCACCATGCAGCGGAACACAGCCGCCGACATAGCCTACCCCGGAACCCCGAGTCGTGACCGGAATATCCCGCTCGTAAGCAAATTTCATGACGGCTACGACATCCTCACGCGATTCCGCAAAGACCACCACCTCGGGTAGATGCGAAAAATTCCACCGGTCACAGCCATGCTCCTCAAGCACCTCCGCCATGGCGCTCACCTTCCCCTCACCAAGCAAATCACGCAGTTCCTCAATCACTCCACATTTTCATACCAGCTCCCCGAAATTTCAAGCTCCACTTCTTAAGTCGAAAATCATTTCCGCCTTTTCGAAATGCCCGACATCAGGCAGCTTGGCATGCGTCATGAGCATCGAGGAACGATTGGGGTATCATTTCAAAGACCCATTTCTCCTCGAGGTTGCCCTTTCCCACCCCAGCCTCTCGTCGGAAATCCGCCCCGCCCCGCCCGACAACCAAAGACTCGAATTCCTCGGCGACGCCGTTCTTGAACTCGCGGTCACCGACTACCTCTACCAAAGCCACCCAGACTTTCAGGAAGGAGTTCTCACCAAGCTTCGTTCCTCCGTCGTTTCCAAATCCGCACTCGCCACCACCGCAGTGCGCCTTGAAATCGGAGAGGAACTCAAAATGAGTAACGGAGAAGAAGGAAGCGGAGGTCGAATGCGCGCCTCCAATCTCGCCGACGCCATGGAGTCACTCTTCGGTGCCATTTATCTCGATGCCGGATTCGCTGCCGCCCGAGAAATCATCCTTCGTATTTTAGAGCCGGAATTCGAGCAACTCGATCCCGACACCACTCAGGGAAACTCCAAAGGGGAGCTTCAGGAAATTCTCCAGAAACTTTCTCCCGAATCTCCCGACTACAACATCACCAGCGAAGAAGGCCCCCCTCATTCCCGGACCTTTGTCGCCTCAGTAAACTGGATGAACGAGGAACTCGGCACCGGCGAGGGTCCCAGCAAGAAGTCCGCCGAGACGGCTGCCGCCACCAAAGCCCTTCAGCTTAAGCTTTGGGAAAACAAGTCCTCCTGACCTCTTTCCAAATCGCGACATCTGCCGGAGCCCAATCGAGCATGTCACCCTCGGCAGGGATGATCCATTTCGCATCCTGGTGCTCCCGCAATTCCATTTCAACTCCGTCCCAACAAGAACGATAGGCCCACAACTCAATCTTCCCGTGAAAGACACTTTTCACCATCGATCCGAGAGAAACTGACATCGCCAGCTCCTCCTCAATCTCACGAGCAAGAGCGACTTGATCACTTTCCCCTTCTTCCACTTTTCCGCCGGGAAACTCCCACTTTCCCCCTTCCGCTTTGCCGACTGCGCGTTGGCACGCCAAGACCTTCCCCTCGTAAAGAATCACCGCGCACACCACTCTCATCGAGTCTGACTACGGAAGAACTTTCACGCGATAGAAGCTCTGGGACGCTCCCGTGGTATGATCGTAACTGGTGATACTCCCAGTTGCAGTGACCGTCATCAAGGGTACCCAGCCAAGGAGTCTATCACTATGCTGAAGTTCATATTCCTTGCCAGCAACAGTGCTCCAAATCACTCTAATCACTTCAGAAGTCCCCGCTTCCTCAACAGAGGTCAACTGGAAGCAGGAATCGGGATCAGTCGAATCAGTTCCGGATAACACCTCGTTTCCATCACTCACACCATCGCTATCGCTATCTGGATTGAGAATGTTTGTTCCGGCAGCGCTCTCGCGAAGATTCGAAAGACCGTCGCCATCACTATCAACTGCAGCCGCAGATCCCGGGCTTCCACCGAGAACGGACGATGCACGCCAATTGGCCGGATCACTATGATCACCATTTTCATCGATGATTTCCAGCGATGGTCCGGTGCCGTCGGCGGCAACCGGCCATGGAGCATCGTCATCATAGTCGAACTGGTGAATGACATTCCCACTCGGATCCCGGAGAATGATTTCCTCACCACCATTCGAGAGCGCTCCGCTGGCCCACTCGCCCACGATGTTCAATCCGTTGCCGTAGATATTCTGAAACTCCGAGGAGTCAGCAACAATCAAGCCATAGGCTCCCGGAGCCAAAGTCACAGCTCCAATGCTGAGTGCCCCAACAGGGCTTCCATCGTCAATCGAAACATTCTCGATACTCAGCGGATTCGCACTCGTGTTGCGGACCTCGATGAATTCAAGCGTCGAGCCCTCGATTGGATGATACATGAGCTCGGTAATTTTGAGATGTTCGAGTGTCGGACTGATGACCGACGAATCGACGATCAGGGCATAGTCAAAGGAAAGACGAACTTCCTGCAAGGAATCGGTCGCGGCAAAGAGCCCGCCCTTCACTCCAGTCGCAGGAGTCGAAAGCGTACGAGTCAACAAGTTCACCCACACACCCGGCTCGGTGCGGTATTCGAAGATCAATTGATTTCCAATTCGCTTTCCTCGAATTACGGCACTGCCCTGGTCCCAATTGATGCTGGTAAGTTGAGTGTAACCCCCTCCTGCCGCGCGCTTTACTCTCAGAAAATCTCCGTCCTCCATTCCGATGGTATAACGAACAGTCGTGCCATTCTCGACCAACTCGAAAATTAACCCAGAATAGAAATCCCCCTGCTGAACCGAATCCAAAACAAGGTCGGTATGGAACGACCAGTCGTCCGAGGCTGGCAGGTCACGCCAAATCATCGGGTGCGTCGGCGAACTCATCGTCAGAGGATGAGCGGCATCTCTCTCTACTTTTACTAGAAGACTGTTGGGAAGATCACGCAAGCTGTACGAAGCCGACGGCGAATCACCATCGCGCACTTCGATATTTTCCGACGTCCAATTCGAACTCAATACGTCATCATTGAATGGCGACCATCCCGACTCGGGGTAGACCGCGATTTCACGAGTCACCACCCGCTGTTCGGAATCACCATCGGTCAAGGTGAGGGTCAGATCATACAATCCCGGAGTGCTGAAGGTCAGCTCTGCGCTCGAAGGTGTAGGATTGGTCAAATTCGCAGCTGGCGAAACTCCCCACGCAAAGATTAGGGCCGTTCCTTCCGGATCAAAACTCGCCGTGGCATCCATTTCAAAGACATCATTCACCGAGAGATTAAAGGAACTCGGATCGGCATCCAGCACCGCTACGGGTAGAGCATTGCCCGATTTATTCACCGTGAAATTCTCCGTTCCCACAACCACACCATTGGCATCGACCGCCTGCACGGTGAGAACATTGGCTCCCTGGAAGAGCTGAATTCCACTCAAAGTCCAAGTTGTTTGGGATTGGAATTCCCACTCCAAACCAGGCTGGCCCACGACATGAATTGTGAAAGCCGCCACCGGGCTGGTTCCATTCAAGGTAATGGCATCAGCCGACGTCGAGGTGCTGCTGCCATTCCCAGTCGTGACGTCGAAGGTCTCAGCAAGATTACTCGATCCGATCTCGGACTGTGCCCGGGAAATCCGGGCGGCGTTAAAGTTATTGTAGGTCGCCTCGTTAATGCTGAACGAATTCGAGGCATTCTCCTCCGCCAACATCCACGCCGTCAGTCGCGGTGATCCAGCAGTGTATTTGTCGATCATTTCACCGAGGTAGTAATTCACTCTCTGGCGGACATATGGTTTGTCGAAGAAATTTCGCACTCCGGCCAAATTACCAAAGAAGGCCGCTCCTGAATTTCCAAAGGTATTGTCGGAATCCCATTGGATCAGCATCCACTTTCCATCCGAGGCCCGGCGTAAAAAGTAGCCGTTCTTTCCCCGGTTCCGCGTCAGGGTATCCCAATCATCGACCCAACCGCGAACCACTCCATTCGCCGCCATCATGTCGATGTCAGCCATGCGCTCGATTTCAGGTCTCGTGAAGTTGTTGCTTCCCACTGACTCCACCCAGTTCACGAAGGAAGAATAGTCATACTCATTCTCACGCGAACGCTTGATCCATTCCCCGGCGTAACGTTCCGGTTCGCCCGTCCCCTTGTTCTGCCAGGTCGCATTGGAGTTATTACGTCCCCAGTCATCTCTGATATACCAATCGTCATCAATGCGATATAATTCCCCTTTCTCGCCATCCTCCCAGTTCCGCTTGAGAAAATCGGTCGAGTTGGGCTCCACGTCTTCACGTAGTGAAGCCCCTCCGCCATTGATCACCACTCTGACAAATTCGTTCTCGTTGGCCGCATGACCAAAGAGATACAGCCAGTAACGAATGATCCGGTTGTGGTAAGCTCGGCCACCCCCGGCATCATTATCAACAGCCCGTTTGGCATATCCGCGGAAAGGACGGTCGCCGGGTGGCTTCCATTTCATCCGGGAAAAATCGGAACCGGATGACCGGGTCCAGGGACTTCCGCTCTTACGCATTTCAGTATTATAAATGATGCGCTTGTCATCATCGATAAAAGTCGTGTTAAAGTAATGATTCGAAAGACGCGGGAATTTATAATTGAAAGTAGCCGAATCGCCCGAGCCACCCGAGGCGCTGACATCCCGGGCCGAAATCACAAATCTCTGCATCCGAAGGTCTGTCGGATGAGTGGTATTGTCCACCACCCACATCGCCGGACTGTCCGGAGCAGGTCGCGGAGAAATCGTCGTCCCTCCGACTGAACTCGCTTCGACATAAAACTGCACGATCGAATTGTCGCTTTGGTAATTACTCAAGGTCGCAGTATAGACTCCGTCGCCGGCCACCTCATCGCCACCGGTCGCGCCATCGTCAAACATCGTCGTGCTTAGGTATGTTCCACTTGCCGAGGGATTATCGAGGCGGTGACGCAAATCCACCGTCGTCGCGCCGCTCACCTCCGCAGTCACCCGAACGGGATCGCTGCTGGTCGGAACCGCCGGACTGTGAATGAGGCCACTCACCACTGGTCTGGCCGCACCAATCGCCGCCGAGTTGGCCGCTCCTGCTGTTCCCAGATTTTTGGGAATCGGAAGATGGAACACCTCTCCGAACGAACGATCCCAAGTCTGGAAAAGTACCGTCGGTTTGCCCGAAATCCAACGCGCATCAAAAGTCAGCGTCAGAATATCGTTGTCGGCAATCTGAGTCACATCAATCTCGCAACGGTTCGCCTTTACGTCCCCATGGCCATTGGAAATCAGATGAAATTCATTCCCCACCATTGCGCTCTGATAATGCGTTCCTTGGCAAAGCCATCCTGTCGTCGCAAACTCACCGGTCACCACGACCTCACCATTGTTGGGGAGAATGTTTCCGCCACCCTTCGTCAGTGACATGTTCTTGAAGGCAAGATGAGCATCACCCACCGCCTGAATGTGCAGTTCTTCATAGTCACTCGCACCGCCATTCGTTCTCAACTGCTGGTATTGCTCGGTCAGTGAGTAGCTCTCGAAAGTCGACTTGTTCGATTCGTCGGAATCCGCCCAGGCCGATGCCTTAGAATTATCCATGTCGGGATGCTTCAATTCCAAACTACTCCCTAATCCACCAGCCAATGCTGGCCACTGTCCGCCCGTGCTGTAATGCACTTCATCGGCAAGATTGCCCCAGCTGTCGACCAATCGCACAAGCTCGCCGCTATTGGCCAGCTGTCCTTCATACTGCCCAACAATATTGGCTCCTGGGTGAGCCGAGGCGGTGTAGCCGGAATTGGCAGCCACCACCAAATAAGCACCCGGGGCCAACGTCGTTCCCACCGGGAAAGTGAAGTCAACCCCATGCGAAAATTGCCAGCCTGAGAGATCCACCAAACTTCCACCTCGGTTGTAGAGCTCAAGATATTCCCCGTCCCGTTGGTTGCTCGGCGAATCGACCATCATTTCATTAATCACAATGGCTGTCTCACGATCCGGATTGTTTGCGGCGTTCTGAGTCCCTGTCGTCGAGGCATAAAACTCACCCGAGCCATCCGGATAAGCTGCTGAATAAAATCTTGGCGCGGAATAGGGCACAACCGATGCCCCGAGAACATTGTTCGAGCTATCAACCAGGAAAAGCGTCAGCTCGTCTCCCGAAGCATCAAACGAAGTCGTTACCGAAAGGACTCCATTTCCACCAATGCTGCCACCCAGAGCAAGCTTGTCAGAAAAGTCATCCTCGCTAGCCAGGAAAAGCCCGTTTAGATTCAAACTCGTCGCCGAAGGATTATACAACTCCACCCACTCGGCGGTTCCCGCCGCATTAAAGCTCACCTCGTTGATCCGGGCCTGGGCCTCACTCGAACCCGAGGCATTGGAAGCGTTCTGCGTTGGTTGGGTAAATAGAAACCAAGGGCCCACCCCATCCGGCTTGCGACCCAGCGAACGACCATCCAATGGAATTGTCGCCGAAATGGCATTGGCAATCGTCGAGCCATCCGGCTCGGTCAAATAAACCACCGTGGTTGCCGCGACTGCCAGATTGGACGAAGTGAATCCCACCGACATCAGGCCCGAAGAAACAATTGGCGAAGTCCCCGAAATCTGATGCTTGGTCAGATTACTCGGCTCGTCACTCAGATACCATCCATTGAGGTTCACCGTCGAGCCAGTGGGATTGTAGAATTCCACAAACCCGGAAGCCGAAGGAACCACCTCATTGATCACGATCCCCGGAGCGGAAGGGGCCGCGATGCTCAGACGCGCGCCAAAGACACAATCGGAGCTGGAACTATTGGTTTGGTGAACCTCGGCCGCAATCACGTTTGTTCCCGTCACGAGAGCAGACCCATTGTTATTTGCCATCCCCAGTTCTTCTGTGGCATTACTCACCGTGCGACTGGCCGTATCTTTCCAACCCGACCCGGCCGAGACGCCAGCCCCACCAATTGGAGTGCCATTAAGATAAAAATACACCCCGTCATCGACAATCCCGTCGACCGTTACCGTCGCTCCAGCGGTTGTCCCACTATAGGTAAATTCCTTTCGAAAATAATAGGTGATGTGATTGTCGTTGGTCGAGCTATTGAGCAAGCCTGTGTTTAGACCCGGAGCAGGAAGCGCGGAGGTCTCAAATCCATAAAGCCCTCCGTTATTTCCCCCCGCACCTTCCAGAGTCCAACCAGCGTGCGAGTAGTCGTAGTTCGAATCTTTCCACGTCGTTCCCAAATCCAAATTCTGATCATTGAAATCCCACGTATCAGCGTAATTCACGAAGGGAATTCCCGACGCCAGATTCACCTCCGGATTAGGAAAGGCCTCTTCCGCCTCAACCGCTCCCGATGACCCGGGCGTCGGACTCGCCGAACTCCAAACGCGATAATCATCGATGGCGTAACTGGTATCTGTCAGATAAAGACTGTGACCCGCTCCATCCGCCGCCAAAGCCCAGTTATCCCGGTCATCATACGTCAAGGTACATTTGATCACCCCGTTCTTGTTACATAACGTAATCCGCTCCCCGCCATTTGAAAGGCCGCCCGTCCAGGGGCCAAAAACCCGCACACTCGCCGGCACGGAATACGCCGCCCGGAAGGTGGCCTCATCCGTTTCGGTAATAATAATCCGCTCAAAAGCCTTCAGAAATGCCTCATCGGAACTTCCGGCATCGAAATCAGGGAAAGTAAAATCCACCCCGCTCGACATTTCCCACAACGCGATGTCAAAAGGCGTCACTGTCAAATTCTCCACCTCAATAAATTCATACCCACCCGCCGGAGGGTTATACATCACCTCGGAAAAGACGATTTGCTCGGCGTGAGCAAAAGAGAAGAGAGCGCACAAGAGAGCCGAAGGAGCGAAAATTGACTTCATGAAAGGGTCATTGTGTGAGGGCTCGAGGCTTACATTTACCGAAGGCCTTGACACTATATCATTTATTTCACCTTGCTACAAGATGTTAGACAAATTTCAACCAGCCGCCCGGACCAATCCCAAAGCTTGAGATCTCTTCAAAACCTCCTAGTCTCTCCGCGATGCAGCGCGCGCTTCCGTTGATTATTTTTGTCATCGTTCTGGGAATGGCCCGAATTCTCGGCTCTCTCAACCCCGAGCACCTTGGAAGCCTCCAGCCTCTCGGAGCCCTCTTCTTCTGCGGTATGGCCCTGTTCGGAGTCCGAGGCATCATCCTTCCCGCACTTGCTTGGCTCCTCACCTATCCCCTCACCAGTGCGGTGCAAGACTATGGCTGGAGCGCGCAATTCCTCGTCCCCCTCGTCGGATTCGCCGCCATGGTCTTCCTCGCCCGCTCTTTCAAAAATGCGAGGGCAGGCAAGGTCTTCCTTGGCTCTATGGCCTCCGCCATCGTCTTCTACCTCTTCACCAACACCCTGAGCTGGGCCTTCGATCCACTCTACCTGAAATCCTGGAGTGGCTTCACTCAGGCCCTTTGGTCCGGCCTTCCTCAATACAAGCCCACCTGGATGTTCTTCCGCAACGCCCTCATTTCCCAAGCCGTCTTCAGCGGACTCTTCCTCTTCGCCACCGCCTCGGTCAGAGCGAACCTCCCCAAAGCAAAGCCTGCCACAGCCTAAAGAGCTTGGACTTCGATCCAAGCCAACCAAGATGCCCCATCGACGCTCAAGGACACTTAACACTTCTATCTTTCGCGAAAATGTGGTCCTAACAACCCCGCAATGACATCGGCAGATATTCGGCAGAGCTTTCTCGATTTCTTTAAAGAAAAAGAACACACAATCGTCCCCTCGGCATCCATCCTGCCGCAATCTCCCGGGCTCCTTTTCACGAATGCCGGGATGAATCAATTCGTGCCCTATTTCCTTGGCACCGAAAAAGCCCCCTACGATCCCCCCCGCGCCACCGACACCCAGAAGTGCATCCGCGCCGGTGGCAAACACAACGACCTCGAGGATGTCGGCTACGACACCTACCACCACACTCTATTCGAGATGCTCGGGAACTGGTCCTTCGGCGACTACTTCAAAGCCGAAGCCATCGCCTGGGCCTGGGAACTCGTCGTCGAGCGATGGGGCCTCCCCGCCAACCGCCTCTACGCCACCGTCTACGCTCCTTCCGAGGGGGACCCCTCCGAATTCGACCAGGAAGCCTGGAACTTCTGGGCTGCTCTCTTCGAAAAAGCCGGGCTCGATCCCAAAGTCCACATCGTCAACGGCAACGTCAAAGACAACTTCTGGATGATGGGCGAAACCGGCCCCTGCGGCCCCTGCTCCGAACTCCACGTCGACATGACCCCCAATGGCGACACCGGGGGCAAGCTTGTCAACATGGACTCCGATCTCTGCATCGAAATCTGGAACCTCGTCTTTATCCAATATAACGCTGAGGCCGACGGAACCTTCCGCGACCTCCCAGCCAAACACGTCGACACCGGCATGGGCTTCGAGCGCGTCTGCTCGCTCATCCAAAACACCAATGGCTTCACCGACTTCTCGGAGAAGCCCACCAACTACGCCACCGACGTCTTCCAGCCCATCTTCCGAAAACTCGAAGAACTCAGCGGGAAGAAGTACCACGATATCTACCCCGGAGACGAAAAGTCCGACACCCTCGAGCAAGCGATTGCCTTCCGCGTCATCGCTGACCACATCCGCACCCTCAGTTTCTCCATTGCCGACAGCATCATGCCCGGCAACACCGGACGAAACTACGTCCTCCGCCGCATCCTTCGCCGCGCCGTCAAATACGGCCGCGCCCTCGGCTTCACCGGCGACAAACCCTTCCTCCCCGAACTCGTCGACACCCTCGTCGCAGAATTCGGTAAAGTCTTCCCCGAACTCGGCACCCGCGCCGGAGTCGTTAAAGAAACCCTCGCCACCGAGGAGAACTCCTTCAATAAGACTCTGGACCGGGGCATGGAGAAATTCGAAAAATCCGCCCAAGAAAAACTCTTCCCGTCCGAAGACGCCTTCCAGCTCTACGACACCTTCGGCTTCCCTCTCGACCTCACCGCACTTCTCTGCCGAGAGCGCGGACTAGAGCTCGACGAAAAAGCCGTCGAGGTGCTTATGGAGAAAGCGCGTGAACTTTCCCGCGGCGCCCAAAAGAAAACCATCGTCCGCGCCCTCGATCTCTCAACCGATGCCGTCACCGAATTCATCGGCTTCGACCAAGACAGCTGCGACGCCACCATCCTCGAAGTCCACGAACAAGAAGACTCCATCCTTGTGATCACCGACAAGACAGTCTTCTTCACCGAAATGGGCGGCCAGGAAGGCGACACCGGCACCCTCAACGGCCATCCCGTTTCCGGCACCCAAAAAATAGGAGCCGCCACCGCCCACATCATCTCGGGCGTTCAGAGTTCAACATTCGATGTTCAGAGTTCAGCGTTCATCGAGCTCGACAGAGCGAGAAGGGCCCCCATCGAGGCCCATCACACCGCCACCCACCTCCTCCACTGGGCCCTCCACGAAGTCGTCGCCCGGGACGCCGCCCAGCAAGGCTCCAGCGTTTCCCCCGATCGACTCCGCTTTGACTTCAACTCCAAAGCCGTCACCCCCGGGCAAATCACCGCCATCGAGGAAAAGGTCAACGCCTCGATCTCAGCCGGTGACCTCGTCTCTTGGATCGAAGTTCCACACACCGAGGTGAAGGACAATAAAGACATCATGCAATTCTTCGGCGACAAATACGGCGACCTCGTTCGCGTCGTGCAAATCGGCGGCGGCGACAAAACCCTCGACGGCTACTCCATGGAGCTCTGCGGTGGCACCCACGTCACCAACACCAAAGACATCGGCCTTTTCAAAATCAAATCCGAAGGAGCTATCGCCTCCGGCGTGCGACGTATCGAGGCCGTCTGCGGCCAATCCGCCTGGAACTGGCTCAACGAACTCGCCGGCAAAGCCACCATCGAAGAAGAATCTCTTCGCACTAAACTCGATCAAGCCAACGCCAAGCTCACCGAAGCCGGGCAGGATCCGGTCGAGCACGCCGAATTCCCCCGAATCATGGGCGCTCTCCTCACCGAAGGTGGAGACTTCCAGCAGATCAACTCCACTATTCAGAGCTATCAGAAGCACCTCGCTTCTCTCCGCGAGGCCAGTATTGGTGCCGAGAAAAAAGTCAAAAAGGTTCAAGCCGCAGGCGCTGCCCGCATGGCTGACTCCTTGCTCTCCGAATCTGACCTCACTGGTAATATCGTCATCAGCACCGAAGGCTCCGCCGCGCTGCTTCAAGAACTCCTCAATGGCTTGAAGAAAGTGCACTTCACTCACGCCGCCTTCTTCATCGTCGACGACGGAGACAAACTCCACCTCGGCGCCCTCTGCGGAGAGGACGGCAACAACTCCGGCCACGGCGCCGGCAACCTCATCAAAGACCTTGCCCCCATCGCCGGCGGCAAAGGCGGTGGCAAAACCGACATGGCTCGAGGCGCCGCCGGAGAGAGAGGCAATGCCAACAAACTCCAGGCCGCCGCTGAAGCCAAACTAAAGTAGCCAAAATTTGCAATTTTGGCGGGGAATCCTTACCTCACGAGCGTTCCCGCCAGATGCTACTTCTTGATCGGGAAATCGATCCGCATTTTACCATCTTCAAAAATAACGCGGCCTGCGGCCTCCTTGATAATCTCTTTTTTGATCCAACCGATTTCGGTTTCGAAGAGATCGCTCAGCGAACCAAAACTCTCTTGGGTAAATAGCAAGAATCCTTGCGGAATACGAACCTGCCCGAAGCGCCCCCCAATCGCGAGGATGTTCAAGAAGGCCCCGCCGTCTTTATGAATATAGTTGGTGAAGGTTCCGTCTTCCTTCTTCTTTCGCTCCACCCTGATGAACATCGATAAGGTATGCGGACGACCTTCGACTTCACGCTCGATAATAATCTCGGCGCGGCCACCTTCGGTTTCTTCAAAGCGCACCCAAACTCCTTTGAGTTTCACATGATCCGCGAGCTGACCTTCCTGCCGGACCTTAATATTATTCGCCAGCCAGGTGTTCATCTGACGTTCCGAGATTTCGACAGACTGTCGAAGCCTGGCCGCCATCCCGATCATAATCGAGACATCGGAAGGGCGAGGCTCGCGATCCGTCTCATCATAGCCATCAATATCCGAGAGATCCTGCCCCTGGAAACTTCCATAGACACCGTATCCGAGACCAGCCACGAGAAGGACCGAAGAGAGAATGAAGAGTTTCTTCATAAATGAGGGTCGCCCATCCTCCGCGCCTTGACAAGCTCACATCACGATTGAAGCCGCAAGCCGTTCAAAAAACCCGGACCCGGGTTCAAGTCGCTACGCTCAGGCCTTCTTCTCAGGCTTGGGATCAGCCTTGGGCCTACTGCTCTCTGCCTCCTTCTTTTCGCCGGACTTGTAGGAATCAGAACGATAATCGGTCTGATAAAAGCCGGTTCCTTTAAAAATAAGACCCGCTCCGGTACCCAGAAGACGTTTTACTGGTCCGTCGCAATCCTCCAACGGACAATCGGTCAGCTTGTCATCATTCATGCTCTGAAAGACTTCAAAGACATGATCGCACTTATGGCACTTGTAATCGTAGTTGGGCATGGCTCGGTGAATTACGCCTCCTCCCGGGTAAAGTTTTCCAATTCCCAGCCCGAAATCCCGACTTCATCGGCGAGTTCCTTCATTTCGGCCAATTCCGCCTGCGAGAAGAGCAAGCCACCGGCTTTCTCGGTGCGCTGACGGAAGCCCGCTTCGATCTGCCCGGGAAGAAGGCACTTTTCGTTCCCGTGCCCGAGAATGTCATCAATGACGGACTTCATATTGGATGACTGGTTGCCACCTCCCACAAATGATCCGCTGGACCACGCATCTGGGTGAATGACCTGAAAGTAGAAACAAGACGTGGTCTTCGCTCCTTCACGGCCACGTTCGGTGGGAATGCTGCCCCCAATAAATCCGCCGACCAATTCGTTGATCAAGGCCATGCCGTAGCCCTTGTGCGCACCGAAGGGCAGAAGCGAGGCAACCTTGTTTGGGTCACGGGTTTCATTTCCGTCGGCGTCAACCGCCGCGCCCGGAGGGAGTTCTTTTCCTTCACGCTTGAGCTGCTGCACGCGGCCCATCGCAACGGTGGAGGTAGCCCAGTCGATCACGATTGGAAATCCATTGGCGTCCTGCGTTGGGAATCCCCACGAGTGAGGATTGGTGCCGAGAGTGGGATATTTTCCAAAGAAAGGAACCACTTCAGCAAGAGTCGAGGTGCAGTTGGTATAAGCAATGTAACCGCGCTCTGCAGCCTTCATGACATAACCGCCACCCCAAAGGTAGTGGAAAGCGTTATCGATGGATACTTGGCCAACGCCGTATTCGTCTGCCATTTCAATGCAGCGATCAATCGCCGCCACCGCGACGGCCTGGCCGAGCTTCTTGTTGGCATTCCAAACTTCGCTCGCCTTGAAGCGATCGTTGACGACTTCGACCTGCGCTCCGGGAACACATCCGCCGGTCGCGGAACCAAAGAGGTGATCGAGGTGCAGGGCCTTCAGGGCATTGTGAGTGCGGATCCCGTGACGGGTCGCATCCTGACAAACTCCGGCCGCTACGGCTGATTCGTCGGCATCATAGCCTCGGGCTTCATAGGCCGCCTGGACCAGGACATCGTGCTTATCGGCAGGGACTACGTGAAATTCGCTCATTGGTTTGAAATCTGGTCGGGAGCAGAGACTGAATTCTGCCCCACAAATGGCAAGCCGGAAGCGCTCCGTAGCGCAATCTGCCTTATTTTTTCCCGACGCGGTAGACGTGTGACTTGGAACGCAGGTAGATCGAACTCCCGTCGAGCGCTGGAGAAGCCATAAAGCCATCTTCAAATTCATTCGTCGCCACGATCTCCAACTCCGGTCCCGGCTTCACCACGACGACTTTTCCTTCCTCACTCGGGAAATACAATAGCCCGTCGGCATACACACCCGAACCCGAAAACTTGGCCTTTAGGCTGATATACTTTTCAATCTCGCCGCTCTTGGCATCAATCCGGCTCAGGATTCCCGTCTCGTTCGTGACATAGATTTTCCCGTCCACAATTAACGGCGAGGAACGATTGGGCATACGCTTAAAAATATCCCACTCGATGTGGCTCTGGGTGACATCACCCTTCAATTTTTCATCGAGACGGACGCCCAAAAGATGTGCCTTCCCGAAGCCGGTATTAATAATCGCCATCTCATTCCCGATAAAGGCGGGCGTCGCGGCATTCGAAAATCCTTTGTAGGTGAGCTTCCACAATTCCTTCCCGCTATCCGCATTATAGCCGTAACAAGCCTTCGCTCCTGGACTCACCAATTGCACAACACCATTCACAGTCACAAAATTCGGTGTTGTATAAGCCTTCCTAAAATCACCATCGCCACGAATCTTACCGCCTTCTTCAACGTCGCCAAAATCAGTGGTGCGATCGGTCTTCCAAACGGTCTTGCCCGTCTTCTTATTCAGGGCAACGAGATACTGCACATCGACTCCGTCCATCGAAAGAATGAGCGTCTCTTTATACAGAACCACCGAAGAACCCGGCCCACGGAAATGTTGGCACGGCAAATCCCTACGCTCCCAGATTGCCTTACCGGTCTTGCGGTCCAGCGCTGTCGTTCCGTAGCTCCCGAAGTGAATATATACGCGTTCCTCATCAATCGTTGGCGAACATGAACCGTAGCCATTCACCTTATTACTGAGAGGTTCCGGCTCCCTATTTTCAAAAAGGAGGATGTCATGAATTTTCTTCCCGGTTTCTTTGTCGAGACACACCGCAAACATCTTCTTTCCGTCCTCGGTGGCATTGGTCACCCAAACCTGATCGCCGAGCACCACCGGAGTCGACCAGGCGCGGCCTGTTACGGGCGTTTTCCAAACAACATTTTTCCCCTCTCCAAATTCAGTGAGAAATCCATGGGGCTTTCCATCCTCCCGAACCGGGTAAATCCCATCGTTCGTTGGCCCGCGAAATTGTCGCCATTCGGCCAAAGCTGGAGAAACCAGCCCCGCCAAAAGCCCAAGAATCATCACTCGTTTCTGCATTCCTAAAATCCTGTCAGCATCAGCCACTCCTTCAAGAAGGAACTTCACGCCGCAATTGTTCGAGAAATTCCCGCAAAAAGTCCGTCCGCTCTGTCGCCAGAGCCCGACCCGCTGTTGTCTTCATGGTATTCTCCAGCCTGAGCAGCTTGCTATAAAAGTGATCCACGGCGAACTTTGCGTCCTCAGGCTCCCGCAACTCGCAAAAAGGATCAACCCGACTCATCAGCTCCGACCCCATATATCCCCCCAGCATCAGGCAACGGCTCAAGCCCACCGCACCGAGAGCATCCAACCGGTCTGCATCCTGCAGCACTCTCGCTTCCAAGGTTCGCGTCTCGATTCCGGCCGAAAAGCTATGTGCCTCGATCGCATGGTGAATCGCCTCGAAATACTCCGCCGGATAACCCACCTCCTCTAAATACTCCACTGCGCGGTCAGCCGCCATGACTGAGGCTTTCGAGCGATTCGGCGAATCTTTCGCCACATGGACGCAATCATGCAACCACGCAGCAGGAAGCAAGACCTCCAGCCCGAGACCCTCCTCCCTAGCCAAATGACGGGTGTTTAAGACGACCCGCTCGATATGCTGTAAGTCATGTGCGGGATCGCCTTCCTGCTGCACCGACAACCAATCCCGGAACTGCAAACTCCATTTTTCTTCCTCTTTCATCTCTTCATTCGAAAGGCTGACGGCCTCACGCAAGTAACTTTCTACTCCATCGAATAACATGAAAGCACTTCTACCACTTCTTTTCCTCGCTCTGCCGCTCGCGGCCGACCATCACAAAGCCAACGAACTGACTGCCGCCGAGAAAAAAGCTGGCTGGACTCTCCTATTCAACGGCAAAACAATGGAGCATTTCCGCAACTACAAAAAGGAAGGCATCGAGGACGCCTGGGTTGTCAAAGACGGTGCCTTCACCCTCACCAAAAAAGGCGGCGGCGACGTCATCACGAAGAAACAATACAAGGCCTTCGAATTCACCGTCGACTACAAGATTTCTCCCGGAGGAAATTCCGGACTCATGTTCCATGTTCAAGAAACCGAACAGAGGCCTTGGCAGACCGGCGCGGAAATTCAAATCCAAGACAACGCCAAAGGTCGCGACCCACAAAAAGCCGGATGGCTTTACCAGCTCTACAAGCCCGCCGAGGGAGTAGATACCGCCAAGCCCGCCGGTGAGTGGAATACCCTCCGCATTCTCATCACTCCCGAGAAGTGCGTGCAGTGGATGAACGGCACCAAGTACGTCGAATACGTCAAAGGTTCGGATGATTGGAACAAGCGCGTCGCTGCCTCCAAATTCAAAAAGTTCAAAAACTTCGGCAAGCCTACCGAGGGTCACATCTGCCTTCAGGACCACGGCAACGTTGTATCCTTCCGCAACGTCAAGATCCGCGAGATTAAGAAGTAAAAATTTCCCCCGTGCTGGTTCTCTCCTTTTCCGGCACGGGGTTTTTGTTGCCCCGACCTCTGGATCCGACACACTCTACTTCCACCTCAACACCGACCGCGCCCTAAGATCCGGCGACTGGAAAATCGCCTCTGCCAAACTCAGAAAGTGGGAACGCGACAGTTCCCCAGGTGTCTGCCCGTGCGAGCAAACGAAGTTTACGAGTCTTCGCAGTTGGAGGTTCTGGAGAACCACCCTCTTCCCCTTCCCTGGATTGAGGACAGCTCATCTAGCCTCACTCTTTGAACCATGGTTGACGGGATTCTTTGGCAATCTGGGCATCTAGCTCAAGCATTCTCGCTTTCAACTTGGCCACTATCTCGGGTTTGGACTGAGCGAGATTATTTTTCTCTCCAAGATCCGCATCGAGATCAAAGAGCATCACCTCGGCCTTCGCCTTGGAATTTCTCTTTTTGTTTCGAGACCCCTTCACGAGCAACTTATGCTTCCCTTGACGCAATCCCTCAATGTCCCCTCGCGAGGTATAATAGACAAATTCATTACGGGGAGTTTTATCATCGGTAGTAAGCAGCTTTGAAATATCGAGACCGTCAATTTTCTTGCCCGAAGGAAGCGGAGTCTTGGTCAGGCTGGCAATCGTCGGAAGTAAATCAATCGTGCCGCAAAGCTGATCACAAGTCGTGCCAGCTGGAATCCTGCCCGGAGCCCACATCACACAAGGCACCCGTTGCCCACCTTCAAAGGTTGATCCTTTGCCATCACGTAGAGGCCCTGCTGAACCGCCATGATGCTTGAAAGGAAGCCACGGCCCGTTATCGGTCGTGAAAATGAGGTAGGTATTATCCGAAAGCTTCAACTCGCGCAGAAGATCGGCAATGCGACCCACTTCCGCATCGATATGCTCGATGACATTCGTGTAGGCATTGAGAGGATCGGCATCACGCACATCTTCCGGAACATAAAGTGGGATGTGTGGCATCGAGTGTGGAAGGTAGATAAAGAAGGGCTTATCAGCCTTGGCATTGGTCTTGATGAACTCAATCGACTTATCGGTATAACGACGAGTCACAGTCCGCTGATCCACGGGAAGCTCAACGATCTTTTCATTCTCCATCAATGGAGTCTTCCACTTGGTGAGCGTTGATTCAGGATCTTTCCAAAGCGCATCCATACCAGCCCAGCCACCCTTGGGCTTCCCCTTGTTGTCAGGGTGATTCATGTCGTTGGAATAGGGAATCCCGAAATAGGTATCAAAGCCATTGCTCTGCGGCAGAGTCTCAGGATGGTGCCCCAGATGCCACTTTCCAAAGCAAGCCGTAGCGTATCCTTGTCCTTTGAGATGATCCGCAATGGTGTGCTCGGTCGGGTTCAGTCCCTTTGTCGAAGAAGGAAATAAGACGTGCTGGTGCATTCCAATTCTCTTGGGATAACAACCGGTCAGCAAAGCCGCCCGTGACGGCGTACACACCGGCGAGGCTACCATGAAATTAGTAAAGCGACGTCCTTCCTTGGCCAAACGATCGATGTGAGGTGTCTTGATTTTCGTAGAACCAAAGCAGCCCAGATCTCCATAGCCCTGGTCGTCAGTGAAGATGATAATGAAGTTCGGCTTATCGGCGGCATTGGCCAACAGCGACAAAGCTGCGAGGAGAAAGACGGAAACAATTTTCATAATGTAAGATAATAAGACGTTGGTGGAGGAGCGGATATTGCAAGCGAAGCCTATTCTATAAATTGAAATGCTGAATAACCTGATCGGCGAGGGTTTCCGACGACTCCGCGATATCAAGCGTAAGAACCTCCGCGGGAGCCTCAAGGGCCTCCAGTTGAGACTGCAATAAACCCGGTGGCATGTAGTGATCTGTTCGAACAGAAATCCGTTCTGCCAATAATTCGGGAGTTCCGGACAGGAAAACAAACTCCGCACCAGATAAGACCTCACGGTATTTCTCCTTCAAAGCCGAACAAGCGATGAAGGTTAGGCCCTGCGCCTCCCAAATCAGGGCTGCTAAACTCGCCAACCAAGACTCACGATCCTCATCGTCAAGCGGGTTTCCCGATTTCATCTTGGCGACATTCTCAGGAGAGTGGAAATCATCCCCATCATAAAATTGCCCACCGGTTTTCTCAGCAAGCAACTCACCCACGGTGGACTTCCCCGAGCCGCTGACTCCCATCAAAACAATGACCATCACTATACCAAGAGCCAAACGAGAGATGCCAACCCCACTCCAACCAAGCCAACAGCCGTCGAAACGGCACTCCAGGTTTGGAAGGTTTGTTTTTCGGTCATCCGCATGTAGCGGCTCACCATCCAGAACCCGCTATCATTGACATGCGAAAACCCAGCCGCGCCACTCGCAATCGCCACAACGATCAAAGAAAGCTTGGCATCCGAAAGATCCATCTTAGCCAAGATTGGGCTCATCAAGGATGCGGCCATCACCATTGCCATCGTCGCGGACCCCTGGGCAATTCGAGAAATCGCCGAGAATAAGAAGGCCAGAATCAACGGTCCAACTCCTAGGCCATCAAGAGTATTTGCAAGAGCATCGCCGACTCCGGTTTTCCCCAACATTGTTTTGAAAACTCCACCAGCACCAGTGATCAGAATGATAATACCCGCAGGCCCCAAAGCCCGTGTCGAAACTTTCATCAGCTGATCGCGTGTCGCTCCGCGCTTCACTCCCAGCAGCCACAAGGTCAGAATGGTCGCTAAAAGAAGCGACAAAACTGGGTGTCCCAAAAAGGCGATTATTTGTTGCCAAATCGGAGCATTAGCCATGAGTTCCTTCAAGGCGGCTCCGCGATCGGACTTCGAGAGTCCTTCTGAAATTCCCGCCCCCACCGATTGCTCAACCAATGAACCCGCTACGATCAAAACAATCGGGAGCAACAGGATCCCTGCAATCATCCCAAAGGACGGAGGATTGCTTTCTTCTTCAACTTGCAGCTCAGGCGGATCGATGTGCACTTTCGAGGCCATTCGATCTCCGAACCAAATTCCGGCAATGATCGCAGTAGGAAGCCCCACCAAAACACTATAAAGAATGACCGTTCCAATCGGCACGCCAAATTCATAAGCGACCCAGGTCGGCCCCGGGGTTGGAGGCACAAACGAATGCGTCACCACCATACCAGCCAACAACGGCATCCCAAATTTCGTTACCGAGAGACCGGTTTTTCTGGCAAGGGCATAAAGAATTGGTGCCAAAATCACCAAGGCCACATCAAGGAATACCGGAATCGAAATCAAGAAGCCCGTCACCAGCATGGCCCAAGTCGCCCGTTTTTCGCCAAAGAACTTTAGGGTTCCATTTGCCAAACTCTGCGCTCCGCCACTGTGCTCGATCATGGCACCAAAGATCGCTCCCAATCCGATGATCGTGGCGATAAATCCCAAACTGGAGCCCATTCCGTCTACAATCGTTCCACCGACTTCAGTCATCGACATCGTCCCCGCAGCAACCCCGACGAAAACACTGGCAACCAAAAGGGCAATGAATGCCTGAACCCTCCATTTCAGAATGAGAAATAGAATGAGAGCAATCGCAACAAGAAGAGTTCCAATCAAACGACCGGTGCTGACGTCGGCTGTTGCGAGAAGCGTTCCAAGATTCAACGAAATCTGCATTCACAGAGACTCGCTGGTAGATCGGAACGCGACAAGAAGTAAGTGACCGACTCTATGGCGAGCTGATTTCCAGTCGGAAATAGCGCTGCGAGAGATCGGAAACAGGCGTTGTCACCCGCCAGGATTCACGAATCCGTCCATCTGGGAGCAGAACCGGTGCGGCCGCATCGATTTCGCCTTCCGGAATCTGAGCCCAACTCCCTCCTGTTAGATCAGGTGAAGCTCCTACCGCATAGGTCACGCCCGATACAAATCCGCTCCGGGTGAACTCCACAGAAACGTAATCCACTCCCACAACTTCCACCTGCGCGATTGATATTCCTGCTTCCGCGACATCAGGTACGTTGGGGTTCGCTCCGAAGACAAATTCCAGATAGTTGCTCTGTCCATCGCCATCAGGATCCTGGCTGGAACCAACAATGTTTAGGTCTAATAATTGGGAGCTACTGAAGTTAAAGTCAGCCCAAGTCGCGTAATCGAAATCCAAAGGGTTCCCATTTAAGCTTCCCGCAAATTCCTCCGAGCAAGTCCAATTCACGGGGTCGGTATGATCTGGATTTGAGTTTGGCGAAACCAACACCAAGGAATAGCCCAACCCATCACCACAACCCGGCCACGGCGATTCGTCATCATAGGTAAAGGAATGCAAAACAGTCGGCGCCGGATCGTTCACACTCAGAATAACGGTCTCGGAACTATTGGAGAGTCCCCCTCCGTATTCCCCGGCCACCGGATGAGCGAAACCTGAGTAACGCCCTAAAAAGGCCGACGAGTCGGACACCACAATTGCTCTTTCCCCCGGTGCCAATTCGGTAACCGCTGATCCCGCGAAATTAAAACTCACTCCTCCGGTGAAGGAAAGGTTGATCAAATCTATGGTGTCCGTAGGACTGGTATTCATAATCTCGATGAACTCGAAATCATCCTGATCGGTATGCCCCGCCGCAATCTCGCTGGCGCTTGGCGCTGCGGGGTGATACATCAACTCTGAAATTACAAGATTGCTCGCAGAGGGGACAGCCAAGTCGACGACAAATTCAACCTCGGATAGCGCACTCCAGGTAGAGCTTCCGCTTTCATAAGCACGCGCTTTCACTATGGTTCTCCCCGGACTAAATGTCAGTGCACTGGAATATGGGCTCAATCCCGACTGAATGGTTCCGCCCAAATCACGGGGGTCGCTTCCGTCCAAGGTATAATAAATCTGAGCTCCCCCGCTTGCTGAAATCGTCACCGGAAATCCAACCGAAAGGTCTCCCCCATGCTGACTAAATTCTGGAGGAGCCAAGCTTGGCCAGAGACCATTATCTGCAAAATCAGTGCGATCTCCACCTTGCGCAGGAGCCCCTTCACCACCCAACAAATAACGCCTTCGCCCCGTCGTTGGAGAAGACCAAATTGCATAAAATCCAAGATTCACACTTTGCCCAAGACCAAAATCCAACAAGGGCTCATAATCTTCCTCCAATGCCAGAAGGTGCTGGCGGAATGTTGAGTCCGCCTGATTACGATGATCAAGAACTCCATCATGGAACATGTGCTTGTTAATCCGATCAGCGAAAGTAAGACGCCACTCGGGGCTCTTGATCAAAAGCTGGAAGAGCTGCGAAAGAGTATCGCTCTGAGCCAAAAGATCGTCCGCGATACTATTGTAGTTTACCGCATTAAAGTATCCTTGGTTTTGGTACGAGCCCTCGGCATCCCAAACATACAAGCGATACCGCCCTTCCGAACTCCGCTCTTTCGCACCCACCCAATTGTTCTGCGGCCAGTCCCAAGTCGCTCCATAAATATTAATCAGAAAGTAATCCGCCATATTGACGGGATCAAGATGGCCCAATACTTCCTGCCAATCTGACAAACTAAGATCTCCACCGCCACTTCGTTCTAAAATGGCAATCATCTCGTTCCAAGCGGTGACATCTCCATTAGGATAATCGTTCACCTGACGAACATCCCAACCCTCATTTCCCCCATGATGAGCTTGCATGAATGGTTCACGAAGACGTTCACACATGTTGAAAAAACCTTTATATTCGCCATTCACATAAAGCGTATTGATTCGACCCACGCTTCCTTTTTGTCCCATCTGCACAAACATCCTCCGCACCGCTTCGTCCACGATAAAGGGATTTTGAATATCATTTTTCCCCGCTCTGATTCTGAGTTGACCAAAGTCATTGACCGGGTACTGCCCGCCGATTAAGTGAGCCGGAAGCTTGGAATACGTTGTCCTGTTATAGTTGTGCTCAATCCATTTCGACTCGAGCTTCGGCGCACCATAATCATCCCTAAAGTAGAGATTGAATGACGGCTTCTCCCTCGGATTATTCGTCCATGGAGAGGCCCCGGTATTACTTAAAATCAATCGA
>Ga0115013_10000157_pt1 | contig 44520 bp, 43 predicted proteins | sample SouAtlMetagenome_2_FD_88686 | JGI IMG/M metagenome (GOLD analysis project Ga0115013, IMG submission 88686) | Marine eukaryotic phytoplankton communities from Atlantic Ocean - South Atlantic ANT15 Metagenome | ecosystem: Environmental > Aquatic > Marine > Oceanic | place: South Atlantic Ocean...
AACTTTGGTTTCGTTTGTTTGAGTAGCTAATCCCTCTATTGTAATGTAGCTTGCATCTATTTCTTTATAAGCATTCAACATACTTGTTGATACCTCTTCATTACTCATTGTATCTGCAGTCATATGTATAAAGAATCTTCCAACTCCTTCTAAATCACTCGATGGAGTGTAAACAAAGTCGCCATCAAGTAAATTGTTCATTGTTCCTTCTTCAGTGTCTTCTAAGTATATGTTAAGATCAGCCGGAGTTGTTCTGTGAGAAATACTAATAGTCATTTCTTCACCTGCATAAGCGTTAATCCCAAGAGGAATCACTTTATCCCACATCTCAGAATAAGCTAAAGTTTGAATAGCAAAATTCACTCCGTCAGTGCTATCATCGTTAGATATTAATCTTGTGTATGCATAAACATCTAAGATTGAAAAAGCAGCAGCATCAAATCCTGGATCTAATTCGTCCGTTCCATCATCTGAAAAGTATATTTCAGTTTTTCTGTCAATTCCTAATTGAGATATTCCAATAAATAATTCTCCAGTGTCATCATTCATGATATCTCCAATTGCATCATTAGTCCCATTTAAAGTTTGCATCGCTCTTGTGAATGAAAAATTGGTATTAGAGCCAGTAGTTTTGGCCATTACCATGAAACCTTGAAATGGAGCCACATACTGATAAGTAGATGTGGTTGAATGATTCACAGTAATATATTCATCACCATCCCAAAAATATAGAGCCTGACCGTTAGCATGTAAAACTGATGCATTTGCTGTGATTAAATTATTTGTATTATCGGTATTATCATTCGCATAAATAAAAGATAAGTATGGATTTGCAACAAGATTAAATCTACTTCCATCAGACATGTCAGAATCATCATCAAGATCCCAATTTCTAATTGTAGTTACTAAATCACCTGAATTCAAAGAACCTGCAAATTCAACTGCTGAACCACTTGTTGTAGCCATCTGATATCCTTTTCCTACAACAAAATTACCAGATGAGACTATGTTGTTTTCAGTAGCTGAACCACCATAAGTTTCCCAATCATTATCTACTGGGTCATAAAATCCAACTCCATACAGGATACTGTTTCCAGAACCATTAGAAGCAACATCATCATTAGTGTCTACAAAGTCATTAATAGATGTATCTGATGTTGGAAGACCTATTAAGTCCCAACCTGTACTTGTACCATTGTCACCAGTTCCATTAATATATCTTTGATAAATATTTTCCTCACCACCATTATCAGCAATTGTACCCATCACAATAATTCTACCTAGGTTATCAGAACCACTGTTAACTGTTATCCTTCCATTGTTAGTAAGAGTCTTACTGGAATTTGACATATACAAATATTGACCAGCATCAATTCTTATAAAATCAGTATTGGTTAAGTCACCTCCAACCGTAAGGTTTCCACTAGCTAGTCTCATGTGATCATTCAATGTAAGGTCATTAGTAACAGTAAGATCAGCTTCAAGCTTTAGGGATGTACCCGATGAGCTACTCACAGTAAGTGCGGAAACAGTTGTTGTTGCATCAACTATAATATCATGACCAGAACCTATAACAACTGTATCATCAGAATCGGGAACACCATCAGCATCACCGTTATTTGTGACATTTGTCCATGATCCGTTTGATGACCAATTACCACTAGCGGCAGAAGTAAATGTATCCTGAGCAGACATAACAATAGGTATAGTAAAACTCAATATTGTAAGTAATATTTTTTTCATATTCGTTTTTTTAAATACGTTTGAACCAGCAAATATAGTAAAAATTGTTAATAAGTCTAAGAAATAGTAATATTAGCGATGATTTAAAATCGGATATTTAAATGTCAGCTATTTTGTTAATAAGTATAAATATTACCTAGTGAATAACAATTCTTTTTCAGAGGAAAGTTGATCGTGGAAAATATAACCATCGTAATTGAATGATTTTAATTTGTTTATTTCAGTAATATTATTATCAATAATAAATTTAGCCATCATTCCTCTGGCCCTTTTTGAAAATATTGCTATAGTTTTATATTGGCCATCTTTTAGTTGCTTAAAATTAGCAGTGAAAATATCGGTTTTTACAACTTTAGAATCAATCGCTTTAAAATATTCATTACTAGCTAAATTCAAGACTGGTTCATTTTCAGTCAATTGATCATTCAGCTCATTTGTGATTTTTTCCCTCCAAAACTCATATAAATTCTTATTGCAATCAAATTGTAATTTTGTACCCATCTCTAATCTGTATGGTTGAATCAGGTCAAGAGGCTTCAATAAACCATATAATCCAGAAATAATCCTAACACTTTTTTGCATAAAATCGATTTTATCTTCACTAATGGAGTAAGCTTCAAGACCTCTATAAACATCTCCGCTAAAAGCATAAATAGCCTGTCTTGAATTATCAGAATTAAAGGGCGTTGACCAATTATTATTTCTTTCATAATTAAGATCAGCGATTTTTGATGAAACACTCATTAAATCGGATAATTCCTTTGGACTCTTATTTTTCAAGATTGAATTTAAATACTTAGCCTCCTTTTCAAAACAGAGCTTTGTGTTTTTTTGAGTTGGTAATTCTGACTTGAAGTCCAGAGATTTTGCTGGAGATAATAAAATTTTCATGACATTGGTTTAATATGTAAAATTAATTAAAAATTAATTTATTGTAAAAACTATTCACTCCTATAATTAGTGTGAAATATATTTTTCCCACTTCTCCAGACATTTTTTGAAATCATCTGGAAGATCCGAATCAAATTCCATAAATTCTTTTGTTCTAGGGTGTGTAAAACCCAATGTCTTAGCATGTAAAGCTTGTCTTGGTAATATTTTAAAACAATTCTCAACAAACTGCTTGTATTTGGTAAAAGTTGTTCCCTTTAAAATTAAATTACCACCATACCTCTCATCATTGAACAATGTATTGCCAATATGTTTCATGTGTACGCGTATCTGATGTGTTCTTCCTGTTTCTAGTGTACACTTTATCAGACTTACATAATTCATTCTGCTTAATACCTCATAATTTGTAATGGCTCTTTTACCTAAATCTGTCTTATCTTCATCCAAAACAATATTTTGCAACCTATTTTTTGGATTTCTGCCAATGTAGTTGTCAATTTTTCCAGAGTCTTCTCTAACATTACCCCAAACCAGAGCTAAATATTCTCTTTTTGAGGTTTTATTTGCAAACTGATTTGATAAATCAACCATTGAAACATCATTTTTTGCAACAACCAACAAACCACTTGTATCTTTGTCTAGCCTGTGCACCAAACCAGGTCTGTTTGTAGAATTATTTGGTAAATTGTCAAAATGAAATATGAGTCCATTGATTAGTGTACCTGAATAATTTCCATGACCGGGGTGTACTACAAGGCCAGCTGGTTTGTTTATAACTACAAGATCATCATCTTCATAAACCACATCAATATCAATATTTTCTGCAAGCAACACATTTTCTTCAGGCGGGTATTCAAATAAAACTTTAACCTCATCCAAAGGCTTGACTTTATAATTTGACTTAACTATTGTACCATTTACCTGAATACTACCATTTTTGGCAGCAGCTTGAAGTTTTGTCCTTGTAGCATTTTCAACAAAGTTCATTAAATATTTATCAATTCTAAGTGGAGTTTGACCTTTATCAACCTGAAAAGAAAAATGCTCAAACAAAGAGTTATTGTTTTCCATTACCTAGTTTGAAATCAATTATAGATGTTCTTTTAAGAAAATCCCCCTCTTTTAATTCGTTACCATCACTTGAAATTGAAATTACTTCATCCCTGGCTATATCATCAACATACTCAATTTCGCCAAATACAAAACCAATTGATTCAATCATTTTTTTTGCCTGTCTAATCGTTATTCTAGTGATCTTTGGAATTTTTACCATTTTGAAGTCAGATGAATTCAATGTAACGTATATTTTTCTCCCACCCTTCACCTTTGAATTGGCTTTGGGCAGCTGGTCTAAAACCGAATTAATTTTAAAGTCAGGGTTGTAATTACCAGAATCAGAAATTACATACTTAAGATCAAGATCTATGAGATTTGAGTCAAACTCTTCTATATTCTTTCCAACCAAATCAGGAACTGTAATAAAATCACCATGACGCGTACTTATTCTTAAAAAAAGAGTAAGTAAAAGAAATAAAATTACAGCTGTTAATGCTATGTAAATGGCTGTTTTAAAGAAGGATTTACTAAATAAATATCTCAGCATAAAAATTTCTAAAATTGAAATACAAACTTAATTAAATTATAAATAACTTTAAATAGCTAATTTTGAGTTAATGAATCCAAAAGGAAATAAAATTATCGGAATAATAATGGGTGGATACTCAAACGAAAATAAAATTTCCCTAAAAAGTGGACAAATAGTTTATGAAACGCTAAAATCTGATTTTCAATGTTACAAGATACATGTTAACAAAAAAAAATGGATTCTTATTGATGACAATGGAGTTGATCATTTAGTTGAAAAATCTACTTTTACTGTAAAAGGTATGCCTTTTCTAAAATTTGATTGCATTTTCAATGCGATACATGGATCGCCTGGTGAGGATGGTGTAATGCAAAATTATTTTAACAAACTAAAGATTCCTCTAACAGGCTGCCGAAGACATGAATCAGAACTAACATTTGATAAAATAAGATGCTTAAATTTTCTTTCAGACAAGGGAATTAATATTGCAAAATCTATCGATATTAATAAATCTACAAAAATTAATATTGAAGAAATTGAAAGAAAAGTTGGTTTTCCTTGTTTTGTGAAGGCTAGTAAGTCAGGAAGTAGTTTTGGTGTTTATAAAGTGCATAATAAAAACGAGCTACTTAGATGTGTGAACTCCGCCTCAATGGTTGATGAAAATATTTTGATTGAATCTTACATAGAGGGTAGAGAATTTTCAGTAGGTGTAATTACCTACAAAAATAAAGTTGAAGTACTTCCGATCACAGAAATAATATCAAGTAATGATTTCTTTGATTATGAGGCAAAATATGAGGGCAAATCAAATGAAATTACTCCTGCTAATATATCAGGTAAATTAAAATCACAATTAGAAAGGTTGTCTGAAAAAATATACAAGCTTTTAAATCTTAGGGGTTTTTCAAGAAGTGAGTTTATTGTTAACGATAGTGGTATTTATTTTCTTGAAACCAATACCGTCCCTGGGCTGACAGAAGAAAGTATTTTACCACAACAAGCAAAATGCGCAAATATTTCACTAAAAGATTTATTTACAAATGCAATAAATGAAGTGATAATTTAGATTAAATTTGAATTATGAAAAAAGCAATTTTTCCTGGTTCGTTTGACCCCTTAACATTAGGGCATTGTGAAATCATTGAAAAGGCGACTCAAATTTTTGATGAGGTTATTGTTGCTGTTGGAAATAATTCAGACAAAACATATAAATTTTCTATCAAAGATAGAATTAGATTTATTTCCGATGAATTCAAAAACAATAAAAAAATAAGCGTTGAAAATTATGACGGATTAACTTCCTCATTTTGTAAAAAAATGGAAGTACAACACATGGTAAGGGGTCTTAGAAATCCTGCAGATTTTGAATTTGAAAAAAAAATAGCACTTTTTAACAAAAAATTGGAAAATATAGAAACCATTTTTCTGTTAACTTCACCTGAAAACGCTTTTATCTCATCATCTGTAGTTAGGGAAATAATTGAAAACAATGGAAACTATAAAAAATTTGTTCCGGGCTCCGTTAAATTTTAGCCAATCAAGAACCTAATATTAGCATAACTTTTTGGCAATACATCTGTTAGGTTATCAATTCCTATCCACTCAGCACGGGTAATTCCTTCTTTTTTTTGCGGTTTCAATTTGCCTTCATAGTCAGACTTCATTTCAAACCAATAGGTGGTTTTTAAAAAATACTTTGAGCCTCTTTTAAATATATGAAAGGTCTTTTCCAATGGCTTTGTAATGGAAAGATTTTTGATGCCAGTTTCTTCTTTGACTTCTCTGATTGCAGTTTGAGAAATATTTTCATTTTTCTCAGCCTTTCCCTTGGGAAGATCCCATTTCTTGTTTCTGTAAATAAATAAAATCTCAGATTTACTGTTAAACACTTTTCCTCCTGCAGCAATGATTTCTGGAAATTTTTTTCTAAAAATTTTTAAAATTTTTTCTTTTTTTTTCGACTTAATTCCGATTGATTTAATCCTTTTCTTTTTTAACAAATCAATAATATTTATATTTTCAAGAAGTTCTGAATTAATCAAAAGACTATCTTTTGTATCAGATTTTTTTTCTGAGATGATTATCGGTTTCTCTTTATAAAAAATTTGCAACATATGATCAAATAAAAATCAAAATTAATACTTTTGTGTCATAGAAATATAACAATACTGTGCAATCTAATTATAAATCTGATACTTCAGAGATCTTATTAAAATTAAATGCTATTAAATTAAGTCCAAACAAGCCATTTGTGTGGGCATCAGGTTTAAAATCTCCTATATATTGTGATAACAGGATCATACTATCTCATCCAAAAAGCAGAAATACAATTGCTGAACTGTTCGTTAATGTAATTAAAAATAAATACCCTGAAACTGAGACGATTGCGGGTGTTGCTACTGGGGCAATTGGAATTGGTATTTTAGTTGCACAAAAACTCAGTTTACCTTTTATTTATGTAAGACCAGAGCCAAAAAAACATGGAAGAAAAAATCAGATTGAAGGCGAAATATCAGATGGAAAAAAAATTGTAGTAATTGAAGACCTTATCAGTACCGGTAATAGCTCTCTAAATGCCGTAAAAGCCTTGAAGGCCTGTAACCTTAACGTTCTTGGAATGGTTGCAATTTTTACTTACGAATTTAATATTTCACTAAAAAATTTTAAATCAAATAAAGTGAATTTGGACACACTAAGTAATTATTCGTTTTTAATAAAAAAAGCACTTGATATAAATTACATTTCAAAAGATGAGATGTTGATTTTAGAAAACTGGAATGATAATCCTGAGAATTGGGTCTAAATTTTTATTTTAATTTCATTTTCTTTGAAATTTAATATATCTCCGTTTGATTTTTCAATTTCAATTATTCCATATTCATCGACACTAATTATTTTGCCAAAAAAAATTTCATTCTTTTTTGAGATATATTTCACTTTAATATTTTTTTGAAATAAGTATTTATTATAATGAAACAAAAGATCACTAGCATTCTTTTCAAAATCTAAAAATTTCTTTTTGAATATTTCTTGTAAATTTTCTGCCAGTTTTTCTACTGAGTTTGTTAAACCGGTTTGGATATATGTTGAAGTAGCATTGGGAATATTTTTAAATATACGTTGATTTACGTTTATTCCTATTCCAATAATACTATGGGTAATGAGATTACCCTTAATATTATTTTCTATGAGTATGCCTGAAATTTTTTTATTTTCTGTCATTATGTCATTTGGCCATTTTATATTGATATTTTTTAAATCATATTTCTCCAACAGTTCAAACACAGAAACAGAAGCTATAATGTTAAGGTAAAATTTATCGATTATTGGGAATTTATAAAATTTTTTATAGATACTAAATGCAAGGTTTAAAGAAGGTTCATTTTCCCAAATATTACCATTCCTACCTTTACCCTTTTTTTGATGTTTGGCGGTTACCACACTAAAATCATCCAGATTTTCTTTATTTAAAAGCGATTTTAAATATGAATTAGTAGAATCTATGGCATCAAGTTTGATTATTTTCATGTGTATAAAGTAAAAAAAATAATAAATTTGTACAAGCAAAATATTCTTAATGGCTGGGAGGAGTAAATTCAAAAAACTAATTAAAATAATAATTGACGGAATTGAAGACGTAAAGGGAAATAAAATTAGTTTATTAGATTTGACAAAGATTGAAAACAGAGTAAGTGATTATTTTATTATTTGTGATGGTAACTCCAACACTCAAGTAAATGCTATCATAAGTTCTGTTACCAAAAAGGTTAGTAAAGAATTAAAGGATAAACCTTGGGGTGTAGAAGGTACTGATAATGCTGAATGGGTACTACTTGATTATGTAGATGTAGTTGTTCATGTATTTCAAAAGGAAAAAAGAGAATTCTATGATCTAGAGGGGTTATGGGGCGATGCAAAAAGAATCGAATTAAATTAAAAAGATGAAAAATCAAAAAAAACAGCAGAAACAACCACAATTTAACCAATATTGGATTTTTGGATCTATTGTACTTATATTTTTACTATTAAATATATTTTCGGGTGCTGGATCTCAGAGCTCTTTATCAACGACTCCCTCTAAGTTTTTTGAGTATGCCTCTAACGGAGATGTAGAAAAAATTGAAATTATCAACAAAAGAGAAGTCTTGGTTTATTTAACCAGAGATGCCAAAATTAAAGATGAGCACAAAGGCTCTTCAAAGAATTCTCTTTTATCCATTGCAGCTAATAGTCCAAATTACAGATTTGAATTTGGAGATCTTCAAAATTTTGAAAATAAGCTTTCGAATGTAAGTGAAGAATCAAATCAAAATATCGAGGTAAATTACATCACTGAACAAAACATTTGGGGAGATATTTTTATATCGATGCTTCCCTTTATTGTAATTATTGCAATATGGATTTTTATTATGCGAAGAATGTCTGCAGGTGGTGGAGGTGCTGGTGGACAAATATTCAGTATTGGGAAATCAAAGGCCAAACTTTTTGATGCAAATGCTCAGGTTAAAACTACATTTAAAGATGTAGCGGGATTAGAGGGGGCTAAGGAGGAAGTTCAAGAAATCGTTGATTTCCTAAAAAATCCAAAAAAATATACTGCTTTGGGCGGAAAAATTCCCAAAGGTGCATTACTTATCGGTTCACCTGGAACTGGTAAGACTCTTCTTGCTAAAGCTGTTGCGGGTGAAGCTAAAGTTCCATTTTTCTCTTTATCAGGTTCAGATTTTGTGGAAATGTTTGTTGGCGTAGGAGCTTCTAGGGTTAGAGACCTTTTCAAACAAGCTAAAGAAAAATCTCCGTCAATTATATTCATTGATGAAATTGATGCTATTGGTAGAGCCAGAGGAAAAAGTAATTTTACGGGATCAAACGATGAAAGAGAAAATACTCTCAACCAGCTCCTAACTGAAATGGATGGTTTTGGTACTAACACAAACGTAATTGTTATTGCAGCGACAAACCGAGCTGATGTTTTAGATAAAGCGTTAATGAGAGCAGGTAGATTTGATAGACAAATCTATGTAGACCTTCCAGATGTGCGAGAAAGAAAAAAAATATTCGAAGTTCATTTGAGACCGCTAAAAAAATCCTCTAGTGTTGATGTAGATTTTCTATCTAAGCAAACCCCTGGATTCTCTGGTGCAGATATAGCTAATGTCTGTAATGAAGCTGCTTTAATAGCTGCAAGAAAAAATAAAAAATCAGTCGGTAAACAAGATTTTTTAGATGCTGTAGACAGAATAGTTGGTGGGTTGGAAAAGAAAAATAAAATAATCACCGAGGATGAGAAAAAAGCTGTAGCTTTTCATGAGGCTGGTCATGCCACTGTAAGTTGGATGCTTGAGCATGCAGCTCCCCTAGTAAAAGTTACGATAGTTCCAAGGGGAAGATCACTTGGTGCTGCATGGTACCTTCCTGAAGAAAGATTAATAGTTAGGCCTGAGCAAATGCTAGATGAAATGTGTGCTGCGCTTGGCGGAAGAGCTGCTGAAAAAGTTATTTTTAACAAAATATCTACAGGGGCATTGAGTGACTTGGAAAAAGTTACAAAACAAGCCAGAGCAATGGTCACAGTCTATGGTTTGAATGACAAGGTTGGTAATTTAACTTATTACGATTCATCAAATGGAAACGAATATGGTTTCACAAAACCCTACAGTGAACAAACTGCAGAAACGATTGATAAAGAAATTTCAGCAATTATAGAAAAGCAATATCAAAGAGCAATCGGTATACTCAAAAAAAATAAAAAGAAACTTATTGAATTAGCAGAAGTTCTTCTAACAAAAGAGGTAATTTTCAAAGATAATCTTGAGGATATTTTTGGCAAAAGACCCTTTGATAAAAAAGAAACTAAAAAAACCAAAACCAAATAATTATTATTTGTGAGCTTAGCTCACATATTTTAACTTCATTTAATTAACTTTAAGGCTAAGAATTTCCTCAAAGGAATTAAAGTAATATTAATTTGAACTTTTTTAGTAATTTTTTCAAAAAAGATCCGTCCAAACAAGATGAAGATAAATCTAACAGCAAGTTTTTGCCCAAAAAAAAGGCTGTAATAGAAGAGAGATTCATTCTAAAATTTATTGAAAATGGTGGTAAGTTTCTTTACTGTGAATCACTGGAAGAAGTTCAAGAAAATTTCAAGCTGATTTTAAATGAAAACGAGTGGACAAATTATGATATTCTAATAATAAATTCAAATCTGAAAAAACAATATAAACTTGATGGTAATTTTAGTTCAAGTTTAGAAGATACAAAATGTTTTTTAACAGATTGTGAGAACCTAATTGCCAGTGATGGATCCATATTAATTTCTTCAAATCAAATTCATGAAAAAAAATTACAAGAATTTCCAAAAAGCCTAATTATAATTTCTGACACAACAAAACTAAAAAATACTATTAGTGAAGGGCTTTCCGAAATTAAATCAAAAAGCAAAAGTATACCGACCAATATAACCACAATCAAAAATTTTAATTCAATAAAAGAAGATAAAAATTTTTTAAGTTATGGAACTTCTTCAAAAAACTTATATTTGGTGCTTTTAGAAAAAGGATTTGAATAATTTTGAAGGAATCTAGTAAGAGAATTATAAGTGGATTTATTTTTGGGACTATATTCATAGTTTCTCTAAAAAGTCTCGTTAGTTTCGCTGTGCTAACATTTATATTGGGCCTTATTTCTTCATATGAGTTCAACAAACTACTCAATCAAAAAAGTATAGGATTTTACGTAATCTTTATATTAATTTTCATGTACTTTACACTTACAGAGTTTTACCTTAATAGTACTCTACAGCAAAACTCGTTTTTTAATGATTTAAAAGATACTCTTTTAATACTTTCAATTTTTGTGTCAATTTTTCTGGTTAGAGACCTATTTACATCTAAGGATTTACCTAATTTTTTAAAAAAGAAATATATCAACTTTATATTTTATATGTCTTCATCATTTGTTTTTATTTTTCTGATCGCAAATTTTAATAATTTTTTTGATCCGTCTATAATACTAGGTTGCTTCATACTCATTTGGGTAAATGATAGTTTTGCCTATATAGTTGGTAAAAACTTTGGAAAACAAAAACTTTTTTATAGCATTTCTCCCCACAAGACGGTTGAAGGGTTTTTGGGAGGATTATTTTTTTGTTGTATATCAGCATCTCTCGTTTCTAGGTTTGTAAATGATAGTTTAGATACTTCAAGCTGGTTTATAATCGCTGTAATTGTTAGTGTTTTTGGAACACTTGGAGATTTAATTGAATCTAAATTTAAAAGAGAGTCTAATGTTAAAGACAGTGGAAATATAATTCCTGGCCACGGAGGTATGTTAGACAGACTTGATAGTATTATATTTGCAAGTCCATATATATATTTATTTCTAAAATTATTATAAGATGTTTCACAGAGAAGGAATAAGAATTATTTTAAGTGCATTTATTATAGTTACTGTACTGGTTATTTCAATTGATTATTTTGAGATAAAATACGGGATGACTATTAAAATATTTCTGATAATTATGCTTGGATTAGTTTTACAATTTTTTAGAAATCCTAAAATTTCTGTTAATAAAAATGAAAACTATATTTTATCTCCAGTTGACGGAAAAGTAGTGATTATTGAAGAAGTTTTTGAGCCAGAGTTCTTTAATGATAAAAGGCTTCAAGTTAGCGTTTTCATGTCTCCGCTAAATGTACATGTGACCAGGTATCCCATTAGCGGAAATATAATTTTTTCAAAATACCACCCAGGAAAACATCTTGTCGCATGGCACCCAAAATCAAGTACTAAAAATGAAAGAACTACAGTAGTTGTTGAGAATAATAATTTTGGAAAAATTTTGTACAGGCAAATTGCTGGAGCTGTTGCAAAAAGGATTATTAATTATGCGAAACCAGGAAAAAAGGCCGTTCAAGGTGAAGATGCAGGTTTTATTAAATTTGGATCTAGAGTTGATTTATTCTTACCCGTTGGGAGTAAAATAAATGTAAGTATTAACGAGAGCGTAAAAGGGGGAGTAACTGTAATTTCATCATATAATTAATCAGATAATTTTTTTAAACTTTCTTCTAGCACGGATATTTTTGAAAGTGCGTCATTTTTCTTTTTAATTTCATTTTGAACTACCGATTCCGGAGCATTTTCGGTGAAGTTCTTATTTTCTAATTTTGAATTTATAGATTTCAAAAAACCCCTTTGATATTCCAAATCCTGTTTGATTTTAGTTATTTCCTCAGCGATATTTATTTTTTTACTAAAAGGAATCGAAAAAGTACTAGATTTTACTCTGAAGGAAACTGAGTTACTAATTTCTTTAAGATTGTACTCAATCTCTTCAAGGTTACAAATTTTAATTAAAATTGAATCGTAAGTGTTGGGAAAATTATCATTATTAATCACATGCAAATCTAATTTTTCATTAAATGAAATTTGATATTTTTTCCTAAAATTTCTGATTCCAGAAATAATATTTTGTAAAAATTCAAAATCTTTTATAATATTTGATTTGTTTTCTTCTTTGGTATTTGGCCAATCAGAAATTATAATAGCATCATCTGAGCTTCTTTCTGAAATTAAATGCCATATTTCTTCAGTAATAAATGGCATAAACGGATGTAGAATTACTAAATTTTTTTCAAAAATTTTAATTATATCAGAAAATGATTTTGAGTCTAAAGGTTTACCAAAATTTGGTTTGATTATCTCTAGAAAAACAGAACAAAAATCGTCCCAAATTAATCTATAAATAGACATCAAGGCATCGCTTATTCTAAATTTATCAAAATGATCATTAATTAGATCTAGGGTGTGATTGAATTTTTGATTATACCATTCTATCGCAATTTTACAGTGTTTTGGCTGATCATGATCTATTATTTTCCAGCCTTTAATAAGTCTAAATGAATTCCATATTTTATTTGAAAAAGCCCTACCTTGCTCACATAAACTTTCGTCAAAAAGTAAATCATTCCCTGCCGCAGAGCTAAGCATTAAACCAACACGGACTCCGTCAGCACTAAATTTATCTATTAGTTCTAATGCATCAGGGGAATTTCCTAACGATTTACTCATTTTTCTTCTTTTTTTATCACGGACAATACCCGTAAAATATACATTCTCAAATGGCTTTTCATCTCTATTTTCGTATCCCGCCATTATCATTCTAGAAACCCAAAAAAAGATAATATCTGGGCCGGTTACTAAATCATTTGTAGGATAGTAGTAATTTATATCTTCATTTCTAGGATTGTTAATTCCATCAAAAACACTTATTGGCCATAACCAAGATGAGAACCAAGTATCTAAAACGTCTTTGTCTTGAGTTAAATCAGACTCAGAAACTTTATTATTTCCTGTCTTTTGTTTGACCATTTCAACTGCACTTCGAATATCGTGGGCAACTACAAATTGCTCGTTGGCTTTTCCGTAATAATAAACAGGTATCTGATGACCCCAAAAAAGTTGACGTGAAATATTCCAATCACGTATGTTTTCCATCCAATTTTTAAAAGTATTATCAAACTTCTTTGGATAAAATTTAATTTCTTTAGATTTCAAGACAGACTTTATAGCTGGTTTTACTAAGTCATCCATTTTTAAAAACCATTGATGACTAAATTTTGGTTCAATTATGCTCCCGGTTCTTTCACTTACTCCTACATTGTGAATAATATTATCAGTTTTTTCAAATAATCCCATTTCATCAAGCTCGCCAATGATTTTTTTTCTTGCCATGAACCTATCCATCCCTGAGTAGTGTAAGCATAAATCGTTTAACGAAGCATCTTCATTCAAAATATCAATAAACTCTAAATTATGTTTTTCACCTAATATTTTATCGTTATGATCATGAGCTGGTGTTACTTTCAAACAACCAGTACCATAATCTATATCCACATACTCGTCTGCTATGATTGGAATTATTCTATTTACGATAGGAACTAATGCTGTTTTACCAATTAAATCCTTAAATCTTTTATCGTTAGGGTTTACACAGATTGCTGAATCGCCAAGTATTGTCTCTGGTCTGGTAGTAGCTATCGAAACAAACTTTTGAGATTCATTTATCTTATATTTTATATAAAATAATTTATCTTCTCTCTCGATAAAGTTTACTTCTTCATCAGAAAGAGTTGTTTTAGCTGTTGGATCCCAATTAACCATTCTATAGCCTCGATAAATTAATCCCTTATTGTACAAATCAATAAAAACTTTAATCACTGATTTGTTCATATTTTCATCGAGAGTAAATTTTGTTCTATTCCAATCACACGAGCAACCAATTTTTTTTAATTGATCAAGAATAATTCCACCGAATTCATCTTTCCAATCCCAGGCATGTTTTAAAAACTCTTTTCTAGAAATATCATTTTTTTCAATTCCCATTGACTTAAGTTTTTCAACAACTTTAGCTTCAGTTGCAATTGAAGCGTGGTCAGTACCTGGAACCCAACACGCATTTTTGCCTAAAAGTCTTGCTCTTCTGATTAAAATATCTTGAATTGTATTGTTGAGCATATGCCCCATATGTAAAACTCCAGTGATATTAGGAGGAGGTATTACAATTGAATAGGGTTCACGGTCATCAGGTGTTGAAGAAAAATAATCATTTTTGATCCAATAGGCATACCACTTTTCTTCGTTAATACGATGATCATATTTGGCTTGAATGCTCATATTATAAATTTACATTACGAAAATACTCATATTTCTTAATCTGACTAATTATAATTATATTTATGTGGTTAAAATTTTATATATAAATTATGAAAAAATTATTTATACTTTCGTTAATGTTTTCTTTCTGTCTTTCGGGCTTATCTCAAAATAAAAAGGCAACCATTTCCTTTGAAAATACCATTATTGATTATGGAACTATTGATAAAGGCGCCAATGGCGTTAGAGATTTTGTTTTTACAAATACTGGAGATGCACCTTTAATTATATCCAATGTTAAATCAACATGTGGATGTACAATTCCAAAAAAGCCAGAGCAACCTATTTTACCTGGTGAGTCAGATAAAATACAGGTAAAGTATGATACCAAAAGGGTTGGGTTCATTCGAAAGTCCATAAGTGTAACTTCAAACGCCTCAAATCCAAATGTTATACTGAAAATAAAAGGCCAGGTAATCGCTGATAATAGTAAAACTGGACTTGAAAAAAAGAAAAAAAGTATCGTAGAGGACTATTAGAAATCTGAATTTTAACTATGCCTACAATTTCAAATAAGGGGAATTTAATGCCTGAATCTCCGATTAGAAAACTTGTTCCTTATGCTGAAATGGCAAAAAATAAAGGTACCAAAGTTTTTCACCTAAATATAGGTCAACCTGATATTGAAACCCCCCGTTCAGCAATAGATGCAGTAAAAAACAGCGATATTAGGGTTCTAGCCTATTCAAAGTCTGAAGGTAACTTAGAACTAAGATCTAAAATTTGTGAATATTACGATAAATTTAATATTAAAATAAATGAAACAGATGTAATAGTAACCAGCGGAGCAAGCGAAGCGCTACTATTTACAATTGGTTCAATAATGGACCCTGATGACGAAATAATTATTCCTGAGCCTTTTTATGCCAATTACAGTGGGTTTTCTGTTGCAAATGGGGTGAATATTGTACCAATATATTCAAGTTTAGAAAATAATTTTGCCCTACCAAAAATTGAAGAATTTGAAAATTTAATCTCGTCTAAAACCAAAGCAATACTTATATGTAACCCAAATAACCCAACCGGGTATGTTTATTCTAGGGATGAGATTAAAAGATTGATTAAGATAGCGGTGAAACATGATTTATTCATTATTGCTGACGAGGTTTACAGAGAATTTACCTATGAACAGACTGTTCATACTTCAATAATGGAGTTTGAAGAAGTTAGCCAAAACTCTATAGTTGTTGACTCTGTTTCAAAAAGATATAGTATGTGTGGGGCAAGAATCGGTTGTATAATTTCAAAAAATAAGCAGTTTATTAATACCGCTATGAAATTTGCTCAGGCTAGACTCTCTCCTCCCACATTAGCTCAAATAGCTAGCACAGCAGCCATGGACACAGGGGAAGAATACTTCAAGTCTATAATCGATGAATATAATAACCGCAGACTAACTTTAATAAATGGACTTAAGAAAATTCCTCTTGTAAAAGTATCCGAACCAAAAGGAGCTTTTTATTGTGTGGTCGAGCTTCCTGTCAAAAATTCTGAGGATTTTGCTAAATGGCTATTGGAGGAATATTCTTTTAATAATCAAACAATAATGATCGCCCCTGCTGGTGGTTTTTATTCTACTCCTAATACAGGCACAAATCAGGTTAGGATTGCATATGTTTTGAAGAAAAGCGACCTTGAAACTTGCATAACTATTCTTAAAAATGGGTTAAAAGAATATCTAAAAAGATGATTCTCAAAGAAAACTATTCTTTATCAAATTACAACACATTTAAAATTAATGTAAAAGCCAAAAAATTTGTTGAGATTAAGTCAACAGATGAGTTAAAAATTGTTGTGGAAAATTACAGCAAGGAAAAAATTCTCTTTTTAGGTGGTGGAAGTAATGTGCTTTTTACCGAAGACTATGACGGCTTAGTAGTATATTTAAATCTCAAAGGTAAAAGTTTAAAGGAAATTGATTCTGATTTCTCAGAAGTCACTGCGAATGCAGGGGAAAACTGGAATGAGCTTGTAAACTATTGTTTGGAAAACAACTTAGGAGGTATCGAAAATCTTTCATTAATCCCAGGTAATGTTGGTTCAGCACCAATTCAAAACATTGGCGCTTATGGACGGGAACTTAAAGATGTTTTTGTCTCATGTGAAGTATTTGATCTGGAAAATTTTTCTTTCAAAACGTACTATTTAAAAGATTGTCAATTTGAATACAGAAACTCAATATTCAAAAAACACAAAAATTTAATTGTTGTTTCGATTAGTTTAAGATTAAGTAATCACAATCATGTAATAAATAGTTCATACGGGGGAATCGAAAAAGAACTTGAAAATAAAGGAATTGATAAACCTACAATCCAAGATATTTCAAAGGTTGTATGCAAAATTAGAAAAAGAAAACTACCAGACCCAGAAAAAATTGGTAACGCTGGAAGTTTTTTTAAAAATCCTGTAGTAAACATGAAAAAAATGGAAAGTATCAAAAAAAAGTTTTACGATATCCCTCATTTTAAAATTAGTGATAACGAATACAAAATTCCAGCTGCTTGGTTAATTGAAAAAGCAGGTCTGAAAGGTAAAGTTTTTGGTAAAATTGGTATTCATAAAACTCAACCTCTTGTTTTGGTAAATCACGGAGGGGGACATGGTAAGGATTTATTTAAATTATCTAATTCAATCAAAGAAATTATTAGTAAAATTTTTAACATTGATCTTGAAACGGAAGTAAATATTATTTAATAAATTTGATAATAATATGATACCTACATTAATAACAATTCTGGTTCTTGGATTATGTATCCTGGGCATCAGCATCAAAATTTGGGCAAGAAAAGACGGTGAGTTCTCTGGCACCTGCGCAAGTCAAAATCCATATTTAAATCAAAATGGAGAAAATTGTAGTTTTTGCGGTAAAAGTCCTGATCAGATGGGTGATTGTAATGGAGAAAATTAGTAATATTCTAACAAAACTAGGACCTGGTTTATTATTTGCTGGTGCTGCAATAGGAGTTTCTCATCTTGTTCAGTCCACAAAAGCCGGAGCTGAGTTTGGGCTAGGTTTAATTTGGGCTCTAATAATTGCCAATATTCTTAAATATCCTTTTTTTCAGTTTGGACCGAAGTATGCTTTAGCAACTGGTGAAAATATGCTTCATGGTTATAAAAAAATGGGAAATTTTTTTCTATTACTCTATTTTTTAATTACCATCGGAACAATGTTTTCAATACAAACCGCTGTAACTATAGTAACTGCAGGAATTGCTAACTCGATTACAGGAAATCTAATCTCTATAGAGTTATGGACTATTATTATTATAGTCTTTTGCTCATTTTTATTAATTGTAGGAAAATATAAGACACTTGATAAAATTATTAAATATATAATCATAATTCTGGCAGTTAGTACAATTACAGCTACACTTTTAGCAGGAATTGAGTTCAGTTCTGATCTAAATATCAATCAAAATTTTCCTGTTGATACAGCTGGCATAATATTTTTGATAGCTTTTATGGGTTGGATGCCTGCGCCACTTGACGTTTCGGTTTGGCATTCAATATGGGCACTAGAAAAAAAGAAAACATTAAACGATTACAACTTAAAAAGTTCTATGTTTGATTTTAACGTGGGATATATTGGAACAGCGTTTTTGGGGGTTTGTTTTATATGTCTTGGTTATTTTGTGATGTATGGAAGTGGAGAAACTTTTAGTGACTCTGCAGGTATTTTTTCTAATCAGCTAATTCAAATGTATACTTCAAGCCTAGGAAAATGGTCATACTATATTATAGGAATAGCAGCATTTTCAACTATGCTTAGTACCACAATTACAACGCTTGATGCATCTCCGAGGGCAATGGCTGAAACAACTAAACTAATTTTTAAAAGTAAAAATCAAAATGGATATCTAATTTGGCTATTGTTATTGGCATTTGGAACTATCATAATATTTTTTATTTTTTCATCCCAAATGGGATTATTGATTAAAATAGCAACGATATTATCATTTTTAACGGCTCCATTTTATGCAATAATAAATTACTCATTAATCTCATCAAAACACACACCTAAAAAAAATAGACCGTCTTTTACGATGCATTTAATAAGTATATTAGGAATTGTTTATTTGTTAGGATTTTCGGTATTCTTTTTGATGAATGGTATTTAATAAATGTAATTAAGTTTTTATATTTACAAATCAATTTAAAACTCAAACTTTGCCTCAAAAAATTGAAACTTTAGAATCATCATTTTATACGATGGAAATTCCTGATACAGAAACCGTAATTAAGGAAAAATCTGAATGGTTTAAAGTTGATCTACCCAAAAGGGTTATTGAGCATAAGAAAAAACCAGACTGGTTGAGGGTTAAATTACCTATTGGCCCCAAGTATACAAAACTAAGAAAGTTAGTTGATGACAATAAGCTTCACACGATTTGTACCTCAGGTAGTTGCCCAAATATGGGTGAATGTTGGGGAGAAGGTACTGCAACCTTTATGATACTTGGTAATATTTGTACCAGATCTTGTAAATTTTGTGGAGTAAAAACCGGAAGACCACTGCCAATTGATTGGCAAGAAGCTGAAAAAGTAGCAAACAGCATAAGGATAATGAAAATCAAGCATGCTGTTCTAACCAGTGTTGATAGGGATGATCTAAAAGACGATATGGGGAGTAAATTTTGGGTTGAAACCATTAATAAAATCAGAGAATTTAACCCTGGTATTACACTTGAAACCCTTATTCCTGATTTTCAAGGCATTCACGAACATATTGACAGACTGGTTAACGCAAAACCTGAAGTAATTTCGCATAACATTGAAACCACAAGAAGACTAACTAAAGAAGTTCGCGTACAAGCAAAGTACGATAGAAGTATGGATGTTTTACGATATATGAAAGATACCGGGCAAAGAAGAACAAAATCTGGAATTATGCTTGGTTTAGGGGAAAAAAAAGAAGAAGTTATTGAAACTATTTATGACCTTAAAAATGCCAAAGTTGATATAGTTACTATTGGACAATATCTACAGCCTAGTAAAAAACATTTACAAGTCCAAAGGTTTGTGACTCCAGATGAATTTTTAGAATATAAAGAACTGGGAGAAAATTTAGGTTTCAGACATTTTGAGAGTAGTGCACTGGTTAGGTCATCTTACAGGGCTAGAAAACACGTTAAATAGGCTGGCTAATTCTTGCTTTAATAGTATTTAGAAAACTTTGAGTATCTATAACCTCAAAACTAATCGGAAGGTAATATAAATTTTCAATTCCAAATTTTCTTAGCTTTGTGTAGTCTTTTTCAGTTGTTATAATAGTTTGGTTACTAAATTTTGAAACGTCTTTTTTGGAATAATTGTGGTGGTCAGCAAAGTTAAAGTGATTTATATAAATACCCAGTGATGTTAAAAATTCAATCATTCCAGATGAATCGGCAATACCGGTTACAATATTTATTTTTTTATTATGTAAATCTCTAATCTTCATGGTCTTAGTTTCAGAAAATATATTTTCTGAATATTTTATTTTACTAAAAAAAACCGTCTGGGTTGGGCTTGGTTTAATATGCTCTAATAAACTCTTTTTGTCATTTTTTGAAATGTTTTCTGGACATTTTGTAACAACTATAGTATCTGCTCGTCTTGATCCATATCTTGACTCACGCAAATTTCCTTTTGGAAGTAAATAATCATTAAAATATAAATTTGAATATTCGGTCAATAAAATTGAATATGTTGGAATAACTTTTCTGTGTTGATAAGCATCGTCCAATATGATAAGATTAATACCAAAATTTATTAATTTATTTATACCACGTCTCCTCTTTTTATCTACCGCAACTTTAATGTTTTTAAATTTTGAGAAGTACTGAAACGGCTCATCCCCTATCGAATTTGCATCATCAACTGCAGATGCCAGAATAAAACCCTTTGATTTTCTTTTATATCCTCTACTTAAAACACCTATTTTATAATCTTGAGAAAAGCTGTTTATTAAGAATTCTACCATCGGAGTTTTTCCTGTTCCGCCAATAACAAGGTTACCAACACTTATAACAGGAACTTTGAAAGAGTAAGATCTTTTAATTCCAAAATCGTATAACTTATTTCTTAAGTAAGTAATAAAATAAAACTTCAAACTTAATTTCCAATAAATTATTTTTTTTAGCAATTTCATCGTAACTAAAGTAATTATTTATCTTTGAAATAAATAATTAAAGGATGTTAGTTAAAGATATAATCACATTATTAAATAATTACGCACCCCTTTCATATTCAGAGGGATTTGACAATACAGGACTGATAATTGGAAATAAAAATAATAATGTAACTGGAATACTTATATGTCTTGATTCAACCGTTGAAGTTATTCAGGAGGCAATTGATTTAAAATATAATATGATAGTAAGTTTTCATCCGATAATATTTCGTGGTTTAAAACAACTATCCCCTGGGAACTATGTAAACGATTCAGTTTTATTAGCTATTAAGAATAATATTTCAATATATGCGATTCACACAGCATTAGATAATTCTGTGGTCGGAGTTAACTCAAAGCTGGCCCAGGAATTAGGTATTACAAAATTAAAGATTCTATTACCAAAACAAAATACAATTAAAAAACTTACCACTTATATACCGGTGGAAAAAGCACATTTCTTAAGAGACGAGCTATTCAGTACCGGAGCTGGTACTATAGGAAAATATCAAAATTGTAGTTTTTCTATTGAAGGAAAAGGTACTTTCAAGGGAGATGAAAGCTCAAATCCTAGTATTGGTAATAAAATGGAAGATACCGTGCAAACAGAGGTTTGTATAAATATTACATATTTAAAACATTTAGAAAATAAGGTTTTATCAAAATTAAGAGAAATCCACCCTTATGAAGAAATTGCTTATGAAATTATAACACTGGAAAATATTAACGAAAACATAGGAATGGGGATGTATGGTGAGATAAAAGAACCATTGTCAGAAGTAAAATTAATAGAAAAATTAAAAAATAAACTTGGAATTAAATTTGTGAAACATTCAAAGTTGTTAAAAAGACCTATCAAAAAAATTGCCATTTTAGCAGGCTCAGGAAGTTTTGGAATCGAAAAAGCAATAGCCATAAACGCAGACGCATACATAACCTCAGATCTTAAGTACCATGATTATTTTAAAGCTGAGAGTTCAATATTGTTACTAGACGTAGGACATTACGAAAGTGAACAATTCACAAAAAATTTATTGTATGATATTCTTACAAAAAAATTCCCTAATTTTGCAATCGCTTTAACAAAAACAAATACAAACCCTGTAAACTACAGTTAAGATGGCCAAAAAGAAAGAACCTACAGTTGAAGAGAAATTAAGAGCATTATACGACTTACAATTAATTGACTCTAGAATTGATAAAATAAAAGACATTAGAGGTGAATTACCACTTGAAGTGCGTGATTTAGAAGATGAAATTGAAGGTCTTAACAAGAGGATAGAAAAGCTTGATACAAGTTTAAATGAACTCGATGAACAAATTTCTTCAAAGAAAAATCTGATTGAAGAAGCTAAGGTTTTAATGAAAAAATATACTGAGCAGCAAAAAAATGTAAGAAATAACCGGGAGTTTGATTCTCTCACAAAGGAAACAGAATATCAGGAACTCGAAATTCAATTAGCAGAAAAAAATATTAAAGAATTTAAGGCTCAAATTGAGTTAAAAAATGAATCTGTAGATGCTGTAAAAACTAAACTTTCTGAAAAAACAGACCACTTGAAGCACAAAAAAGGTGAACTTGACACAATTCTTAAGGAAACTGAAAAAGAAGAAAATATGCTTCTAAAAAAATCTGAAGATTACAAGAAACTCATAGAAGAAAGACTTCTTTTTGCCTATGCTAAAATCAGAAGTAATGTTAAAAATGGTTTAGCTATTGTTCCTATTGAGAGGGGTGCTGCTGGAGGATCTTTTTTTACAATACCTCCTCAAGTCCAAATGGAGATTGCAGCAAGAAAGAAAATTATTACCGACGAACACAGTGGTAGAATCTTGATTGATGAAGTTTTAGCAAATGAACAAAAAGAAAAAATGGAAAAGCATTTTTCCAGTATTTAAAAGAAGTTGAAAAAGTTTTTTAGTTACTTTTTATTTTTTTGTTTTAGTTTAACTTCATGTGCCCAGAATAGTATAGATTCACAATTAGATTTAGATCCCATTTCAGTAAATAAAGAAGGTACACACAAGGCATATTTTGCAAGTGGGTGCTTTTGGTGTGTTGAGGCAATATATGAAAGCTTATTAGGAGTTAAAGACGTTAAAAGTGGTTACTCAGGAGGGAAAACAAATAACCCAACATATGGGCTTGTAAATACAAAATTGACAGGCCATGCAGAAACTATTGAAGTAGTTTATGATCCAGCAATAATATCTTTTTCAAATTTGTTAGATGTATATTTTGGCTCTCAAAATATAATTCAAAAAAATGGACAAGGACCAGATTCAGGACCACAATATAGATCGATTATTTTTTATCAAAATATTGATCAAAAAAATCTAATTCAATTAAAAATTAACCAAATTGAAAGTGAATTTGGATTAAAAGTAGCAGCCGAGATATATCCATTTAGGAAGTTTTGGATTGCTGAAGAATACCATCAGGATTTTAAAAAAAATAATCCCAACCATCCTTACATAAAAAATGTTTCAAATCCCAGATTTGATAATTTTAAGTTTAAATTCGAGGAATTTATCAAAAACTAATTTCAATGAGTTTCATTAATAAGGAGATTAATGACTATGTTAAATCTCATTCTTCAGTTGAACCTGAATTACTAAGTAAACTTAGAAGAGAAACTGAAATGAAGTTTATAAATCCGATTATGCTAAGTTCTGAATCACAAGGAATTCTTTTGAGTCTAATTTCTAAAATAAAAAAACCTAAAAATATTCTTGAAATTGGCACCTATACAGGTTATTCAACTCTTTGTATGGCTAATGGTCTAGAAAACGATGGTGTAATTTATACAATCGATAAAAACGAGGAATTATTAGAAATTCAAAATAAGTATTTTACCCTTTCAAAGTTTAGAAAAAATATAAAACAATTCACAGGAAAAGCACTAGAAATAATTCCGTTAATTAAATCAAGCTTTGACATGGTATTTCTTGACGCCGATAAGAAAATTATTCTAATTATTTAAAATTAGTATCTCCGCTAATGGAAGAGAACGGGATATTATTGACCGACAATGTGCTTTGGCATGGAAAAATTTTAGAAAATTCTAGTAGACAAGATATAACAACTAAACTGATCGATAAATTCAATAAAGATTTAGCTAGGGATGAAAGTTTTCAAACTATAATGCTTCCTATAAGAGACGGTATAAGTATTTCAGTCAAATTATAAATCTCTTTTGATTGATCCTGTTACCGAGTCAATATCGGACTTAACCTTATCAATTTCGTTTTTAAGCTGGCCTGAGAGATCATTATCTGTGGGAAGATTATCTTTTGATTTATTAATTTCTTGCTTAATTTCATTTGTAGCGTGTTTGATATTATTGATTCCTCTTCCAAGATTTCTTGCAAAATCAGGAATTTTATCTGCTCCAAATAATAAAACAACGATAAAAATTATGAAACCAATCTCTGGACCGCTTATAAATAAAAACATATTTTGATTTAGCTTTATACAAATATAATGACTAAGTTTATTTAACTAAAATTACTCCTAAATTTTATGAAAAAAATGTTACTGGCCAGTACCTCAACTATATTTGGTCAGAAATATCTTGAATATTTACAAAAGGAAATTAAAAGCCTGTTTAGTAAGTCAAAAAAAATACTTTTTATTCCATTTGCAAGACCTTCGGGAATAACACACGAAAAATACACACAACAGGTAAAAGGTGTATTCCATAAACTAGATTTAAATGTATTGGATTATGCTGGAGAAAAAAAATTATTAGAATCAATTCTTGAGTGTGATGGGATTTTTACCGGGGGAGGAAACAGTTTTTTATTATTAAATAAACTTTATGAGCACAAATTAATTCCGATTTTAAAAAACCAAATTGAAAGTGGCATTCCATACTTAGGAACAAGTGCAGGAACAAATATTTGTGGGGTTTCAATAGGAACAACAAACGATATGCCCATTATTCATGTTAATAGCTTTAAGGCCATTGAAATACTACCGTTTAATATTAATCCACATTATTTAAATCCGATCAAAAATCATAGACATATGGGCGAAAGTAGAGAAACAAGGATCAAGGAGTTCCATAAAATTAATGACCAAATGGTATTGGGATTAAGAGAGGGCTCTTTTATTGAAGTTTTGGGAGATGATATTATTTTAAAGGGACCAGTTCCTGCAATTATTTTTGAGAAAGAGAAAGAAAAATTTGAAATTGAAGTAGGTTTTAATCTTAAAAAAATTATTTAAAATATATCAAAATCATATATTTGAAAAATGAGCAATGATAAGGTTATATTAATGATTCTTGATGGATGGGGTAAATCAATGAATCCCGAAACATCAGCGATAAATAAAGCCAATACTCCATTCATTGATTCATTATATCAAAAATACCCTAATGCAAGTTTAAAAACAGATGGTAAAGCTGTGGGACTTCCTGAAGGACAAATGGGTAATAGTGAAGTTGGTCATTTAAACATTGGTGCAGGAAGGATAGTATATCAAGAATTATCAAGAATAAATCACTCGATTAAAAAAGGGGAATTCAACAAAAATAAAAGTATAATTAAGGCATTTGAGCATGCTGATAATAATAATAAAAGAATTCACCTTATAGGTCTAATCAGTCATGGAGGGGTTCATTCCCATCAGCAGCATTTACACGAATTAATTAGAATTTCAGAGAATTATAAATCAAAGGTTTTTATCCATGGATTCACTGATGGGAGAGATGTTGATCCAAAATCATCAATCGCAGATTTAGAAATTTTAGAAAAATTTATAGCAAATAAAAATTGTGAAATTGCTTCAATTATAGGCAGATATTATTCGATGGATAGAGATAATAGATGGGAGAGAATTAAGCTTGCTTATGACTTAATAACCAACGGAGAGGGTGAAAAAACAGATAATTTCATTACAAATATTAAAAGTTCATATAAAAACAACTGTACTGATGAGTTTCTCAAACCAATGGTTAAGGTGGATAACAATAAATTTCCTGTAGGAAATATTGAAAACAATGACGTTATAATTTTTTTCAATTTTAGAACCGATAGAGGTAGACAATTAACAAAGGCAATGACTCAAAAAGATTTTAACGAATTTCAAACTAAAGGCCATAAATACCATTTTTTAACAATGACTAATTATGATTATTCTTTCAAGGATATAAATATTGTTTTTCAAAATGAAAATTTAAGAAATACTTTGGGAGAAGTTTTAGAAAAAAATAATAAATCACAACTTAGAATCGCTGAGACAGAAAAATATCCTCATGTTACCTATTTTTTTTCTGGGGGTAGAGAAAAAACCTTTGTTAAGGAGAAAAGGATATTGAAAATGTCACCAAAAGTAGCTACTTATGATTTAAAACCTGAGATGAGTGCAAATGAAATTACAGAATCTCTGATTTATGAAATTCAAACCCAAGAATATGATTTCATTTGTGTAAACTATGCGAACGGAGATATGGTGGGTCATACTGGAAACTTTAAAGCAGCCGTTAAGGCTTGTGAAACAATTGATAATTGTGCAGAAAAAATAGTTGAAAAAAGTATTGAAAATAATTATACGATTATTTTAATATCTGACCATGGAAATTGCGACATGATGATTAACGTCGATGGCTCTCCTAATACTGCTCATACGAAAAATTTAGTTCCGATCATTTTAATAAATTCGAATTATCATTTGGTTTCAAGTGGAATTCTAGCTAATATAGCCCCAACTATTTTAAAAATTATGGATATTAAAATTCCGTCAGAAATGACTGAAAAACCACTGGTATAATTGTAATGGGTATACAGAAATCATTAGAAGAAATTGAATTGATTAAAGAAAGTGCAATTCTAGTATCTAAGACTTTAGGTATAATTGCTAAAGAAGTCAATGAGGGAGTCACAACCCTTGATCTTGATAAAATAGCTGAGGAATTCATTAGAGATAATGGGGCATTGCCAGGGTTTTTAGGATTGTATGATTTTCCAAATACCCTTTGTGTAAGCCCAAATTCTCAAGTTGTTCATGGAATACCAAATAAAATTCCTTTAAAAAACGGAGATATAGTTTCTATTGATTGTGGTGTACTTAAAAATAATTTTTACGGAGACCATGCTTACACATTCTCCGTTGGAGAAGTTAATCATGATTTAAAAAAACTTTTACAAATTTCAAAAGAATCTTTATACAAAGGAATTAAAGAATTTAAAATAGGTAATCGAGTTGGAGATGTTGGGTATGCCATTCAAAATCATTGTGAAAAAAATGGTTACGGAATAGTTAGAGAGCTTGTGGGTCATGGAATAGGTCAAGAAATGCATGAGAAACCTGAAATGCCTAATTATGGAAGAAAAGGAAATGGAAAAAAATTCATAGAAGGAATGGTGGTAGCCATTGAACCAATGGTTAATATGAAAACACATAAAATAACTCAGCATGATGATGGTTGGACGATAACAACAAAAGACGGATTACCCAGCGCTCATTTTGAACATAATGTTGCTATTATCAACGGTAAACCCGAAATATTATCTACTTTCAAATATATTTATGAATCTTTAGGAATAAGTAGTGACGAAGAAAAAGGGTTTCATAATTATTTTGTTTAAATGAAAAGACTTGTAAAGCTTATATTAAATAAAATTCCTAGAATATTTTTAAATAGAATCAGTTTTTTAGTAAAACCCGTTGTTAAAATTTATTTTTCTGGAAATAATTTTATCGATCCAATAGACGGTTCAAGTTTTAGAAAATTTTTACCTTATGGATACATAAATGTTAGGCAAAATGCACTATCGCCATCAACATTTTCTTTAGAAAGGCATAGGCTACTTTGGATTTACCTAAAAAGGGAAACCAATTTTTTCTCAAAAAAATTAAAAGTACTTCATTTTGCACCCGAAGCCGCATTTATTTCAAGGTTTAAAAAACTTACTAATATATCTTATACAACTATTGACCTTAATTCACCTTTAGCAGATATCAAAGCTGACATCTGTAATCTTCCTATAGAGAATAACACCTATGACTTCATTCTATGTAATCATGTCTTAGAACATGTTATTGATGACAAAAAAGCTATGCAGGAGCTATTTAGAGTTTTAAAAAAAGGGGGGACAGGAATATTTCAAGTTCCATTAAATATCAACAAAAAAGAAACTTTTGAAGACTTCTCCGTTACTGACCCAAAAGAAAGAAGCAAACTATTTGGCCAATATGATCACGTAAGGGTTTACGGCATGGATTTTTTTGACAGACTATCAGAAGTTGGTTTCAAAGTCGATAAGTGTGAATTTACATCAAGTTTAACCCCGGAGGAAATTAAAAAATATTGTTTACCAACTAGAGAAATAATTCCAGTATGTGTAAAATAATCTATTTATAAAAATTATTTAAAATTAATTCTTCTAACTCTCTTTTGTTATTTTCAAAAATAATAAGAGATGATATGTCAGGTGTTTTTTCAAAGAATTGTTTTATGTTTTCAATATCCATCGTATGAATTGCGGTTGCATAAGCATCAGCCTCAATGCAAGAAGAAGCTTTTACAGTAACACTTAAAATATTAGTTTTTGAAGGGTAGCCGGTATAAGGGTCAATTATATGTGCATACCGATTTCCAGATGAATCAATTTTAAATTTTCTGTATGTTCCTGATGAAGCCAAAGAAATATTTGTTAATTCTAGTTTATCATAAATACTCCTATTACCATCAAATCTAGGCATATCAATAGCTACTAACCAGTTTTTATTTTTACTAATATTTATTCCGCTCGCATTAATCTCACCTCCTATTTCAATGAGAAAATTATTGATATTTTTACTTTTCAAAAATAAGCCAATTTGATCAACAGCATATCCTTTAGCAATTGCATTGAAATCAATATATGAATCTTTAGGTCTTATAAGTATATCGTCATTTATATAAAATTTATCAAAACCAACTTTATTTAAAAGTTCTAAGAATTGATTTTGGGTTTTTTTCAATCTGCTTGTGCCAGCAGTATCAGGACCAAATCCCCAATAGTTAACAAGAAGACCAACCGACGGATCAAATCTACCATCAGTTGCATTAAATATTTTTTTTGAAGTATTAAACACATTTTTAAAATGATTGTCTAATAAAACAGTTTGATTCGTGTTTATTTTTGTGATTAATGAATTAGATTTATAAGTGGACATTGAATCATCGATCTCATTAAAAATACTATCAATTTCAAAGAAGTAATTTTCAGAGTAGCTGCTGTAAAACTGTATGTTGTAGGTGGTACCATAAATTAGTCCACTTAAACTGGTTTTACGGATATCATTACATGAGCTTAATAGAATTATTAGGAATGATAATAATATTAATGACTTTTTCATTAAAAAGATTCAGTTAATTTACCCCCCAAAATCGTCAAAACGAATATTTTCATCAGGAATACCAAAATCTTCACCCATTTTTTGAACAGCTTGATTCATCAATGGTGGACCGCAAAAATAAAGCTCGATATCTTCTGGTGATTCGTGGAATTTTAAATAATTATCAATAACGCAATTATGGATAAAGCCTAAAAATCCATCCCCTTCAGAATTCAAATCTTTTTTAACTTTCCAATTGTCTTCTGGCAAAGGATCAGATAATGCAACGAAAAACTTAAAATTTGAAAAATCTTTTTCAAGCTTGTAGAAATGGTCAAGATAGAATAGCTCTTTTCTTGATCTACCTCCATACCAAAAGGTTATCTTTCTTCCCGTTTGAAGAGTTCTGAATAAGTGATAAAGGTGAGATCTCATTGGAGCCATTCCGGCACCACCACCAACATAAAGCATTTCAGCATCAGATTCATTGATAAAAAATTCACCATATGGGCCAGAGATAGTTACTTTATCACCCGGCTTCCTTGAAAAAATATATGAAGAAGCGATACCCGGATTAATATCCGTCCAACCATTCTTCCCCCTGTCCCAAGGCGGAGTAGCAATTCTTACATTCAACATTATTTCTCTTCCCTCAGCTGGAAATGAAGCCATTGAATATGCCCTTTCTACAATTTCAGGGTTTTTCATAACGAGAGGCCAAATATTAAAATTATCCCATTCAGAATTAAATTTATCAGCTGAATCGTGTTCTTCAGGGTGAGCTGTAATATCCATATCACTAAATTTGACCTCAGTCTCAGGAATTTCAATTTGAATGTACCCGCCCGCTTTGTAATCCATATCTTCGGGTATTTTTACAACAAATTCTTTTATGAATGATGCGACATTGTAGTTTCTAACAACAGTAGCTTCCCACTTTTTTATGCCAAAAACTTCTTCTGGAATTGAAATATCCATGTCCTGTTTAACCTTAACCTGACATGCTAATCTTGCACCTGATTGTAATTCCTTTCTTGTAAAATGTGGTATTTCTGTTGGTAAGGCCTCTCCTCCACCCGAATTAATGTGGCATTCACATTGTATACAGGTTCCTCCACCACCACATGCTGAAGGTAAAAATATTTTTTGAGCACTTAAGGTCGTAAGAAGTGAATCTCCGGAAGAAACTTCTATTTCTTTTTCTCCATTAATTTTTATTTTTACAGGTCCCGACGGCGCTAATTTTTCTTTAACAAAAAGCAGAAGTAGGATTAAAAGTAATGAAACCACTAGTAAAATTCCAACCACTAATAAAATTGATTTTGATATTGATGCCGCTATAAACATTATTAATTTATTTCATTATTATTTTCGTAAACAAGATCATCTTCCTTAATTTCATTTGTGTTATTCTGATAAGGATTTTGTTCCTTATCGACTGTTTGCTCAACTGGATCATCACCACCTGTTAACATTCCTCCAAAACTCATAAATCCAATGGCCATTAGTCCAGTTATTATGAAAGTTATACCCAGTCCTCTCAATGGACCAGGGACAGATGAATATCTAATTTTTTCTCTAATTGCAGCAATTGCAAGTATGGCAAGAAAAAATCCAAATCCGGATCCAATTCCATATGTGGTTGCTAGCTGAATGGAAACAATCTCTCTTGACTGCATAAATAAAGAACCACCCAGAATTGCACAGTTTACGGCGATTAGAGGCAAAAATATTCCTAATGAATTATACAGTGAGGGTGAAAATTTTTCAACAATAATTTCAACAAGTTGCACCATAGTGGCAATTGTAGCAATAAATAAAATAAAAGATAAGAAACTTAGATTATAGTCAACCAAACTTGGATGTAACCAAACCAAGGCCCCGTCCTGCAATATATACTGATCAAGAAGCCAGTTTAAAGGAACAGTAATCGCTAACACAAAGGTTACTGCTGCCCCAAGTCCGATTGCTGTTGAAACTTTTTTTGAAACCGCTAAATAAGAACACATGCCCAAAAAAGTAGCGAATACCATATTATCAATAAAAACTGATTTAAAAAATAACTCTATATGTTCCATCTATTCCTCAATTAAATGTTTACTTTTTGCTCGCTGTACCCATATTATAATACCAACAACAATCAAAGCCATTGGAGAAAGCAGCATAAATCCATTATTTTCATAACCTAAAGCATACAAACCAGTTTTATCAATCGGGTCACCCAAAATAGGAATACCCCAAAGAGTACCAGATCCTAAAAGTTCTCTGAAAAATCCAACAATTATCAGAATAACCGCGTATCCAAAAGCATTTCCTATACCGTCTAAAAATGATCTCCACAAACCGTTACCAAGAGCGAATGCCTCAAATCTCCCCATTATTATACAATTAGTAATTATTAATCCAATAAAAACCGATAATGTTTTACTAAGTTCGTAGGCAAAAGCTTTTAAAACTAAATCAACAATAATAACCAGTGTAGCAATAACTGTAAGCTGAACAATAATTCTGATTTTTGAAGGAACAATATTTCTGATCATAGAAATGACGACATTTCCAACCCCCATAACAAATAAAACAGAAACAGACATAACCACTGAGGCCTCAAGTTCTGCAGTAATCGCTAAAGCTGAACATATACCTAATACCTGAACCGTAATTGGATTATTATCAGATAAAGGATCTGTAATAAGTTTTTTATCTTTTTTTGAAAGCAATCCCACTTTATTAGTTATTAATATTTTTAAAATATGGCTGATATAGACTCAAGTCACTTCTGATCATAGCTGTGACTCCATCTCCGGTAATGGTTGATCCAGCAATAGCGTCGACTTCATTATCATACTTGTCTTCGTTCTTTGGGTCTAAATTTGTTTTTGAAACGTTAACACCTTTAAAATTACCTTGTGTATCTAGCAAAGCCTCCCCGATAAAATCATCCATGAAAAATCTTTGTTTAATATTTGCACCCAAACCTGGTGTTTCTGCTTTGTGATCAAAGTAGACGCCTTGTATTGTCATATTCTCGTCCATAGAAACATAAGCCCAAATCGCGTCCCATAAACCCTTACCTCTTATTGGGGCAACATATAAATTTTTTCCATCTTTCTCCGCAATAAACAATGGCAATTTTCTGCTGTAATTAGGATCCTTGGCTAAAGCTTTTTCTTTTTTGACGTCAATCAAATATGCTTTGTCATCCACTATAACGTCATTATTTTCAATATAAATTTGCTTAGTTATATATTTTTGAAACTCTTTTTCGGCTTTATCTGCAGCTATAAAACTAACATTGTTACCTTGATTTTCGTTTACTCCGATCGCATATAATATATTTTGTTGTTTTTCAAGAAGCTTGTTGGTTCTGATTTTATCTTTTAGAGATGAATCAACGGCGGCTAGTAGAGTTCCTACAATAACTACTAATCCAATTGCAAATAAAAGAGTGTACGAGTTTTTTTCTGTGTTAAGTGCCATATTTATGCTGCTTTAATTTTTAATCTACCAAGTCTCATTTTTATATTTGACTGAACTACAAAATGATCAATCGTTGGAGCAAATACGTTCATCAACAGAATTGCTAGAAATACTCCCTCAGGGTAAGCTGGATTAAACACTCTAATCATAATTGAGATAAATCCTATTAAAAATCCGTAAATCCATTTACCTTTATTTGTTTGAGCTGCGGTTACAGGGTCTGTAGCCATAAACACTGCTCCGAATAAAATACTGCCAATTAGTAAATGTTGCCAAAAAGGAACATTCATAAGCCCATAAAATTTACTTGAGTCTGTAATTATTCCAGCTTCAATCACGCCATTAAAAATTAAACCCATCAATAGCGCACCTAACAAAGTACTTAGAATTATTCTCCAACTTCCAATTTTACTGAAAATCAAAAATAATGCACCAAATATTATTAATAACTTGGAAGTTTCGCCAATTGATCCAGGGATAAATCCAAAAAACATGTCAGAGAGCGAATAAATTATATCTTGATTTTGAGCATAACTACCCAAAATTGTCTCACCAGAAATTGCCTCAGGCGTACCAGCTCTGTTAACCGCATCGTATACCCATACTTTGTCACCACTCATCCAGGTTGGATAAGCAAAAAATAAGAATGCTCTAATGGTTAAAGCAGGGTTTAAAATATTCATTCCTGTACCGCCAAATACTTCTTTACCGATAACTACACCAAAAACAACTGAAACAGCTAGCATCCAAAGTGGTAAATCAACAGGGACGATTAAAGGAACAAGCATTCCCGTTACCAAATAACCTTCTTCTACCTCGTGTCCTTTAATGACAGCAAAAATAAACTCTACAATTAGCCCAACAGCGTATGAAACGATTACAAGTGGCAATACTTTCAACGAGCCAATCATCAAATTATCAAATGTTAAAAAATTTCCAAAAAGTGATACCTGTGATTGAATACCATTCGCTAATTCAATTGCAAGATTATGTTGGTAGCCAGCATTAAAGATTCCAAATATTAGACATGGAACAAGTGACATAATCACCGTATTCATTGTTCTTTTTAAATCGTCGGCAACCTTAACATGTGTACCAGTAACGGTTACATCATTTGGAGTAAAAAGAAAAGTATGAAAAGCGTTAAAAGCAGGAGCCATTTTCTTTCCTCTAAATGTTTCTTTTATTTCATGTAATTTCGACTTTATTGACATAATTAACCTATTTCTTTTTTCATTAAATCTAATCCCTTTCTAATAATATCCTGGTGTGGTTGTTTGGACACACAAATAAATTCTGTTAAAGCAAAATCTTCAGGTGACACCTCATACATTCCTAATGCTTCCATTTCATCAAGATCTTGGTACATACAAGCCTTCAGTATTTGCATTGGATATATATCCAGCGGAAAAACTTCCTCAAAAGATCCGGTGACCACAAATGCTCTATGCTCTCCATTTGTATTGGTATCCAAGTCATACTTTTTATCCGGAAACAACCAAGAAAATGTTAATGCTCTTGAAACCGAAAACTTGTTAAATAGAGGTTTTGCCCATCCGAATAAATCATAGTCATTACCCTCAGGAATGACCGTTATCTCGTTATTGTAGTGTCTTAAGTGCCCTTTGGGGTCTAATTTTAATCCGGTAAGAACATTACCTGAAATGATTCTTGAATTATTTTCTTTGAGTTGTAAAAAAGAAGAGATGCTTTGACCAATAATAGTTTTGACATATTTGGGACTCAATACCGAAGATCCCGCTAAAGCAATTGTTCTCTCAGCAATAAATTTTCCTTGTAGTATTGCGTTTCCAATGATTATTAAATCTGGGAGATTTACCGTCCAAACTACTTCACCTTTATTAATGGGAGAAATTTTATTAATAATTGTACTTAAATTTCCAGATGGGTGTGGGCCTGAGACATTGTGTAAAACAATACCCCCAACATTCCTTAAAAAGCTTTTACTCTCCTTTCGAATTGAAAGATGTAATGATCCATTAGTTAATTTTGTCAGTAATTCAAGTGCCATAGAGATTGGCTCTTCTTGCCCATATGTTATAAAATCATAATCTGCTGATAGCGGGGATGAATCAAAACCTGAAATAAATATGTCTTTAGGAGAAGAATTTGGGTCTGCTACAATATCATATGGTCTTTGCTTAATAAAAGTCCACAATCCGTTTTCAAGTAAAAAATCAATAATTTTAGATGAATTATCAATTTTTAAATTTTTTAGTTTTTTATAAGCAATTGTTTTGTCTGCTTTAATTTTGATTTCTAAAACTTTTCTCCTTTCACCCCTAACTATTTGATTAACGGTTCCTGAAACAGGAGAAACAAACTTTACTTTTTCAGAATTCTTGTCAAAAAATAATACATCACCAGCTTTAACCTTGTCGTTTTCTTTAATCACTAATTTTGGAAAAACTCCGTGAAAATCTGAAGGATACACCGAAAAATCCTGAGTGTGTTTTGGTATAATTATTTCGCGTTGAGGTTGACCTACTAATTTCAAATCCAAACCCCTATTAACAACAATGTCTTGTGACATAAAACAGATAGTTAGCTTATAATTTTGTTTTCGCTGCAAAAATAAGCCAATATTGAGTATCTCACAATTAAATTTTAATTATTTTTAGTAAGATTTTTTAACAAAAAAATGAAAAAAAAATTTACTTTTTTTTATGTTCTATGTTTTATAATACATTTTACATTTTCACAATCAATTCCAAGCGAATTAATCAAGTCTATTTCTTTTCAAAAACCTAATGATAACATCTCAAATAGTACTATATTAAGCGGATTAAATGAGAAATTTTCCATTTCATTTGACGTGTTATCTGGAATTGAATTTGATCTTTATTATGTGATTGAGCATTGCGACTTTGATTGGGAAAAATCTCAACTCTTAAAATCTGAATATTTGAGTGGTTTTGATGAAGTTAAAATTGAAAATTATTCAAGTAGCTTTAACACATATCAAATATTTACTCATTATAAGATCAACTTTCCAAATTCTAATACAAGATTTAAAAAATCAGGAAATTACATCATAAAAATTTTAGATGAATTTGGAGAAGAACTCTTTAGTAGAAAATTTATAATTTATGAAAACCTAGTAAGTGTTAATGCTGAAATTAAAAGATCCAGGAAACTAGAGTTTATAAATAGAAAACAGGTTGTTAATTTTGAAATTAACCCTATTAATTTCAGCATAAATAACCCTAACAGAACAGTTAAGGTAAATATTTTTAAAAATAATAATTTAAATAATGCAGTAAAAGGATTAAAACCCCAGTATAATATTGGTCAAAAGTTGGTTTATCGATATGACAACGAATCAGGATTTTGGGGAGAAAATGAATATTTATATTTTGAAAATAAATTCATAAGAAATACCAATACAAAAATAAAAGGATTTGACCTTAATGATATCTACAGCAATTTTTTGTATTCTGATTACCCAAGGATAGACAAAAAATATACTTACAATCCAGATATCAATGGTAAGTTTTTAATTAATTCATCAAACTCAACTGAAGCTGATTATGAAGCCGATTATGTATATGTACATTTTAGCCTTGAAAAAACAAAAAAAATTGACAATGAAAGTAAAATTTATATTGTTGGAGATTTTAATAATTATGAAATTGATGAGAATTATAAAATGAAGTTCAATAAAAATTATAATCTTTTCGAAGCTAAAATTAAATTAAAGCAGGGTTTCTACAATTATAAATACATTCAGGTTGATCAAAATAAAAACACCATTTATGGTGCTATTGACGGTAATTTTGATGAAACCGAAAATGAATATAATATCATAGTTTATTACAGAGATTTTGGGGAGAGATACGATAGAGTTATCGGGAAAGGAAAAGGGCTTTCTGAATTTATTACAAACTAAAAAAAAATGATTATTTTTATTGAATAATGGTGACGAAGATAACTAGAGGAATAAAAATTTCTGTTGATACTTTTTTTCAGGGTACCTACTATAAAGAAAATAAGCTTCATTTTGCTTTTGAATATTCTATTTTAATAGAAAATCAAAGTTCTCAAGTTGTTCAGCTTAATTCTAGACATTGGGTTATTCTAGATTCACTTAACAACGAAGAAATTGTTAACGGAGAAGGAGTTATCGGAAAAAAGCCTGTTTTACAGCCAGGTCAATCACATAAATATAAGTCTGGTTGTTTATTAGCTTCTCCTTATGGTGCCATGTATGGCTACTACAAAATGGTAAATATAAATTCTACAAAAAAATTTAATGTTATAATCCCTTCATTTAAGTTAAGTGCCCCTTTTGCACTAAATTAAAAAATGTTAAAAATTAGTTGTAATTTCGCGCACTAAAATACTAAATAATGAGTACAGGTTTTTTTAAAGTTCCAAAGGCAAAAAATGAGATCGTAAAATCATACAAACCAGGATCTAGTGAAAGAGAGCTAGTTTTATCGGAATATAATAAAATGATTAACTCATTTACTGAGATTCCGATGTTCATTAACGGAAATGATATAAAATCTAAGGACAAAGTATCAATCAGTCCACCTCATGACCACAAAAAAATTGTCGGAGAATATTATAAAGCAGAACCTAAACATGTTGATGATGCAATTCAAACTGCGCTTGATGCCAAAGTTAAATGGGAAAATATGTCATGGGAGAATAGATCAGCTATTTTCTTAAAAGCTGCTGAATTAATAGCTGGCCCATATAGGTCTAAAATAAATGCTGCAACAATGATTGCTCAGTCAAAAACTGTTCATCAAGCTGAGATTGACTCTGCCTGTGAATTAATAGACTTCTTGAGATTTAATGTTGAGTACGTTACTCAAATTTATAACAATCAACCCGCTAGTGATAACGATGCTTGGAACAGAGTAGAATACAGACCTTTAGAGGGTTTTGTTTACGCAGTAACTCCTTTTAATTTTACAGCAATTGCAGGAAACTTACCAACCTGTATGGCCATGCTTGGAAATGTTGTTTTATGGAAACCAAGCAGTACACAAATTTATTCTGCAAAAATTATTATTGACGTTTTAAAAGAGGCAGGACTTCCAAACGGAGTGATTAATGCAGTTTATGGAAATGCTTCTATGATAACCGATAAAGTTTTATCACATAAAGAATTTTGTGGTCTTCATTTTACCGGCTCAACTTCTGTTTTTAATAGTTTTTGGAAAACAATTGGTAATAACATATCAAATTATAAAACCTATCCAAAAATTGTTGGTGAAACTGGCGGTAAAGACTTTATCATTGCACACAGTTCGGCCAATCCTAGTGAAGTTGCCACTGCAATTACAAGAGGTGCGTTTGAGTTCCAAGGACAAAAATGTAGTGCAGCATCTAGAGGATACATTTCAAATAGTATTTGGCCAGAGGTAAAAAAATTACTGACAAAAGATTTAAAATCTATTTCAATGGGATCTCCTGAGAACCTTGAAAATTTTGTAACATCTGTAATTGATGAAAAGTCATTTGATAAAATTGCCAAATATATCAAAGACGCTGACAAGAGTGATGATGCAGAGGTAATTTTGGGAGGAAAATTTAACAAATCACAGGGGTTTTTTATTGAACCAACAGTGATTATTGCAAAAAAGCCTGATTACATTACCATGCGTGAAGAAATTTTTGGCCCCGTTATGACAATATTTATTTATGAGGATTCAAGTTTTGAAGAAACTCTTAACATAGTTGATAGAACAAGTGAATATGCCTTAACCGGCGCGATTCTTGCTAGGGATAGGTATGTAGTTGAAAAGGCTACAAAAGCTCTTAAAAACTCTGCCGGAAACTTTTATATAAATGATAAACCCACTGGTGCAGTTGTTGGTAAGCAACCTTTTGGAGGAGCTAGGGGATCTGGAACAAACGATAAAGCGGGTAGCATGCTCAATCTACTAAGATGGGTATCCCCTAGATTAATTAAAGAAACATTTGTAACTCCTAAGAATTACAGATATCCATTTTTAGAAAAATAAAAAAATGATCACAAGAATAAACTTATTGATACTAATACTTTTAGCAAGTATTACAAATATATTTTCTCAGCAAAAAAATAATGGGAATATTGACAGCTATTTAAACAAAAAATTATCACTAAATAGTAATCAATATAAAGTCAAAAGTTCAGTTGAAACGAACCCTAACTACGATGTTTACTATATTCAACAAATGTTTAATAATCTTGAAGTTCATAACGCAATTTCTACGATGTCCATTAAAGACGGTTTAGTAAGGTCTTACAAAAACAGGTTTGTTGATGAAAGTTTTGGTAAGTCTTCTTCAATTGAACCAAAAATTGACAGTAAAATAGCGATAAATCAGGCCTTAAATCAGTTAAATATTAGCGAATTTAAAAATTCAACCAACGGATTGACACAAACTAATACCGAAATAATTGATGCGGAGCTGGTTTATATTAAAAAAAATGACAAATTAAATCTTGTATGGAATTTCAATGTCATTACAACAGATCATAAAAATTGGTATGATGTTTTTGTTAGTGCAAATGATGGTACAATATTAAAAACCGAAAATTGGATTATTAACTGTGAATTTGATTCGAAAGATGATATTAATATGTCAAAACACAACCATAAGTATACACCCAATAAATCAACTAAATCTGTTATTGATGGATCAGTTTACAGAGTTGTACCTCTTCCAACTCCAAGTCCAAATCACGGGCCGTTTGAATCATTAACCGAACCAGCAGATCCTGATGCATCTCCATTTGGATGGCATGACACGGATGGAGTTGAGGGACCAGAATATACAATAACAAGAGGTAATAATGTTTATGTAAAAGAGGATGATGAAGGTGATGGATCACTTTCAGGTACTGATTATTCACCGGATGGAGGTTCTGATTTAAATTTTGATTTTCAAGCTGATTTAGATCAACAACCAGCAGATTATATGGATGCATCACTAACAAACTTGTTTTATATCAACAATATGATGCATGACATATGGTATAAATATGGCTTTGATGAGTCTAGTGGTAATTTTCAGGAAAATAACTATGGAAACGGTGGTTTTGGAAGTGATAGTGTTAATGCGGACGGTCAAGATGGTAGTGGTTTCAATAATGCTAGTTTTGGTACTCCACCTGATGGTCAAAATCCTCAGATGACAATGTTTTTGTGGAGTGGTCCAGCAGGTGAACCATTGACAATTTTAGACGGAAGTCTAGCTGGTGAATACACAGGTATTCCTGCTGGATTTGGGGCTTCTCTTCCAGACGAAACCCCACTAGTTGGAGAATTAGCTCTTTTATATGATTCTGCTCCAGATGTTCATGATGCTTGCGATGAAATTGTTAATGTTAGTGATTTGAATGGGAAAATTGTTGTTATAAGAAGAGGTATTTGTGAGTTCGGATCAAAAATACTATCAGCTGAAAATGCTGGTGCAATTGCGGTAATCATGGTTAACAATGTCGACGGAGGGCCTATTACAATGGGTGCCGGTGTGGACGGAGCAAGTGTCAGTATACCATCAATTATGATTAGTCAAGTTGACGGTAATGCATTGATTGCTCAATTACAGGCCGGTAATACAATAAATGCGTCACTTATTAATGCTGCAAACTACACTGACTCTGATTTAGATAATGAAATTATTGCTCATGAATATGGTCACGGTATATCTAACAGATTAATGGGGGGTGCACAGGCTGCTGGATGTATGCAAAATGCAGAACAACAAGGAGAAGGATTTTCAGATTGGTTTGGATTGATGATTACCCTTGGAGAAAATGACTCTCCCTCTTTACCAAGAGGTGTTGCAACATATTCTGCAGGTCAAAGCCCTAATGGTACAGGCATAAGAAATGCTCCCTACTCACCAGATTTTTCGGTAAATAATTATACTTATGGAGATTCTAATAATACTGCAGCAATTAGTCAACCACATGGAGTAGGTTTTGTTTTTGCAACAATGTTATGGGATTTGACATGGGCATTCGTTGACGAATATGGATTTGACTCTGATTTACTAGATGGTAATGGAGGTAATAATAAAGTAATGCAACTCGTAATTGATGGACTTAAACTATCTCCCTGTAGTGCTGGTTTTGTTGATATGAGAGATGCAATTTTACTTGCTGATGAATTAACTAATAACGGTGAAAATGAATGTTTAATCTGGAATGTTTTTGCAGCCAGAGGTCTTGGCTATTTAGCTGATCAAGGTGATGCTGATAATAGAGCTGATCAAACCGAGGATTTCTCTGTTCCTGCAATATGTGAGGCAGCCTCAAATAATTTAGATTCTGGGATTATGAGTATAGATTCACCTCAAAGCGGAATTTTATCAAATAATGAAGAAATAGTAATAACTGTCAGAAATTATGGTATTGACGCGATATCTAATTTTGATGTTTACTATCAAATTAATGGTGGTGATCAGGTAATTGAATCCGTCAATGAAACTATCATTTCAGGTCAAGAAACTACTTTTACTTTTAGTAGTACATACGACTTCTCAATTGTTGGAGATTATGAAATCATAGCAGGTAGCTCTTTGATGAATGATGAAGACGTATCCAATGATTCAATTACAATAAATATTGTTAGTCAAGAAGCAACTAACTGTCCTGATAATTATGAATTACCTATTGCTTGGAGAGATTATTTTGAATGTTATGAACCATTTTCAATAAGTAATATTGGTGATTGGATTATGTATGATTTAGACGGAGGGACCACCTGGGGTGCTAATGATGTTGACTTTGAAAATGAAAGCTATGTTGGAACAGGTATTATATATAATGACCAGTTAGCAACTGTTACAGGAGCACCTGTTCCAGAGTGGGACACCTATGAAGGAAACCAAGGTTTATATTTTGTAGCATCGGGTGCTAATGGAACTACAATTCCTAATGATGACTGGATGATCAGCCCTGAATTCTCACTTAGTGGAATTACCGCTCCAATATTAAGTATGAAAGCAAAATCTGTTAATGACACATATGGGCTAGAAAGATTTCAGATTGCAGTTGGTAACAGTACAGACTACAATGATTTTACTATTATTTCTGACGGTAATTATATTGAAGCTCCAACCTTGTGGACTTCATATGAATTTGATTTATCTCAATATGAGGGTCAGAGTATAAGAGTTGCCATTCGTTACACTGGAAATGATTCTTTTGTTTTACAAACCGATGCTTTCAAAGTTGAGGGGACATTGGGGTTAAATCAAAATGAAATATTAAATTTTGATTACTTCTACAATCCAACAAATCACGATTTGAGTATTGAATCCAACGAATTATTAAAAAATATTCAGATTTATAATCTTTTAGGACAAAATTTAATCGTAGAAACAATCAATAGTAATACCCACAGAGTCAATCTAAGTTCTCTGTCAACATCAATTTATATTATTAAAGTTGAAAGTGAATTCGGAGTAAATACTTTTAAACTTAGAGTAAGATAAAAAATCAGTTAGGCACATAAACAACCTTTTTATCATCAAAGTAGTGGATATCAAAAAATTCTTTGATATCCACTACTTTTTTTTCTCTAAGATTGACTAATTCTTTTTTTATATCTCCACCTTTTAAAGCAATTATTCCATTAGGGATGTCGTTAAAAGATTTCATACTGAAATTTCCCTTTGACCACTGAATTATTTTGGACATTTTTGCAACAGCTCTTGTAACCAGAAAATCATATTTACAACTTAAATCCTCTGCCCTCGACCATTCAGTTTTTACATTTTTTATTTCCAATTCAGTGACAACCTCATTTACAACTATTATTTTCTTTTTAATGCTATCAGCGAGAATAAAATTACTATCTGGAAAAATAATTGACAATGGGATTCCGGGAAAACCACCACCTGTTCCTAAGTCTAGTACAATTGTACCTTTTTTAAAATTTATAAATTTTGCAATTGACAAAGAGTGAAGAACATGCCTTATGTATATGTTTTCAATATCTTTTCTAGAAATAACATTTATTTGATTGTTCCAATACTTGTATATTTTCTCTAATCTAAAAAACTGATCAATTTGATTTTGATTCAAATCTGGGAATTCATTCAGTATTATCTCCATCATTAAAAGTTATTAAACAAAAGTATGATATTGTAAACAATAATTTTAATAATTAGGTCTATGTATTATTTTTAGGTAATTATTTTATTTATGGAAAATCATTTATCTGAAAGGGTTAAAAATTTAGCAACATCTCAAACTCTAGCAATGGCTGCAAAAGCAAGAATGTTAAGAGCTGAAGGTAAAGATGTTATTGGTCTTAGTTTGGGGGAGCCAGATTTTAATATACCCGATTTCATTAAAGAAGCTGCTAAAAATGCTATAGACGAAAACTTTAATTCATATACCCCTGTTGACGGATATGCTGATTTAAAGAAATCCATAATTAATAAATTTAAAAGAGATAATGATTTACTATTTTCTCCCTCACAAATAGTCGTTTCAACCGGAGCTAAACAAGCACTATATAATATTGCTTCGGTTTTAATTAACCCAGGTGACGAAGTAATTTTACCCTGTCCCTATTGGGTTAGCTACGCAGATATAATAAAGTTAAAGGGCGGTATTCCTGTTGAGATAAAAACCGACATTAAAAATAATTTTAAAATGACTGGTAAGCAACTTGAATCTGCTATAACCAAAAAAACAAAAATGGTATGGTTTAGTTCCCCTTGCAATCCAAGCGGATCTGTTTACTCAGCTGATGAATTTGATGAAATATCAAGTATTCTTGAATCTAGAAAAAATATTTTTGTAGTATCAGATGAAATTTATGAACATATAAACTACAAAGGTGGTCATATCAGTATTGGTACTTATAAAAAAATAAAGGACAGGACTATCACAGTTAACGGTGTCTCTAAGGCATTTGCCATGACCGGATGGCGCATTGGATACATTGGTGCCCCTGAATGGATAGCAAGAGCTTGTAACAAGGTTCAAGGTCAAGTTACCAGTGGTGCAAACTGTATAGCTCAAAGAGCTGTAATAACAGCTTTAAATGAAAAACCAGAAAAAATCAAATATATGGTGGATGAATTCAAATCTAGGAGAGATTTAATATTGGACTTATTAAATAGTATTATTGGATTTGACTGTAATATTCCTGATGGAGCTTTCTATATTTTTCCAAATATTTCATACTATTTTGGTAAAACAATTGATGGATTTAAAATAAATAATGCATCAGATATGTCAATGTTTTTATTAGAAAAAGCACTGGTTGCTACTGTTACAGGTGATGCATTTGGCAATCCAAATTGTATTAGAATTTCATATGCTGCATCTAAAGATCAAATAAAAGAAGCAGTTGAAAGAATTAAACATGCTTTAAAAGGATAAGTTTTATTTATTATTCCAAAAGTAAGGAGTTAATACAATCAGTACTGTAAATAATTCTAGTCTTCCCAATAGCATCAAGAAAGATGCCCACCATTTGGCAAATAATGGTAATGCTGAGAAAGTACTCATCGGGCCAAAAGAGCCAATCGAAGGCCCCACATTTCCAAGACTTGATGCAGAAACACCTAGTGCTGACTCAAAGTCAAGTCCCATCAGGGCAAAAACAATAGTTCCAATCATAAATGATAGCA
>Ga0115013_10000160_pt1 | contig 44224 bp, 32 predicted proteins | sample SouAtlMetagenome_2_FD_88686 | JGI IMG/M metagenome (GOLD analysis project Ga0115013, IMG submission 88686) | Marine eukaryotic phytoplankton communities from Atlantic Ocean - South Atlantic ANT15 Metagenome | ecosystem: Environmental > Aquatic > Marine > Oceanic | place: South Atlantic Ocean...
GAATGATTTGACAAGAGAGCATCATTTTCGATCATCATTTTGTCACGAAGATTCACATATTATTAACTCTCCGTGTTTCGATTACACTCCATCCTGCCGTTTCACGACTGGCCTCCTGTTGAACATATAAAGTTGTCGGAGAGCACCTCTACTCATTGCAGATCCGTATGCAGCCAATTTATCCGACTACTTTTTGTGTTCATTCCATCGGCAACTCAAAGGTGTAAATCCTATTCCAGATTTTTGATTCGTGTTTTTCGAGTGAAAGTCATGGGTTCGGGGAATTAAAAATTTTCTGAGCTTTGTAATCTTTGATCGATCTCAAAGTTCTGAAACCCCTGTTAGAACGCGAAACAAATAGTTTCCGACCTACTTTAGCAGTACAGCTATTGTACTCAGACAATAGCATAACTATGGATCGAGTGGTAGCAATGCTCATGCTTCTGGCACTCTTGGTGGTGAGTATTCCTTCCGCACGATGCCCTTGCTTCATTTATTTCAACTTTTTCTGATTGACAAAACATCTTTACAACTAACCCCGCAAAATTGCGCACATCTCTCTATATCTCGATTCACGTTTTTCATTTTCGCTGTGACACAATGATCGACCCAAACTAGGCTTTTATTTTGATGTTTCTAGCATTATTTGCCATGGCCCCAATCTGTTGCAGTTGTTTACTATCACTTGTTTATACACTATACTTGTTCATGGCTTACGAAGAACACGGTGTCCATCATGCACAAGAGTACGAAAATCGCTTCTGGACTATATTTGCTCTCCTCTTTTCAACAGCTCTTTTCTTCGCTCAAGATTCACCCGTTGCGATTGGAAAGTATAGCCCTAGTATAGGGTTCTTTGGCGTATTATTAGCTAGCTATGCTATGCATGTATGGGATAGATATGTTCATCGTATTGCTTTAAGTCGACAGACGAAATTACGTCGATCATTCTCTCTTATCCATCATATGGGGGATGAAAAGGTGACGGTGGAACAGCAGCTCTCTAAGATCAATGAATGCCTACAAGATATCGACCAACCACTTATACCATCTACAATCAACAATTTTTTGAATAAACGATTCGTTCTGAAAAAGGAAAAGGAAATAATTGACATGTTCTTGGAATGCGACGCAACAACCCTCAATTACCTCGTTTGCCACCTTAAATTGGCCTTATTAGTGTACAAAATCAAAGATCATGGTTTTGGTGGACAACATCGAACAGAATTAATACAAATACTCGCAGTTGAACGCTTAGCTGCATTGACAGTTTATTCGAGGGTAATTGTTCTACACGCTTTACAGATTTTAAAACTCAGAGCAAATCCACGTGCAGAATACTGGGTCCGCAACATTCTCCTAAATTCTACTGGTGATGATCTCAGTGATATCAAGACGTTGACAGACGCAAAAGGGGATTATTATTGTATGAGTAAATTAATATACGATGATATTAAATCAGAGACTGTGAGACATGATATTCTCACACATATGCGAAAAGAAGGAGCGATGCAGGTTACGAGAAGACAGCTCGGGACAAAGCGAGGACCGCCGAGGCGTTACTTAATGGCGTGGAGAAAGATTCTATCGGATGTCGATGATACTCTCGTGTCTAGTGGCGGGCATTATCCAGCTGGCATTGACAAGCGTTATCCTAAAAAGGTTGTCTATCCAGGTGTTCTAGCATTTTATAGGGAGCTTGACCTTGGTACATCAGGACCTGATGATTGGCCAGAAAGCAGAGTCGGAAATCTTGTATTTTTATCTGCAAGGCCTCATGTCTACAAAGATATGAGCGAGAAAAGTAACTTTGCTAAATTTGAAAAATTACGTGCCGTTGGAGAAGATGGTCGACGGGGGATGCATACCACGCCATCGCTCTTAGCCGGAGATATTGCATCAGGCAGTCAGTACATCACAACGAACGATTTCGAGCCATTAGCTTTGAAAAAGTTTGAAAATTTCAAAAGATACGTATCAATATATCCAGAGTATCAACATATTTTTGTTTGTGATAATGGTCAGGGTGATGTGAAAGCGGGAGAAATGATGCACGATAATTTTCCGTATGAGTATCAGGCAACATATGTACATGTTGTGAAAGATAGACAGAAAACCCATGGATATGCACCCGATCGATGGAATAAGAAAGAGTTTCGTCCATGTTTTTTCACAACTTATCCTGAAGCTGCACTCCATGCAGCAACTCAAGAGCCTCCACTAATTCGCTTGAACGGTCTTAATAGGGTCTGTAGTGATGCTGTAAAAGACTTTTATGCCATTCCTGATAAAAAATGGCAATCTCAAAAACAGAAGGCCGAGCGCCGGGCTGAACTGAACCAGTCGATATGGAGAGCAAATATTCTTCTATCAAATACCAATGTCGATACTGTAGATCTTGTTCAAGCTGAGAGGCTGTGGAAAGATGGTGAAATGGTGAGAACGCCCTACGGAAATGGAATAATAAAGGGGTTTGATCCTGAACATGATCTGTATGACGTTGAATTGGATTGGAGACCCCTGAATATTCAAGTTGAAGACCATCTTGCTAAGATTGAGGATGAAACAACACGTCCTAAACAAGGAAATGATACTGATTTACGACCATCCACTACTTTAGAAACGGTAGTCGAGGCGGATGAAACGATAATTGACGATCAATCAGTTACAAGTAAGTTGGACGAGAATAACCTTAGTCCTTTACGAAAAGGGCTTAATGGTTTGAAGTCATCGGCCTCCCACGACCCAGTCGAGATGGATGACCCACAGAATCCAATCTCAATCGATGGCTCGAACGCAGCTTTGAGCGATGTTGAATCTGACAGTATCAGCAGTAGAAAAGAAGAGCTTTGTAGAAGGGAATCAGCGAATACTTTCAAGGCAACTGCGAAAATAAGTGGTCGCTCAATAAGCAAATTTATTCCACCCAGCTTACCAACATTGGATAATAAGAAATCAGCTCCTCTATTCTCTTTTTGGACCGCAACATCGAAACCAACATTCAGAGAAGGAGAAAAATGCTCCACTCCATACGGTCCTGGTAGCATCGTTGAGCACCGTGTGGACGACAAAATTGTTGTCGTCGATATGATAGGATGGACTGCACGCGCATATCTCAACGAAGATGACGTGAAAGTTACAAAGGAAAGCTTGCTCTCTTCTTTATTTCGAAGGCAAGGTAGCATTTCAGATACATCAGCAATCAAACTTGACCATTTTGCTTACACCAAGGGAAGTATTATTCCCACACCTTACGGTAGTGCAACGGTGGCTGTTCCACTCCCCATTCCTGAAAATAATTCATTTGATTATGATGAGCTGTGCAACAAAACTTTATGTTTACACATCCAGTCATGGACTCTTGCCAATGGATCACACCCAAAGTTGTACTGTACTGTGAAAACATGCGAAGTATGGAAAGATGCGAGTGAAGCGAAAGGGGCATCAGATGGTATATTTTCAGCGTTTGGAACCCTTGTTTCGAGCATCAATCGCGAGATAAAAGACCGCTTATCAACCACGACGGCTAGCCAAAAACTTAACGATGAAGAGAAAGCAAATCCGAAATACAAGCAGTATTATCAAAACTCAGCAGCAGTATCCACTGCTCTCGGTAATGGCAGAGTACTTCATTTCAGGAAAGAGGATGGATTCTACTGTGTTTCCATAATTAGTTGGAAACTCGCTGACGGAAGATATCCCAAAGCTTGGCTTAGAGAGACAGACATAAGCTATCAAATAGCGAGAGGATGTAAAGAAGGATATCCCGTATTGACTAATTTAGGTATATCTGGAGTACTCCAAAGTGTCCAACCAACAACCGGAATTCACATTGTCAGCGCTCCTTCCGCTCGCATGGTATTATACTTGCAACCGGAAGCAATTTGTCGGGAACTGAAAGCAGCAGTTGGAGAAGATGTCCTCACTGCATATGGAGCAGGTGTAGTAGAATGCTACGATCGCAAGAATGACACATACGTAATCAAGCTAAACGGTTGGAACGCAAGAATATATGCTAAAGCGGAAACTTTTGATCGACTTCGCGACTCTATGAGCGACAAAGGTCCTTTTGGTATGGACTGGCTCCTCCAGTTCTTCTTTTCACCGCCAGATTCCACCAATCAGGGAACTAGAAGCCGCAGTAACAGTGTTGCAAGCGTAGCTTCAACAAGTGTTATGAGTTTAAAGTCTATTCGTGCGTCAGGCGACTGAGTGTGCAAAAGATGCTGTGCTTGTCACTCCTCACAACTTCGCTTTCGTCGAATTGAACAGTTACTGTATGGTACTATTCTTTCTTTTCCCTCGTGCCCATCTGTTCGGGGTTCACTTGAATGGGAAGGAACACATAATGAATCGGCCCGAATGCATCTTTTAAGTTCTGTGACCATCCTCGACTAAACGGATTGAGTGGCGCATCAAAGCTCGAAGATGGGTCTTCCTTCAATAGTTGGTATTGCAAATCCAGAAGGATCTTGTACTCGAGTGTCGTGAGACAATATATAACATACCGAACGTGGTAAGAAAAAAAGATCAATTGAAGCAATCCAATCGCAAATAGAAATGGAAAGACAATCTTGTTTACCATTTCTGTTCCCATAGTGCCACGTGACATGCCGGAAAAAACTGAGGAGACTGAAGGTAATTCTAAAATTGTACTCATGATGTCTTGTAAGATAAACCTCCCGTCCCCATTGGATGATTTATATTGTACCTCCATGAATGGACGATACAGCATAAAAATTCCGTACCAACAACCGATGTTTAAATAGAATAGCGTCAATAGAAACGCTCTATAATTATTATAGCCCACACAATTATTGAGCCACACGCTATGAAGAGACAAGGGCACGTGTTGGATTTTTCAAATTGTTTGATCGTTTTAGTGAAACACAAAGCATTGATGAAGATAACGAAAAGAAACCAACGTACCAGTGATGGTCGAATTGTAAAACACTGGAAAAGAGGAAAGATCATTTTGTCGAAGATTAGAAATGGATGATTGATGAATCGTGACGATTCAACACACGACAAAAGTGAATACGTACCATCGATCACAAATCGAACAATGATGGCAACGGGGTGGTCGCTTGATCATACATTTGTTGCAGAAAGTCTCTTGAGTACTTGGAAATACTTCATTTTTTCTCTTCATTATATTCCTTGTAGTATTGTGTTTCGTAGAGCTGTTTCTGGAATCAGCAATATTATAATAGCTTTTGACCAACAATGCTTCGCGTGCGACATCAAAAGGTAGACTGATGCCACAAAATCCACCGATTGAATCTGTTGATGACCAATCTTTCCACACTTTCAACATCGAGTTATTTGTGTCGACTAAATCACTGCCCTTGTTATTTTTGGCTTGTTGTCGACTTGTGAGGACCACCCCGGGAGAACGGAAACAAGCCGACAAGAAATTAAATATTATCATGGTACTAACGTATATGACAAACGTATCATGGAAAAACAACCATCGGCACTGGTCACTCTCTCCGAGACGAGTAATAGATTTGTCAGTTACTTCTGCCATTGTTGTAGAACACCATCGCAACTCAATAATCTTACGGAGTGATCCAAAGTACGAGATGACAACAGCGACAATCAATACGATCGCCAATGCCGGTACAACAGATCTCCAGTAGATATGTAGCTTTAATTTATAGACCCCGAATTGAAAGTAAAAGAAAGGTACGCTTATCTTCAGTAATTTCCATGTCCATTCGAATGCATGAAAGTCGTCGGTTGATCGAAGTGCGGCATTAAAATCTGCCCAAGTTTCATGGCACTTTCTCAGAGCAGTTTGCCGTATCTTGTCATCCACATCTTCGATTTCTTTTTGCCTTGACTCATTCAAGGACATGGTTGTAGCTCAACTTACAGTAAGCGGTCGCATTCAGACTGTTGTCTATCAAAGATGTCGACTTCCCAAAAAATGATGAAAGCGTGACTGAGTGGATCAGGACTGGATCATGCCGAGAGTGTGTGTCGTATGTCGCTCTGAATTGGCATGATGATAAAAAAATTATGACTGCTGTGACATCTGAATCCAAAAGCTAATCCCGGACTCGCGCGGATGGGCGGGCAAAAGAATGGTGTTGTAGTACGTAAAAAATGGGTAAGAGACATTATTTCACTCCCAAATTTTTCCTTTCCAGGCTGCACAGTTTCATTAGACGCACATCTAAGTGACAAGGATTAGACCAGGCAACAAAATCTCAAACAAATTACACAAACGACTCTGATTATAGCAACAATGTCTGGTAATGATGGAAAGAAGAGCAATGGAAGCGATTCCAAATCGGTGAGTTAGAAGTGGATCCTTCTTGGCCTAATATTTCTACGATTAACTGTCATTCGAAGAAGCTATCAAAGATTCGATTATGAAAGCGTGTTGATTTGGTGAACGTTCCATGTTATCGGGCAGAAATCGAGGTGGATTATTGCGGTCTTCTTGTTCAACTTTCTGACGAGTCAGAAAGATCTGAAGACCGTGTGTTTTCTTTCGACATCAGCCATCAAAGATATTCAGTACGCTCGACCGAATTTGGTGAACGTGCTTGATCGCAATTGTCAAAATCACAGATTGTAATGCCTTTCATCGAGTGCTCACTGTTTCTAACACTTTTGATTACATAATTCATGATTACTATCAACCTCAGACCGGTGTTATTGGAAGGCAATTTCAGAAGATGCGTCGTCGTCTAACTGTGACGGGTTCTAGTTCAACAATCGACGGCTCTGTTAAACCAGGAGTAGAACCATCCGGGGATCTGAAAAAATACAAGGGCGTCGTTAGCAGTAAAGATCAGGTGGGTATCTTGATACTTGATGTTTTGTTCTTGTAAAGTTACGCAACGAGTGTCCTTATTTAGCACTCATTCACTATTTTTTTCGTAATCACAGCAGAAGAAGAGCATGAGTGTTGTCACAGAGTTTCACGGAATCTCTAAGAAGGGTCACGCTCCCTACAATCCACGTAAGAAAAATCAGGACTCCTTGATCATGAGGGAGGAACCGAGCACAAACAGTATGATCTTCTGCACTCTGGATGGCCACGGAGAGCATGGTGATCACGTCTCTGCTTGGTTTCGGGATAAGCTTGTGAAAGAGATGGCTGGTCATCCTGCATGGGTGAGCAATATGAAGCTTGCAGTAGCTGATAGTATTGCAAAGGTTGAAAAAGAACTCCTGAAGAACTACAGGATCGATGCCGAATTTAGTGGGACAACACTCTCGATGGCAATCGTTCGCGACAACCATCTCACCGGTGTCAATATTGGTGATTCGAGAGTTATTTTGGGAAAAGAAAAAGACGGTAGATTGATTGCTGTTGAAGTGACGCATGATCACAAACCCGACACCCCGAAAGAGAAGGAACGAATTCTTGCCACTGGTGGTCGTGTCTTCGCTGTCGAATACGATGACGGAATCGATGGGCCACCGCGTGTTTGGTTAGGTCATATGGATGTACCAGGTCTCGCCATGTCTAGGTATGTACGACGTATGGCTCTTTTTACTATTCATCATGATTGATACAGCATGCCATGCTAATTCTTTGCGAATGTTGTCTGTTATTGCCTATTATCATCTATGTCTCTTCCGAAATTTGCTTGCTGTTAGGTCGCTTGGCGATGTTGTAGCACACACAGCCGGTGTTATTTCAGAACCTGAATTTACTGATTTCGAGCTGGACCCAAAAACAGATAAGTTCCTTGTTGTCGCCACGGATGGGCTCTGGGAATTTGTCACCAACGAAGAAACTGTCGAAATTGTGGAGGGTCAAATTGGCCCTGCGCAAGCGGTGGACACTCTCGTCACCGAAGCTGGTACAAGATGGATGGCAGAGGAACAAGTCATTGACGATACAACCGTGATTGTCGCAAATCTATTCGGTTGGAGATCAAGTTAAAAAACCGGGTGATCTCTGTTTTCATGGGTGTATGAAGACGTTTTTGATCTTCCAAAATTTAAGTTTTTCAAACACTAATTTACTTAAGATTTAGTGATTTATGTCAATAGCCTTCGATTTTTCTTTCGAGTTGCAATCCTCCGTGTCAAATCAGTCTGCGATAAAAGGTAGCGGGAGTTGCTTACATTTCAGTAGTGTTAAAAGGCATTAGTTTAAGCCCCAAAAGTTGTGTGGGATCGAATAGCTTTCCTGATCATCGATTGTTGAGTTTTGGTACCCTTTTAAGATAAGAATCATCATCTTCTTCGTATCTGTCGGGTATACTCCCGACTGTATGAGGCTGCGATTCTTCTTCGACTTTCTTTGCTATAACTTCCATAATCTCTGCATGTTGATTTTTTGTTTTCATCTTTTTGTCTTTACTGTATTCCGTGCACTGTGAACCTGTATAATACAACAGTTGTAAAAGTTTAATAGCGATGGCGCTCGCTGAGCATTGGATTGTTGTCGCAGCATTCTTATTCACGGGGTTCTCATTCCTTTGAGCAGATTACGTACCAATTTGATATACTTGCCAAGCGAAGACAGAAAATAGCCCCGTCACTGCCCCCTTTTGGACGACGTTCGCAAATTTGTTGAAGGCGGACATCTTCTTAAATAACGTGAGTTGTTCTGCTTTTGCTTCGTAATAGAGATATGTCGATTGTATTGCAGTAATGATGATGAGTCTTTGTTGCACGAATAACAACAATAGAATAACGCCTGTCATCTGCGAGAAAATTCGAACGCCAACGCGTGAATACCCAAATTTCCGGCCCGTGACTGAGTCAGTCAGATTTTGCTTTAAATTATTTAAAACCCAACATGCTTTGTTAGTTCCTAGTTCATGACTCTTACTCGATTGAGGTCCATCATGTTACAAATTAGAAGTATTTAGTTGCTGGTACAAGTGATCACCAATAGTTATTTTTTAATAATACATTTTACTAACGGACAACACCTTAAAGAGATAGGGTTACTAATACTAATAGTAGTTTTCAAATACTGAACTGAAACAGAAAAATCAGGTACTTTCACTCCCAGAGCAATAAGGCAGTGATGTGCAACTGTTTCATCGAATATCATGCATTCATTAAATATTCAAGAGTGAGAGGAAATTTAAGAAATAAAACTAGACACCTCCAAACCAATGCCTGCAGCGCGCTGTATAAAGGTCTCGGCGTTCCATCTCAAGTGCTACCTTCTCAGCTTCAAGGATTCCCTCGACATCATCAAGCATAGCCATTCTATTTTCTAGTTTTTGCATTCTCGCATCAAGAAGTTTTGACAGCCTCAACCCCAATTCAATCTCGTGCCCTCGAGCATTTTCCACAGCTTGTGTTACGTGAAGACCAAGCAAACTGGCAGCTTGCGCCTCACCAGGGTTGAAGTTGGTGGCTTCAATAGCTGTATTCAACATCTTCTTCAGAACTTCGGGATTTGAATTTTGCACTATATTTTGGATCAATTTTTCCTCTGAATCACGCGGATTACTATCGGAGTGAATCGAAGCATCAACAGCGCCACCCATGGCATTTGTTGGCTCGTTACCCAGTGTTGCGGTCATGAAATTTTCCCGACAGTTTTCGGCACTGACTCCAAAACCGACTTGTTGAGCTATTTCGTCCCAATTTAAGGATAGAGAAGTTGTTGTTGATGATGGCGAAAGCATCAACTTGCGCTTTTTAGCTGTTTGCTCGATGACAGCCAATATAAGACTTTCTCTTAATTCACCGGTAATTTTTGCGGATCTCTTTAGATTTGGTCGAAGACTAGCAGTTGTTGGTGCTGAATCATTGATTGCATCTCTGTTTATTATTCCCCAGTTCACAAGAAAACTTCGAAGTCGTTGCAAGCTACCTGCATCTCCTACGATCGATCTTCGAATCATGGCGTTTGTGACGTTTCGATTTGATAGAACCTCGGACATCTTAATTATCTTTTCCCGTGTCTCAATATACGTTTCAGCTGTTCGGTGAGAAGAGCTACCATCGAACCACTCAGGTAACATTGTTCGCTCGATATTGCTAATGACACCTTTCTTGTACCATTCTGGCCTAGGTGGTAATTGGCTACTCGGAGTGAGTGTCTCGTCGTTTGGTCCAGGTTTATGTTGTTCCCATTGTGGTGCTGGTTTAGAATGTAAAGCTTTCGCCTCGGGTACTTCTTCTACCGGTTTCTTCTCTTCTTCTTTAACTTGTGCTGGTTTTGCTTCTTCTACTGGTTTATTCTCTTCTTCTTTAACTTGTGCTGGTTTTACTTCTGTGGTAGATGATGATACCACCGGCACGGCAGTCGTCGTTTGTGCTGGCTTTACTTCTGTGGTAGATGATGGTACCACCGGCACGGCGGTCGTTGTTTCAGGTGCCTTAATCACTGCTTTTTCCGTCCCAGAAGGATCAGAAACAGCCGGAGACGAGATAGATGCAATAGGCGTTGTTCCTGCCTCGATAGTATTGGCGACGATACCAGGCACCGAAGGGCGTACCTGTGAAGGTGCCGAAGATACTGGTTCGGTTTCGTTATTCTTGGGCGGATCTGTTTTGTTTGTGGTAACAATTGATTGGTCTGTAGCAAGCACATTTCCTTCAACCTTCGTTGCGTTATCTACATCTTTTTTATCCGATAGAGAGGTTTCCGTTGGTACTACTGTTGCCGTCGTAACAGTCGGCTTTTCTGTAGACAAAGGTGGTTGTTGAAGAATTCCCTCGTTGCTTGTAGAAGGTTTTTGCGAGACTTCGACTGGTTTAGCTCCACCTGCAGCCGGTGGAATCACAGATTCCGACACACGAGTTCCGCCTGCAGGAGTAGGTTGATTCGATCCACCAAGAAGTGTCGATCCATCTCTTTGAGGATTGCTATCATTCGTCAAAGGCTTTGGTGATGTGAAGGAGTCCGCTCCGGTTTTGACATCGGTGGCGGCAAGCTGATTGGTAGAGGCGGGACCAGTATTGTTTTCTGTTACATCAGTCTCCTTACTGATTGCAGGCACATTGTCTTTAGCACCAATATTAGAATTTGGCGTTGCTACCAGAACAGTAGACGCTTCTGCGACTGCCTTTGTCTCCGTAGCCGGCTTCTGCTGTAAACTTTCGGCGGTAGTAGCAACACTATTTGTCGTCTCTTTTGCGCCACCTTCATTCATCGCAGTAGTAGAATGTCCTGTGACTTGCGTTGTCTGTGGCGTAGCTAATGAAACGGTAGCAGCTACTTGTGGCGGTGGAACAGTGGCAGCTACTTGTGGTGGTGGAATGGTAGCAGCTACTTGTGGCGGTGGAACGGTAGCAGCTACTGGTGGCGGGTCAACGTCCATACTGACAGGCGTTTGGTCCTCCTGTTGTTGTGGCTGCGGCTGCCCCTCCGTCGTTGGAGTCTCGCCGCCCCCTCGAATTCGTTCTGCCGCTATATCCGACTGCCCCTTGAGGGATGACAAAGGAATTCTTCTAATGGTCCGATTAGTCGCTTTTGGACGCGAGACCTTGATCATTTTGATCACCGGTGGAGCGGCGGGTTGGACAGGAACCCCCGCATAAAGCATTGCAAGAGTAGGTTGAACAGGAGGAACAGCAGGTTGCTGTTGTGGGATTTGTAACTTTTCCATCACTAATTCCGTCACAACTATTTGTTGTAGCTCTGGATCGAGACACGGGCGAACAACCGAGTCTAATCCCGGTAGGTCATAATCATCTGGAGCCGATCTCTTACTCCCGGCGGCTAGTTTCGTGGTAGCATTCTCGATAACGTCAACAGCATCCTTCGGCATTTGTAAAGCACCATCGTGAACAATGTGCTGAACGCGTTTGCCATTTTTTTGATAGAATCCGGTCAGAATACCGCGGGGATTGATGGTATGATTCGTGGTTGGTCGGATCAAGGGATTCTTGACGTTGCTCGATTCGTCAGCATTGGAATTCGCCCCACCCTTTGTGGATGCGCTCTTCTTGCTTCCTGACTTTTTCTTCGAACCACCACTCATGGTCAAATATCTAGCGTGTGATTGATGAGTATGTCAATGATGCAGAAGCCAAAAGTTTATCCTACACACAATGATTGAGCTGTGATCCCAGTGCCAAAATGAACGCAGAGGTCTTCCAGAATTGTACGTACATACACTACTATGCATATTCGAGATGAATTTTCAATAATTAACCCTACCCCTAACCCAAGATTAATAGGATGGATGGACAGACGGAATTACCGCCTCTCGCTTTACTTTTTTACAATTTACGCCTAGCGCACAACATTTCCTCGAAAAGGAGCAACAAAGCCGCCGTATTATATTTAACTGTGTTTAGGACGGTAAGTTAACCATGAGAATCCGGTAACCGAATGTTACGAAAACCTGCAAAGATAGCGTCACAAAGATGGACGTTTCAGCATACTTAGTTGCGTGAATACTCTCCGTATTTTCTCTGTGACATGGCAATGCTTGATCTTTGCAGACGAGGGATCGGTGCCGCTGTTGCCTCGGCAAGACTCGCTTCATCGAACTATTTACTAATATTCTCTTTGATTGGTCCTCTCCTCGCTTAGACTTATATAAATATAATTCACAATGGGTAAGCCAAATGGACTCCGAACCGGGCGTAAGCTCCGTACGCACCGACGAAACCAACGTTGGCAGGATCAGAAATTTTGCAAAGCCAACTCCATCACAGCCCTTAAGGCCAACCCTATGGGAGGATCCACAATGGCAAAGGGAATTGTCTTGGAAAAGATCGGTATTGAGGCTAAGCAGCCTAACTCGGCCATCCGTAAATGCGTTCGAGTGCAACTGATTAAGAATGGAAAGAAGATCGCTGCGTTCGTCCCTCGTGATGGTTGCTTAAACTATGTTGATGAGAATGACGAAGTATTGATTGCTGGTTTCGGTCGTTCCGGTCACTCCGTCGGAGATATTGCCGGAGTCCGATTCAAGGTCGTCAAAGTTTCGGGAGTGTCGCTTTGGGCCCTATACAAGGAAAAGAAAGAAAAGCCTCGTTCGTAAACACAACCTATAAATAGTAACGTCCATACAACCCCTCTTTCTCATACACCGTTGTAGAATATGCAGCAGTCTCTTCTGAAAAAAAGGCACGGGATTAGAAAGTCTTGTATTATGAATTATTCGAAAACGCATCACAAGTCACGGTTTTATGTTTGTTTAAGCATCTCCCTTGGTTTTCTTGGCTTGATCAGAATTAGCAGCAGCTTGTCTTATTATATCTAGTATCCTAATTTCGTATTTGAAATAGTTGTATGTCGAGTGCATGTAGGTGGATTGCATTGGTGGCATTTTCATCTACGTGCTATCAGACACAGGAAAATAATTGTTGGTTTCAATATAAATGTAAATGAATTAAATGTACTCTAGAGATTTAACAAGATAGGATTGTTCATGTCTGGGTCTTGAAGATATCCCTTACGGCAAAATATCATCGCTGTTATTCAAAAAGGTCTGTTCAAGAATTGGCATTATTTTCTCGGATTCTTCGGGAGTTAATAGAACTCTTACTCCCTCCCGTGAGTCGTCTTTTTTCCCGACCAACAGAACCGGATCTATCATTCTGACAAGATTAAATTCTTTGTCTCGATGCTCGAAACTCAGCAATACCTCAACTTCCTCTTCCCCACTATTATCGTCGTCGTCTTCTTCGTCATCGTCGATGTCTTCGTCGTCGTCGTCATCATCATCTTCCAATTCTCCCATCAATGTTAATGTTTGAGGCGTCCGTTGAAGGATTAGCTCGTCCTCAAATTCTTCTCTGACAATATTTTCGGCCACTGGAAAGACGTCATTCATAAGCTCGTCGTTCAACTCAACCGGCAATAAATTATCGCCTTGGAAGTAGCACAAGGCAACACAGTAGTCACACGGAATTCCAATAGTGTAATCGACGTTTTCAACCGTAATGATTGAATCTGCGTAACATTCGATAAAACTATTCTCTATTTTATCGAGAAAAGGAATTGGTTCACCTTCATCTTCGTCGGAAACTCTTTTGAAAGAAGGAGAAGAGTCGCTGTTCGAGGCCCGAAGTGGCACAAGCGGTGCCGACGCCTTCACCAGTCGAGTTTGTTGCATCTGAGAGACAGTAGCAAAGCCATCGGTCGTCGTGAAAAGGCATAGCACGACTGCGATAGCCAGTGTTACAAAAGATAGAGTTGTTCTCATCATTTCAGAATGTAGGAATTCAGTGGAGAAGTATGAAGATGTAGATTTCCTGCCTTTTATGACGGGTTGTGTTGACTCATCTGCCAAAATTTTACAATTTATAAGATCACATCAGTTGATGGGATGACAAGAGTCGGTGGTGATAGAACAAACGTGAGACTGACAGTCAAAATAAAAAATCCATCAGTCGCGCCAAAGAGATTCGCGCGCACAAACATACCGATTCCTTGTGGGATCGAGGCAAAACCGAGAAAAGTTAGCAATGCTGCAACAAATCCATCCTGCCATCACGTTGGTGCACTAATAGCGAGATATTCGACACAATGAACCCTCAAGTACAATCGCCGACACAAGTTTTGAGGAATTTGGATGTCACAATAGCAAATCTCGGTGATGGCCACATTCTAAATGATAACGGGAAGCTGCCCTCATCCGGCGAAAAAAAGGAAGTTGGACAAGAAAACAAGGTCAATCTCGAGGAAAGCATTTTGAAAAGATTCTCACCGGTCGGTTTAGAAGAACCCTTTAAGCAACTTTATTCGATTATTTTTCCGGCCCTGCATCGAGACTCTATCAAGAATCGGTCTCCCCTCAAGAATAGCAACACCGCACCTGTACCGGAAGGGAAAACGTCGTCAGTTGTCAATCCACCGTCAACATTCAAAACTGTTTTATCATCTTCCTCTGCAGCTATTTTGATGGGAGTTAAAGGTAGTGGCAAAACACTGCTACTCGAACGTGTCTTGGCGGCGTGTCGAGAGCAGCTTCAAAACTGTGGTCGGCGCCTTTACCGGATGGTGGAAATCAATGGCATTGTTTGTCGAGGAGAAGATGTTGCATCAGTCGTTTATGAAATCATCCGACAATTATCTGGCATTGCATACCGTTCGATTCAGATAACGAAAAAATCAAAGTCGCCTATGACATCAACTGCCCCCTCTGATACTACTAGTACTAATCGTGATGAGAACAGCAAAGAGAAGACAAAATCTTTGAATCCGATCACTGACACCAAAAGTTCTACCTGGAACGAAAATAACGAAATGGACGAGATTGGACGGCAAGATGACGATAAAGATTATATAAACAATGACATCGTTACGATAGATATAGACAAAGAAGAAGACAACGTTGAAATAAATCGGAAAAGGAAACGCCGCCAAAGAAAACGAAAACAACGAAAAATTGAAAAACACATGTTACGACTTCGGCAAGCGACTTTTAACTCGAATCTAGCTTTATTGGAATCCATACTGAAGTTAGCAGCTACAGACGATATCCCGATTCTTTTGAATATCGACGAATTGGATTCTTTTACCGATGAAGGAGAACGTCAGATGCTCCTCTACCACTTCTTGGACCGTGTTGCGACTCCAGGATCCAATCTGATATTGGTAGGCATGACCTCCTCGTTTTCGGCACTGACCTTGCTTGAAAAAAGAATCCGGTCGCGTGCAGAAGGAACAGCCAAAATCATCTATCTGAGAACACCACCAACGTACGAGGCTTTGCTAAAATTACTCGAGCACAAGTTAGAAGACTGCATTCTATGTAGAGATATCTTGGATAGGATACCTCATCCAAAAAATGCAGAAGCAGCAGCAAGTGCGCTCCTGTCGAAGAGTAACGTTGACACACAGGGCACTGCTGTAAAAAAGTACAACGAAAATGTCCAAGCCATCGTCAAGCTATCTAACGCAATGGAACGAGAATTCAGACTCGGAAAAGACATTAGGTGGTTTAGTCGAGCTATTTCTATTTCTTTGACATTATATCGAAATGATTATGTCATGCAAATGTCTCGGAATACCGCCGGCACGCTAAATTGCGTCATCCCATTGTCTTTCTGTGCCAAGTATATTTGGGATGCAATGTCAATGATGGGAGCATCCGTGTTCGATAACGCAGGTATTTCTCGACAACCTGACCTGTGCTTGATTGAAGATGTAGCAGTGAGTCCACGACTGCAAGCATTACTTGATTTGTCAACGCCACAAGTTGCACTTCTACTGTCCGCAAGACGGATTCTCAAAAGAGAGGAACATAGAGATCAGGCTGTGTTGGCACCATTGACAATTGAACGAATACTGAAAGAATATGAGTCCTTTCGGCGAGGATCAACATCAAAGGGTAATTCAAAATTATTGAAACGGGCCGTCCATCATTTAATGCAACAAGGTTTAGTAGTACCATCCGTTGATCATTCAGGAGGCGGTCCATTGCATTATGATATCACAAAAATATACAAAGACATGGATCAATATGCCCTGTCTCGGCTTCCTTTGCATGTGCCTCTCGATATCGATCGAGAACTAAAAACAGCCTTAGAACAAAACTTGTTGGAGTGTCCAACTGCGCTCAAAGAATGGGGTAAATCTATTTCCAAAAGTACCTAATGTCTGAGACACCAAAGCTTGTGGTCCGGTGTTACTACTCTGAATTGTGGCTCTTCCGATGTGTATAAGATTTTAAATTGATGGCATTCTAGCCTTTAGACTCTATCATCATGAATCCTTTTGTATTAGAAACAGCATTTGTGGTTGTAGGACTCATCAATTTTGCTTCTTCGACAGTCAACAAAACGCTTTGTAAAGCTGTGTTCGAAAGAAAAATATTGGATTGATGTGTAAGTTGAACATGAAGGCAGATCTCTTGACGCATTGCAAGAATAAGTTCAGGAATTACCTTTTTGATCTACTGGTTGCCCCATTAGGCGTAAAAATTGTTGCACTTGTTGGACTCCTTGGTCGGTACTAAGATTTAGACAATACTCCCCAAGGAATTGAAGGATCCATTTAGGTAACTTAGATCTTTTGTCGTGACGATTGTATCGACTGTCAGCCAGGATCATCAGCCCGTAGTCTGTCTTACTTCGGATGACTCGACCAACACACTATCATTGAGCGTAGACAAATAAATTCACAGGAAAGTGAATCGCGAAAATGTAAGACCTTGTACTGTTTGGTAGCGTACGATATAATCTAGTGAATACGTCAAGCACTTACTTGTGATGTCTGACGAAGTGCGTCAAAGTTTAAGAAATCAGCTTCCCTTATCTGGTAATGAGTTTGAAGATATTCGAGCCTTGCTCTCAAGACATGAGATAAAGTATATTGAAATGGAACCCCGATGATTACAACAGCACGCCCATAATGACGATCAAAATTGATACCCTCTGAAACCTAAGTCCGAGATATGACGCGAAATATCAAAAGATGATTGAGAACAAACAATATAGGAACAGGAAGTAACAGTCAAATTTATACACACCTTTCCTCGTGCAATTGATAAGAAAAGGGCGCCACGGCCCGAATCGCAAGCTCTTCTGTAATTATCTAATGCTAGAGTAGTTTCGAGCACGTCCTTCGTTTCTATAAAGACCAGCTTTGCCTTTGTTAGCTCTCGAAGCACACCTGTAGCATCCCATTCCGAAACCACCTGTTCCATATAAGAGTACGAGGTAAAAAATGCTACTACTCCGTCTGGGATCACATTGCATAGGTCGATCAACCTGAATCATGAGTTAGTTATTCATAACGCAAAAAGTAATACAAGGCAAGGTTGTCAGATAATTGAAATCCTGTATATTGATTCCGTACACTATTTGCTGTCTATCACTTACATTTGCCCATAGTTTCTCAGGACACCCATGTTATCTCTGTCTTCAAACTTCGTAGACATAGCTTGTTGATCTGCTCCTCGCGTTATCACGAGTGGTCGTATACAGGGTCGGAACGTTGACATGCTTAATGATTCCGAAATACAAGGTTCAAATTGTAGCAGTTTTGGATATAAATCTATTGGTGACAAGGCTGGGAAATAACATAGATGAGTTGGTTCAGCAGTTTTGATGATTTTAATATTCTTCAATCGCTCAGCCTACAATACGTATGTTGATGAGCACCAAAAAGATTGATGTTTCCTTAATTACTTACTTCCTGAGGTAATAATGACGCTACTAAATCGTTTGAAAACTGGAGCAATAGCAAGCGACGAATCGAGGCATGAAAGCTGGATACAGGGGTCAGAAATACCTGGAATACTTGATCCATTTGGTTCCATAATAACGGCAAACTTTGCAACTCCCTCTGAGTAGGTCGCTAGTAACGTAGAAAAATCAGCAACGTCACCCAAAGAATTAAAGTCGTCCATATTTGAAACCTGTAGAGACCGAAGCAATGAGTTTAGCCTTGAGTACGCAAAACGAAGAGGCTTGATATCGAGTGTGGTCCTATTTGTCATGCGATGTAAAAACGCCAAGGGAGTTTCACTCCGAACACCACCGTCACTGGTAATTGTTGTCAATCGATTTTTCAAGTGTTCAACAACCTTCTTCATAAATTGGATGAAATTTTCTGCACGACGTATATCCCCAGGCACACTTTCATTCAGTATGTCTGAAGAGAGTGCTCTACTTCCTGCTGTGTTATCGTTAGCTGGTGCAGCTAGTAGGCCTTGATCAATAAGGCCGTTCACGAGATTCTGGTATTCTTGATTCAATCTTTGGTTATCAGAAGCCTTAATTTTTGATATTTCAGATGACAGTCGACCGAGGGATCTCCTGGCTTGTTCAAGGCCACGCTCGTTTATCTTGACACTTAATGCTTCTATACAGACAGAATCGATGTTGTGAGCCTCGTCAAAAACAACGATGCTCTCAGCTTCAAGTTCTTTGGAGACCATTTTTGCAACCTTCGGATCGAGCATGTACTGGTAGTTAAAGACTAAAACATTGGCATGATTGATAGCTTGTCGCGTAAGGTAATAGGGGCACCATCCTCTAGCTTGTCCCCACTTTTTCAACTCTTCCAAATCGTATACCCCACTCGGTATAATAGTTGCTTCCCCAGCTTCCTGAAAACTATCGAAAAAGCTACATGTTTCCAAATTTGAATTTGGATTTTGTTGAACAGCCTCTACGACCCATGACGCTGTCATACTTCGACAAGCAGTATCCACCGCCTCTCTGTCGCTTTCTTCCATGACCCGTTCGTGGATGCACATGTTTCGTCTACTGGAGAGACAAAGTGCTAACTCGCCACTGCCACCGGCTCCTTTTGTTGTCGTTATAGGTCCCATATTTGCTCGGCCTCCTTTTTGCTTCCCTTTTATTATACGAGGCCTCTTCCTTCTCGATTGCTGTGATGTATCGTCTCCCCCTGCATCGTCTCCCCCTCCATTTGATTGTTGCGATGAATTTGCGACCATGTCTTCCATATCTATGCTTCCTTGTTGAGCTTGCAGCTGCAATTGCTCGGCTCGATACGAGAGCACAGTACCCAATTCCTCGACAACATGATTCATCTCCGGCACTACGAACGATTATTTGGCGAGACGGAAGGAGAAAGATCAGTCAGTGGCATCACCGGGGAAAATGCAAGGATACTTCAATTTTCGGTGAACAAATGCTACTTCGAATTATGCGTACCTGTCCGTGTGCAGTAAACCAATTTCCCCACCGATGGATTAGCGAACTGGTAGGAAGTTATCAGCGACAAAAGGCACACCGTTTTCCCGGTCCCTGTTGGCATTTCCAGGAGGCAGTGACCACCGGCATCCAACGATTGCTTCAACGACCGCATATATTGGAATTGTTCCAAATATATGCGGTCGTAGGGAAAAAATACGTCTAGACCGTCTAAATCAAACCGCATTGTTGCTGCTCATAGTTCAACAACTAGAATCAGAACTCCACAGCTTATGCGTCCAGGCAAACTATTGCATAGTAACTGACGGAGATGTTGATAATCCCTTTCCCGCTTTTTGCGTCACAGAGTTAAACTTGACTCAAATTGATGGGCTTGTTCGATGTTTTTTCCTCAAACCTGACTGTTTTGTGATTTGTGGGAACGATGGTAAATAATTGTGATTATATACTTAAAAATTGCGCGAGTGTACAACCGGCGCTTTTTAGCTCCCATCTGTTTAACTTTTCTCGATCCAACAACCCCCAGCGGGTTCAAACCCAAATTTTTTTTACCGGGATTCCCGTTGCTTTTTTTTGCCGATTTTTTCGATCTTTGTTTTTTCGGTCTTCACTCACCACAAAACAATCAGGAAGTCACCACCAGTTGCCGCATCTCGACTGAAATGTTGATAGTGAATCCACCACATGATCAATTGAAGAAATGGATGCCGGTTCACAGCCACTAGCTGGTGATGGCAGCAATTCGGGACGAACTAATAAATCGGCAGGCAGAAAAAGATCCAGAAAAGCTGCTGCATTTACGCCGTCTCATATCTTACTTTCTTCCTTTGTTACGCCGAAAGTAGAGGAAGGAGGTAAGAGGCCCAAACAGTACCTTGGTAACGATCCTCGTATCGAGCGAGACTATATCAGTAAGCGCAAACAAGCAATCGAAAGAGTCCAGTGGGAGCCAAAGCGTTCCTCGCAGACAAGCGCTCAACCTAGTCCCCGGGAGGGTGTTACAAAAGTTGAGCGAGAACTCGTTGAATGTTGTGAGCCCCTGCCAGCCGATTTCTACAGCTATGATAGTGATGAAAATGACGAAGATGGTGGCGAAAACGACGGTTACGACGATGGATCCTCGTTAGAATTGCTCACGGACCCCATTGCTGGAGTGCTTTCGGTAGACAAAGGTACGAGGACGTATCAAAAGTTGTGGTTTGTGTAAAAATCGATTGTATTGATCACTTCAATGTTCGCTCATGCTGTCACCTGTCTTTGACATCATCTTAATTTTGTAGAAACTAGATTTGCTGCCATTTTGTCCAGGGGTTGCGACACAATGGCCTCCAAATGTTTGGCTCTTGCCATCTTAGAGCGAACTATGAAAGTCTACCTAGCCGAAGAAAAGTCTCGCATCCTCTTGAGTGAGCAGCAACAGCAAGAGGTACCGGAAAATGAAGCAGATAATAGTGAAAGAAACAACACTACGGAAGAGGAGGTGAATACTAGAAAATATGACCGCGAAAAGAATGAGACGGCAGCTGCATCATCTCCTCGGTGTTCGAGGTACCAAAATCGCGCCAAAAGACCGCGAACAACGATAGAAGAAGATAATACAAAACTTTCTTGTGAGTCAACCAGAACTATCAATAGGGATGAAGTGACCGAGTCGCCCATGTCTGCTAGTGATATCACTCCCACTAGCATGTGTCAGAAACAGCGCAAACAACGCTTTCGATCATTTTTTGCCGCTGGAGGACTCCGAATATTGAACCAATGGCTAAAAGATGTTATCTCCTACGAAACAACCAAAGCGACTAGCCCTTCGAAAACTCCCGATGGCTGCACACCCGAGTCGGCTTCGTCAGTTGAGGTCGGAAGTAAAAGAAGTAGCCAGGACAAAAATTCTGCTCCAGCTACGATAGATGTAATCCGCAAGGCCCATAGAACCCGTCCGCTCGCCCTGGGAATTCTTCGTTTCCTTGAGCACATACCCTTTGAGAAAGAGATAGTGACAGGTAGCAAGATTAACAAGCAGGTCCAAAAGCTTGGAAAGAAAATCGCATTGATCAAGGAGGCACATCAAAATGGCAAAGCTCCCAAGGAAGATCTGGATATTTGGACTACCGATGATCAAATTCCATATGATAATGCACTCGACCAAATTTCAGCAGCTGTAAATGCTGTCAAGGCATCATGGAGAATAAAGGCAAAAACGGAAACTAAGGGCGAAACAAAACCAATAAATCCATTTGGCAGTCTACAATCAAAAATCAAGGGGCGGTTACAAATTTTGAAACAATTCGAAAGAGGGGAGCTTTCGAGCATGCCCGAATGGTATCGACCTCCCTTGGCAGCAGCATCAGTGAAGAAGAAGCCCCCTCCAAAACCAAAAAAACTGACGGAAGCAGAAATCGAAAAAATCAATCTCGAAAAGAAAATCAAGCAGCTCCAGTTACGGAGACAAAAAAACGCGCAACAACTGAAAGAAAAACTTCGTCAACGCAAGGTTGGCGTCATGAGCTCGGTGCCATCATTATCCAATACCAAAAAAGTATCTTGGAAAGATGGACCGCATAGCGAAGGTTCACGGGATAAACAGACGTTAGCGGAGGTATTCATCTTTGGAAGTGAATTGCCCCCTTCAGCAGAAATAGGAGGAGACAATAATCCTACTTATGGCTGACCAATCGGTTCCCTGTAAGTCAAAGATGGTGGGCTTGATCAATTTTGTCTGTTTAGTTTTCCATTAAATTCTAGCAGAGAAAATCAATCCTCCATATTTTATAAGTATTCTATAGGCAGAGGAAAATATGAAGCGTTGGAGAGACTGATATTGTGTTGCAGGAAAATCAACTACTAACTGTGCCCAGTGCTTTCCGGAGAAATACGAAATCAAGTGATGATAGAGTATCCGTCAATATTTGCATTCTTGGGATGATATATGTTGCGGTATTCCATCCATCTACTTTTTGCAATTCATCTTTGAAGTATGTGCTCATGTAAATGGTGCGCTACACGAGATACTACTGTATTTGTAGAGTGTCGTCCGTAGTGATTGGATGATTTCATCAATCTTTTCCCAACAACAATGATGAAGGAATAAATTTTAAAATGAGATATTTTGCGTTCGAAGATTTTTCGCGTTATCAAGTTTCGTCCTCTTCGTCTCGGATGCTCTTGACTGCCTCGTGATAAGCTAGTGACCCACCCAGCGTCATCCACGGCGGGGGGCGTTCTCTGACTTGTTCCAATGCTTTTAGATTTGCATATGGCAACCCACTCTTCGGTTCCGTATAAATTCCTTCCATTCCTGTAACGGGGCAGAACTTTTTCGCAGGCAATCGGAAAAACTTGGTATTGCTCCCCCTTTTTGATTCACTACCCCGATGGCGATCGATACGAGCCTCGTCATCGAGCCAGGCAAAAGCGACACCATCGTCCCTATTTACTTCTTCGAGGAGTATATTTGCCACTGTTCTCGGTTTGAATCGTTTAGGAAGGCTCCCTGATAGCTCTTTCTGTTTCTTAGTCGGCTTCCGTCTCGCTCGTTTGTTGCCTTTTGTTTTGTTTTCTAGCTCGTCCAACTCATCATAGCTGTCGTCCCCGTCTCCACCATCGGCTCCATCATTGTCGCCTGTTGTAGCCGGGACCTCCTCAAGTGCATCCATCCATGCAGCCGACAAGAGCTGCTTGCTTTCTGGGCCTTGAATGGCAGTGGACTTGCGGGCCTTGTCCCGGCGATCTTGTTTTTTGCGACGGTCGGAACGACGCGCCTTTTTGGGTTGGAGAGCCGTGGGTAAGGCTGCGGTCCCAGCCGCCGACCGCATGGCCTCGTTCCAAGCCTTCCGTTGTGCAGTTTTACTCATTTGTGCTGTATATTTGGTTTACTCGCAGTTGGGATAAGTGGTGGATGAGCTAGATTCAGCTTCGAGGTCAGGAAATAATGCGATCAGCTGATATTTCTTTGGCTCGAATACAAAACCCTAACCCTAAATTGAAAGTAAATTTCCGAATCCCAAAATCGTCATCAATCATTTTCGGCGTAAAAAAACGTGCTTCCGACAATAGAACTGAGAAAGCAAATCGTTTTCATTGTTGTATGTTCTCTCATCTATTCTAGTCAGAGTAAATGTAAATCATTTCCAGTTCCCTTTTGGCAATAGAAAATCGAGTATTTCGTTCAAACTTTTCACCATTTAGCGGGAATTGCACCGTCGCAGAATGTTTTTTCTGCACAAGTCGAACGGCGTTTTCTTGTTGCTTTTCAGTGGAATTGTTTTGCTCAAGAGAACCGATGCATTTCTATCAAAATGTCCTAGTCATGCAAAGTTCCAAGCAAAATCTCCAAGAAAGATTTGGAAGGAGAATAAAATGGCCAAGTTTCGAGATATTTTGGTGGGAGGGGGAAACCGTGTGACTAAGCTTCATGCGGCCACGACAGACGATGACAGTGGAGGGGAGGGATCTCAAGGGACATTGATAGGGACCCTTGTACTTTTAACAGTACCACTATCCTGGGGAACATACGTTCCAGTTGGTAAGTTAATTTGAAAGAAAAATCCAGATTAAATTTCTTTGATTTGCTCACATAGGACTTCGCTCACTTTCGTTCTTTTCTGTAGTAAGATACTTGTATACAATCCAACCACCAGTTCCCGGGTTCGTGTTTTCTGCGTGCTATTACACATTAGCTGCAGCGACTACATCATTTCTATCTTACCAATCACAGCGTCCTGCAATTGAGTCTTCCGAACTCAAGGAAGAGGCCGAGACAAACGACGACGACTTTTCCATACAATCTGTCATACCTTTCAAAGGGGGGATCGAATTAGGTCTCTATCTATTTATCGCCAACTGTCTACAAGTGATTGGTTTGGAAACTGTGGAATCTGATCGAGCTGGATTTCTTGTCCAACTGACCACTGTAATGGTTCCTATTTGTGAAGGCATTTTCGCAGGTAGCCTATTTCTAATCCCAGCTCGGACGTGGGGCGCTTGCGTCATGGCCTTCCTAGGTTTGTGCGTCATGGGACTAGATGGAAAGATCGATACTTTTATGAATGATTCAGGGCAGTCACTACTTGAAGTAGCTTTTAGTCTATCACGGGGAGATCTTCTAATCCTGGGTGCAGCTGTTCTTTATACTTTGCACGTTGTCAGACTGGGAAGCTACGCACGACAAACGACTCCAATGAAACTCGCAGCATCGAAGGCCACAACCGAATCTATTCTGAGCTTTGTATTGATTTTATTTCTCGTAGGTTTGTCCTTACTTCAGGATACTTATCAGCTCCAAGATGTTGTGGGAAACAATGATTTGCTATCTTTCTCTATCAACACGGGGAAAGAAATAACGTCGTTCTTTTCTTCGTTCACAACTGGTCTTTCTGATGGAAGCATTTCAACGACAATGCTACTTCCAGCCTTTGGTTCGATATTGTGGACAGGTAGGTTCTTCTTCCGTCGGTCTATTCCAGTGATGATTGTTGCACCCTTGTAGCAAATCTGTGCAACAATCTGCTTTCGTGATGAACCCTGAGGCATGAGGTCGTGGTATTATATCTTCCTGTTATTTCATACAGTCTAACTGGACCATTTTTAAATTTGCTACGTTTTAGGATGGATAACTTGTGCATACACAATTTGGGCTCAAAGTTTTGGTCAATCAAAAGTTGGGTAAGTGACCTTTTCTGAACAGTTGAAAGGCTTGCATTGATCGTTGTTGTTAATCTCAATTTCTGCCCCATTTCTTGGTTTTTTTTTCAGTCCTACGAGTGCGAATTTAATCTACACGTTCCAACCAATCTTCACTGCATTTTTTGCTTACACTTTGCTTGGAGAGAAAAGTAAGTAGAATTGACACACGTGTTTTGAAACTTCCAATACCTAATTCTTCATTTTTCATACTTGGTACTCATCATTTTTCTGATACTCTGTGCACATCGATGAATTTTAGTGGGACCCATAGGCTTTTTGGGAGGTTCTATAATAGCTACAGCAGTGTATATCGTAGCATCGAACGAAGGCGGTGATACTGAGAATAAATTGAACGAAAGTTAAATTTGAGACCTGCATGCCTATTCAATAGACGACTTGTGTCAGCTGTAGAAGTGTAGTTTACCCAATAAGGGAACTTAACATAGAATGGTTCATTTTTTCGTACTTCTACTACCTTTGTAGTGTTCTATCATGCAACCCAACTGCCAAGAAATGTGCAGAGTCTGGTGGGGGCCCTTGTTGGGTGCCTCGGGCCGCACGCCTCTGCCTCCCTCCCAGAGGCTTGTTTCCAGGGAGAAGAAACAGGAGGACCAAGAGTTTTGGCGCCATGGTTGATTTGATCAGTTTGCGTTTTGTGTGACATGATGAAGTGAGGCAAACAGGTGGGATCTCCCACTCCTTGGTGGATTTTTGGTTATCAAATTCCATCCAGATCCTAATCGATTTAATCAATTCTGCATGCTGCTTGGCAATTTCGGGAACGACGGGGCCTGTACGTTATTTTTTTGACCAATCACGAACTGTGAGTGAACCGCCCCGCGCGAAGATCGTTATATTTTTTTAAAATTTCGAATACGGCCGACTTCATACATCAGTATTTACTTCTATTTTCTCGAAATACTATTTTGCAGCCTCAAATCAAGCAAACAACGGCAAATCGCAATTGTAATTGAGAAAGCTACCACACAGCATCTTCGTGCCGAAACGATCGATCGGTGTTAAAACAGCCATTTTGTTCTCTATATTTATCCCTTTTGGTGAAGATATTACAACATGGCAACCACCGGACGGCTTTATGAGCTTGCGAGATCTCCTGTGAAGAGAAAGGGGTGGTTCAGTGGGTTACCAAGCTTACCAGATTTCAGTGACGAATATCAGCTTATTAGGGACAACACTGTCACTTTCATTAATCGAGCATGTGATCAGATCGAAGGCCGATTGCCAGATGAGGTGAAGAATAACTATTCTGCCTTCGAGAATGAAATCAGCAAGTGGTTGGTTCGTATTGGCTTGGGCCACGTGCCACCAAGGCTTGTCATCAAGTACTTCAGTTTCTTTTTCGTCTTATCTTTTTGTGTCATCGTGTACACACGTAAACTCAAAAGAAGACGTCGACACAAGATGCTGTATGGTAACAACGCCTTCCCACCATATGCTCGTGCAAGTATGGCAAAAACAATTGCTGCATTGAAAACCAATTCACGATCGCCCTGGTTCTTCAAGCAATGCTCCGAAGGGATCAAGTCATCTATCTTTCGATTAAAAGTTCCCTTTATCAGCGCACCTATGATCGTCGCAGTTGGAGACTTGGAGACTGCGAAGGAAATCCTAAAAGATCCCGGCACCGTAAAATCGGAAGGGTATTTCACATCTATTGGCTCTGTTGCTGGAGGAGGTCCAAATATAGCAACGTCCGAAGGTCCCCTCTGGAAGAAATCTAGGAAGGCAATTTGCCCTGCATTTATGAAGAAATATATCGATAGAATGCATCATATATGCAGAGATGAAACAGAAGATTGGGTCAACAACAGACTAAAACGATTTATTGACAAAGACACAGATTTCGATATTGGTAGGGAGATGATGCGCCTCACGATGTCAATTATATGCAAGGCAGCATTTGATTATGAGACAGAAACGGTAGAGGCGTCTGCCATTGCATCAGAACTAGAAATTGTGTCCAAAGAATTTGGTTTCGACGAAATGGATCGTCCAGTAAGAACGCGTTTCGGGATTTTAAGCTCATCAACGCGTCGTGCGAGGTTAGCGAAAACGAGATTGCAGGATTTCGGCAAGAAAATCTTGCATTCGCATCGAAAGAAGAGAAAAACAGAAAACAGCACAGCTGTATCACCCAATGAAACAATCTTGGATTGCATCGTCAAGAGTAAGAAATACGAAGATGATACTCATAAAATTGCCGACATAATCATGATCTTCTTTCAGGGTGTTGAGAATACAGCATACTCAATAGCTTGGATTCTCTTCGAATTGGCAAGGAATCCAAGAGTAGCATCAGAATTGAATAGTGTGCTTAATGGAACTAATGACGTTCGTGCCCAGGATATGCTCAAGGACGTTCTTCGTGAAGGAATGAGACTTCGTCCATCTGTACCTGGTATAGGTATTCGAACAGTCGGTCGAGACTTTTACATGAAAGACAAGTCGATCGTAATCCCCAAGGGTTCAAAAGTTGTCTTTCCATCACTCGTACTAACACGCTTTAACGTGGAAGATGCTGAATCTTTCCAACCCTCTCGTTGGAGAGATCACCCAGATAAGTCATTCTTGATGTTTTCGACTGGTCGACGAAACTGCCTGGGGCAATCGCTGGCTCTCGCAGAAATTACATGGGTGCTGTCGCGTCTATGCGCTAAATTTGAGTTCGATGTTGTGGATGAGGGTTCTACTGAGTACTGTGGGACACTCAAATGCATCGGCACGCGCTTGAAGGCAACAGTGAGGAAGAGGTTGTAAGGGAATATACATAGCAATCATCTTCAGAGGCTTTGAAAAAGAATCAATATCAAAATCCAACAATGGTTTTTCAAATCACTTCCCAACTAAGGAATAATTATTAAATACTTCATTATGCGAAAATAGTTAGCACTCGTAGAATAGATGATTCTCACAATAATGTAGTGCAACCCACATCGAGTATGAGCACAATCTTTTGGCAGGGAGGAGCTGATTTAGCGTTTCATGACAATATTCTATCAATTCATGCGAAGTGGGAGGCACATCAACAAGTCGGCGAAAGTTGTAGAGTAACAACATCGAGGGTGACTCGAAGCGATGAGCTCGAGGTCTATACCTGTTGTAATTGTTGAAAGTCATCAACATGCCCTCGAACATATTCATGATGTGTTGAGGAGGAAGAAGTTATTCAACAAAAATTGGTCAATGGTCCATTTTGACGCTCATCCAGATTTGGTAAATTTTCAGTCGTTGAATTTGAATAGCGAGGCGTTCTGATATATCCTGTGTTACGGCTTTGCGATTGGTTTACAATAGAATGCGTGGATTAATCTTGCTTTTATAACTCTATTTTAGGCATGCTCCAAAACTGCACCCGCCGTCGCATTTTTCAATCCGCGGCATTATTACTTGGATGCAGGCGATGGTGAAGAAGAAAGAAGGCTGGATCTTTATGAACTCCTAGATTTGACGCCCTCGGGTATAGCAGAATGGATCATGCCTCTGGTTTTGGCTGCTAATCTTAACAAGATTGAATGGATCAAACCGTCGTTTTCTTCGCAGATATCGGAAGGAAACTACCGATACGCAGTGGGTGTGAAATGTCAGAATCTTGATGATAGCGATGAGAACGCTGCCCAGAATAACATAACAACTTATCTCGATCTTCCTGTAGACGCCAAAGTCAAGGTTGACTTCAATCACCCATACTATCTCGATGATGATAGCGTTGAGCCTAGCAGCGAACTTTTTCTCAAACAAAATCTTGAACTTCGGGTGACAGAATTGCGACCCGTATTCGGATGCGATCGTGAAGAAAAATTTGGTAGGGGGCAAGGCGACCTTTGGATGTTGGATATTTGTCTCGACTACTTTGCGTGCTATAATCCATACATATCAGATTTAGAAAGTAGAAACTTTCTTGTTACTCGCGCCTTTTTGAATGTAATGGAGAATTCAAAATTCAGTACCAACAACACTATGCCAACAGAGAACAACCAACCCGACACCAGCCTGGAGTACCAAACTGAAATCATCCTCTTTTACAAACTTTTGGAGCAGGTTTTGACAAGTAATCTCAAGAAAAATTCGGAGAGACCACCCGAAAGCGACGGCATCCTTTCCGAAATTCATAGTGCTAAGACGTTGAATGAAATCTCTAGGTATTTTGAGACACCAGAACAAGCCAAAAGGTTGATTCAGTCACTGGTATTTGAAATTAATAAAGACAATGATAGCGATCAGCTATGTTCTATGGTCATTGAAGCAATACCAAACTGGAGCATGCCGCACGATAGATGCGGGACAGCGACCGAAAAGATCAACGAATCGCTTGGGTTGGTCGAGAAACATATACGGCAGCACTTACGAGACAAAGATGAACCTTTTCTGATCACTGTTGCACGATCGACTGACGATGGTTTTTGTCCCCCCGAAGTAGTCGAAATACTCCAACATAAAGTTTTGGATATCCTTCATCGATTGTTTTGCGATCGTCTACTACACGTCCGAGATTACGGCGAATGGGAAGGGTCTGTCATCCCGAAATAGCCGAATGCAAAATTATTTTCTATGATAAGTCATTATAATGATGAAGCGATAGAACATATCATGCAGTAAATTACTTATAATACAATAGATTGCTACAACATTCAGTCTAGATTTTTGCTTGTAATAAAGCGTTTCGAGTATTCATTTTTCTGATTGATTGTCAACAGTGCTGATGAATTTTTTCTCGTAATCAAATATGGTAGGCACATTCTACTCTCTTGTTTCATCGACCCGTGTTCGTCCAGTCGATCAGAAATTTCGATAGTCCCAGATATAGAAGAACGTGGCGAACTAGGTACAGACCCAATGCTACACTCGCATCGAGGTAGTTGGAATCGAAAAGTGCTGAAGCGGTGTCGCCTACAATTCCCACCCAGTCGAGAGCTCCGATAATCAAGTAGAAGACGAGAAATATTCCCAGTGCCGTCATCCCCTTCGTTTCGTTTTCATCATTTGCCGCAGAAGAAGTACTATCTTGGACGGACCATGCCGTCCTCCATGTCGTCTGCGTTGGTTGAAATCCCATCGCAACAAGTTTGTTGTGAAGATCGGGGCAATGAGAACTCTGTCATACAGTACAATAACGAGGAATAGAGTCTGTGAGTAAGTTTTGTTTGTTCGTAAGACTGTTGATGATATAAAACAAGTGTTACGTACCCCATACAACAATGCCACAGAGTTGACATCTTTTTCTTCCAGTTTTCTATTCAAAACACTCAAGGCGTGATCATTGCGATCTATCACCAATAGATTCCATGACGTCGAGGCATCTTTGCCATTGGAACTGCCGTTGCTCTTCGACGACATAACTACCTGCCCAAACAAAAATCTTCGCATTTGATTGAGATCAAATTTCACTAGACTCGTCAGAATTGGCAACGCCACTTCTGACAGTGCACTCGGGTTCGATCCACCCTGTAGCAGGCTCGACCAGTCCAAGAGAATGATCGAGAGCTCTGGGGCAGGGACTGTCATCCAGAGAATTGCTCTTAAAGCGAAAGCCAGCTGGCCTCCCGGCAAAAAAAGATTCGTGAAAAGCCTTCTTTTTCTAGCGTTCTGTGTAGAATAATTGAGAGACGGTGGACCAACCATAAGCGCAGCGACTGCCTCTGCGGCGGTCGAAGACGAATCTGGCGAAGCCAACTTCCACAAGGGAGTGTTGTTGTAATCCAAACTCTCCGAACCGGTATTAGTTTTTTCTTTGTTCTTTTCTGTTGCAAGCTTGGCAAACTCTTGCCTAGATAAGTCGGCATGGGACCACTTGGGGTTCGTGTAGTCGATTATTGACGCTTGGCATTGCAAACCCAAATTCTGTGCAAAAAGCTGGTCGTTCGATGAAGCCATAATCGGCTGCGTCACACACCAATTCCCGCGTTTGTATTCTAGTAGCTCGTCATCCACCAATAATTCGAAAAGGACGGAATCCTGCCTATTGTTGAATTCATCTTCGGAATTCCAATATCGAAAATAGTCCGCATCGCCGTAATGCTGTTGCGCATGAAGTTCAACCGTCTGATCGCCTTTTCGGAATGTTGTCACGGCTGTTTGCATCTTCCATATTTCTTTCTGCCGACTCCATTGAATATACGCAGGATCATTCGTAGACAAGCTTTTTGTTGTTTTCACTTCCGTACCCGGTTTTGACGTGGATCTTGTACTTGTCATTGCCAGCGAACTGCGTTTCGAGAACGATTTCCAACGATATGAAGGGGCATAGGAATCTACAACCACCAAGAAAGTGATAATTATTGAAATCGCATACTTTTTTCGGATAAAAGGAGGCCTAGTCGTCCTCGTCATCATTACAAGGTTGTTGTTTTCAATCCTCTCGATTGATCAGTCAAAACTAAATGTCATGAGAGTGCAACAATCAATGAGAAAGTCTACTGTTCGGAAAGAAGAAACAATGTCACAACGCAGCTGTTTTTCATTTTCCGAATTGGAGATCCAATGACTCAATCGACTTTAAGGTTTGGAGATTCTTCGTTCGATTGGTTCGATTCGTTTGATGGTACGTAACTTCTAACTAGAGAATCTTTGGTGGTAAAGACATTACGATCGATGATTCCAATGTGTGAGAGGCTGCATAGCGACGACATCGGAACACTTTTTCTTTGAAGCATTGAACAAAATGGACTTTCGTGCACAGCTCTCTGCCTTCAAGAACAAGAGTTCTAATACTAACTCAAACAATGATAGTAGAGGACTGAATAACGACAACGGTAGAGGTTCATCAAACAATGGCAATGTTAGAAATCACTACAGTAACAATAACTATCATCGTAACAATCGCCAGAGTTCCCCAAATCGAGGTGGTAGCTACCAGGACGGTGGCTATGGATCACATAGAAGAAGAAACCGTCCTCACGAGTGGGGCCAAAGCCCTAACAATTACCATCAAGGGCCTCCGTCATCAAGACGAAGATTTCACTCGCCGCCCCGTGGACCCCCGGGGTATGGGCATGGACCACCAGATCTGGATGGCTTGGGCGAATTGCGCAATTACGGTTATCGAATTCCTCGAGGGTTTCCTAAAGCACCGACACCGGATGAGAAAGCGAAAAAATCGAAGCATCTGGCTCTGCTAGCCATATCCATTGATGATCTACCCTACGAAGACATATGGAAGAGCTGGTGCGAGACTTTGTCATCTCCCATGACAAGTAGTGACGAGGTTGTTGACGAATATTTCATCTCGCTGGTTTGTCATGCAAAATTTCCAGAACGAGTGAAGAGTGATTGGTTAAAACAACGGATGTTGACGTATCCTCCAAAACAAGGAAGAGGCAATTCTTTCTTGGATCCTGAGTTTTTGACGCGGAAACCAGAATGGGGATCGGTGGAGATCACGCGTGCGATGCTGGATCTATTACAAGACGCGTTAAAGATTGGAAGTTCTGACAACAGTTCTGATAAGCGTTTTTGTGCTAGTCGATATCTAATTCGTTCTCCTTCATCATTCAATGATTCAGAATCGACCCCCAGCGCCATTCCGCCGGTCGATCACTTTTTGTTTATTTCGGAGAGTTGTCTCCCAGTAGTTACTGCTCCGGAATTATTTTCAACAATTTCTGACCCAAACATATCTTGGTTAAATGCACGTCATCGTGCGGAGGAGGATACCCCCAAGAACAAGTACGAAGATGACCAGTTTGCAGGTATTAATCGAAGAATTCCCGGACAATATCGCTGGAAAGGAGATCAATGGGTCTTGCTTTCAAAACGCCACGCTTCATCCATCATTGGTATGGATCGACCATTCAAGCGTCCTGTACATCAACTTTGGCAGTCTTTTCGGAACATCAATGCTAGCGATGAGATGTTTTTCCCAACAGCATTAGCACTTCTGGGCGATTTGCGGTATACAAAGAATGGATATGATACCCAGAAGGGGCGGAGTAGGGAAGAGGAAAGTTCTAGTCAAGACGGTGCACCGAGCAATGCGGCTGTTCAAAAACAGGGAAACAGCGAAAATGATCCAAACTCTACTTCAGCTGATACATCTTCGACGACACCGTCTTTGACGCCTCAAAACCAGTGTATTGTCCTCAAACCCGTGACTTATACGGACTGGACTGAGGGAATGAGAAATCCTGCGACGTTTAGTAATGGGCCAAAAGATTTCAGTCGCGTAGGTAGGATCGCTAGAAATATGGGATGTTTGGTGGCACGTAAATTTGCCACTCATATCAAGATTCCAGGCATTCCATCGGAAGAACAAAATATTACGGGACGCATATCGTATGAAGAGTGGGAATCAATCATTAAGGAAATCCAGGAAGAGGAAAAATCTAAAGCTATAGTAGAAAAAGAAGAGAATTCAGTTGTTGCGGCACCGGTCACACCACTTGAAAGTGCAACTGTGGGAACCACGAAACCGAACGAGACACAGGATTGTATAACCGATAACAATGACAGCGATGATAAAGGCACTCCATCCGAAAGTGTTCAAAAAGATGTTGACGATAAACAAGCTAAAGATTTGAACGATGTTGATAATGATGATGAAGAAAATCAGTTGGAATGACCAAGGTGATAATCATCCATCATTATCTAAATTTTGAACTTATTCTTATTTAGTGCTTGTACAAAAAGTTTCTGTCAAATTATGAGCTAATATTTATCTAGTCTATCCTTGCGCCTCTTTGTTTTTCGTCACTTTCAACATTTACGTGAACTTTTTGTTGTTCAAGATCTTTCTTCTCGAGAATCTTCAAATTATCAACAACATCGTCCATAGCGTCTTGAAGTTGGTGAATTATTGACAAACTATTTTTCTTGTTGAATTTGTACAACCCATAAAAGAGATCAAACGAATCAGCCGTGGTGGAATCAATTAGTTTCAGGACTGACTCGAAACCCTTTGTGTCGATTGGTGTTTTTTGTAAACCTTGTGCGCCTAGAATCCGACCCATAAGATGCGTAATAAATTGCGAATTGGCAGCATATTCATCGTGTGATTTACAGCTCAATGGTACCATTCGACAGCCTTCTTCCTCCCAAATACTCAAGAATCTCTCAATTCTATCCATGGACTCTGTATAAGAGTAGGCTTCATTGAATGCTCGATCGTTCGACCTTTCAAAGTCGACGCAGCTGTTGGGATCAAACACCACCTTGTCTACCCTCGTTTTCTCAAAGACAAAGTTCAAGTTTTTCCATCCATTCTTCCCTGAATCAGGTCCAAACATAGGATGTGTACATAAAATGTCGCATTCTTCTGGCAAGTAATTCAATAGAATGTCTCGAGCATGTTCTTTTACGCTTAAGACATCTACTAGCAGAGGGCCTTTGCTCCTTTTTGCAACATGTTCTCTTAAATGTGGCGTGAGACTTTTCACAGTTGATTCAAAACTGACAATCGAAGTCGCAAGAATGATCACGTCTAAATTTTTGTCCAAGAATGTTTCAGGTTCTGAAAGTGGAACGTATTCAGCCCCCATTCCATTAGCGATTTCAGTATAGTCACTGCGTGATGTTACAACAATTTTTCCATGCCTACCAAGAGTTTTTGCGATAAACTGGCCGAATCTCCCAAAACCGATCACACCGATCGTCAACGGCTTGGATCGAAGAGCTGATAGCTTTTCCATTCGTATTGCTGCCAGTTGCCGTGCTAAATCAGCTTCTTGTTGCTTCAACTCTTCCAAACGGCCAATTTCACTCACGTCGTTGTTGATGTTGTCGTCGTTAGTGCCGAGGTCACCTCCGAGCCCGTTGATATCATACAGGGGTCTGCCTCGTCCGCCGTCCATCGAGTCATTGTTTTTTGATGACATGGAAGCGAACAGAGCTTCGGATCTTATTGAATCTAGAACGTCGAATTGGCGAGTGACCTTGTTGAAATTCCTTTTGTTACTGTTGAACTCCAATGCGTTGCTCGTCTTTCCAAGTGACAAGATGATAATTCCAAGATTTTGAAATAGAATTAATCGTCGCATACCTCCAATGTTTTTTCGATTCCTCGAATATCGGCAGTCTTCCCTTCCTAAAATGCTGTGTTGTATTAGGATGAATTCTTTGTTGTTGTTATCGGATGCATTCGTCTTGGAGTTTTGCGGTAGGAGAAGAATGAACAGCGCCACGCATTGTTGTCCAGACCGGAGTAATCGCTGAAATTCATCGGAATCGATCTCGTGGTACTTATTTAGCTTTAAAAATCCAGCTATCGTAGTACTCGTCAGCGAAAGAACAAACAGAATGCAAACACCTGGCGACTCAAAGATTTAAGGCTTATTTGCGATGCGAACACATCACTTTGTCGACGACGATATGAAACTAACCTTCGTGTTTGTTTTTCCGATGCACGTCATAACGAAGACTATGTTTCATTAAAACATCTCAAGTGGCTGTCTCCGACTGATAATAATCTCAACATAATCGCCACAATGAGATCTCTGTCGCTCGTGTTCACATTAAATTTTGCGGTGGCCGCAGTAGTGGCTTTCACGCAACGCCAGAGAGTCGAAATTACTTCTTTGCGAGAGGTGCGGCGGATAAGAACGTCCCGGAGACCAATGAGCAGTTACGACTATGCTGCGACTATCGACGTGACACGAGATGATCTAAAGAGCAAGATGCCTAGTCCCATGGACGAAAATATGAGCAAACTCCAGGTTGACTTCCGTGAACTCCTCGAAGGAATCCTTTACACCGAGAAAGAAATACAAACATTATTGAATCCTCGTACGAGGGCTATTCTTGAGGGTATTGCGGCTAGTTACCATGAACCGGCTGTGTATCGCGCATTTGAGATTTTGTACGAAGACTATGCTCCATTGCGATTGGCAGGAAGAGTGGTATACCGCGAATTAAGGAAGGTGATGGATAACTCTATTCAATACCAAAAGTCCGAGATCGACACAATAATCAAAGTTACAGGAATGTCACCTTCTAGCATTGAAGAATGTTGGTCTTCGTACTCCCAGATTACAAACGATCGAAACATACCAATAACTGAGCTCGAAGATTATATTGGACCGGAACCACTAAAAGCTATTCTGAACAATAACCACGTTCCGATTAGCACTGAAGCTGAAGAAATTTCATTTGGGCAACTTGTCGTAGGTCTCCACGAGTATGCCAAGAACAGCAATGATGATGGAAGCTCGAGTACCTTTACAAAAATTGAACCAGGTGGAAACATTTTGAATTCGTTCTTAGGTTCAAATAATGCTAAGCGAAAAGAGAAAATCCTGGATCCAAAAATCAAAAAATACGATGAAAGATATGATTATATGCTTGCCAAATTCTCGAAATGGAAACCGTTCATTCCGTCAGGGGATGGACGTAGAATACAAATCATGAAAGGATGTTTTGTCGGAAGTGAGAATCCCGCTGTCGTTCAAGCGCTCAGGATTATCTATTGCGACTATGCAGCGCTGAGAATTGCCGGTGACTTTATCTTCAAAATCGTTTCGGCACTGATGATACCGATTGTGCGCAGGCATAATAGACGACAAGAATCACTTCATACGCAATGAGATGAATCCGTCGGTGACCTCTTTGTACCATTAAATTTAGTTGCCATCATTATAGCTTTACGTTATCAATAATAAACGCACAGACCTCCTGTGCAAGCTGGTTCACCCCCTTAGTGTCGGAATCAAGGATCAACTCGGGTGAATTAGGCTCTTCGTATGGATCATCTATTCCTGTGAAATTTTTTATTTTACCTTCCCATGAAGCATTTTGAAAAAAGGAACAGCTTCATTAGTAACACTGATGGTTCATCATTCTATATTTATTCGAGTTTCTTTCCAACTAAAAATTTTAATACTCTTTGTTTTACGTACCCTCTCTAGCCATTTTATACAGACCCTTTGGGTCTCTCCCTTCGCAAGTTCCTAGAGACGCCTTGACGTAAATTTCGGTAAACGATAGTCCACTTTTTTCTGCCATTTTGCGAACGCTATCCCTATCGGCTCGATACGGCGAAACCAGTGCAGCGAAAGTCACTATTCCGCTATCGGCCATGAGTTTGCTCACCTCCCCAACTCGCCGTATATTTTCGACCCGATCGTCGGCAGAAAAACCCAGGTCTTGGCAGAGACCGTGTCTGTGTGGGCAGTTCGTTAGAAGAATAGCAAAGTTATAGAGCACAATTGAAACAAAACACAACTCTACTCACCGTATGTTATCACCATCGAGTAAATACGTCCGCATCTTGAATTCACGGTTCAGAGTGCTCTCCACGGCATTTGCGACAGAGGATTTCCCGCTGCCACTTAATCCAGTGAACCACACTATTGCTCCTTTATGACCCGACAAGTTCCAACGATCGCTTTGAGTGACGGAGGTATCGTGCCAAGTCACATTAGTTGAAGATGTCATTCTAGTTGTTCCTTCGGCCAAGCTATGGAGAGAATGAGATGGAAGAAAAAAATAGAAAGATCTTTCCATTTCTCATAGTGTAGTACACATACGTACAATACGTACGTGCACCCCATCCTCATTCCATCATTGATTTTCTCAGAGCAAAAAACGCAAAACGAATTTCATTTTTGTCAGCAGTTGGTACCAGCAACATGATCTATTTGAATCGTAGCACTTGTTGCTATTGGTTTCTCGTATTTTACGTTTGCGACAATGTAGTGAAGGCTCTAGCAACAAGTCGATCTCTAGGCAAGACAACAGGGTTTGGACGTTCACAGTTGCCCCTGCTCCATCTTGCGTCTACGAACAACGACGGCGATGACGGAAATGGCGCTCCGAATGAAACAAATGATGTGGATGAAAACGATTTCATCGGGCGAGCATCAAAAATTTCCCAACCCACTAAATCTGATTTGTATGGTGAAGATGAGCTCGCGGGCCTTTTGAACCTGCACCAACAACTGCAATCCGCAATGGCGCCACCTCCCACCGAGCCCAGTCCAACAATAGAATCGCCAAAAGATTTATTTGCTGGTGGTCTACACGACATGATTCTGCAAACAATTGAAGAAATCGATGATGAGAAGCGAGATGATACCGAGCGACAAAATCAACCCTGGATTTCCGATGATGATCGAGATAAAATCTCAAATATCATAGCGGTTGCCAGCGACGTCGATGGTACGATTGTAGGGTTCGACCAGAAGATTCACCCAAGAACTAGAGACGCCATCAACGCTGCGCTGGTCAGCAAAAAGCTGAAATGGATATTCCCAGCAACGGGAAAAACGCGATGGGGTGCGAGAAATAGTTTAGGGTCGGAACTTTCTCGTTTGACAGACGGTCCTGGAGTTTACGTTCAGGGTCTCTACTGCTTGGGGGAAAATGGTGAAGTCGTATTCGAAAAGAAACTAACTTCACCTGCCTTGAAGGCTGCAGAACGCTTAGTGGCTGATTCGGGGACTGCAGTTGTCGCTTACGACGGTGATTCTTTATATTCTACCGACGTAAGCAAGATTGAGGTTATCGAACTTCACAAAAAGTGGGGAGAACCGGAGAGTCAACAGGTTTCAAGCCTTTCGGCCCATCCGCATGGCGTACACAAAATATTACTCATGGATAACGACGCTAAAAAATTGGAGCAAACTGTTCGGCCAAAATTAGAAGAATTAGCAAAGGAATATGGATGCGTTGTAACCCAGGCTGTTCCAACTATGCTAGAGCTTCTTCCGTTCGGCTGTTCAAAAGCGAAAGGTGTTCAAATGGTTTGCGAACATCTTGGCATTGATCCTGCATCTCAACTATTGACAATTGTGAGTCTTTTTTATCGGTGATTCGTTTTATATGGTTCGTTTTCCAAAAGCTCTAATCTAGATTTCATCCACTTGTAGGGCGATGCAGAGAATGATGTGGAAATGCTTGAGATTTCAGCTCTTGGTATTGCTGTAGCCGATGCCTGCAAGGCTGCCAAGGCTGCTTCGGATGTCGTTTCACCGTTGAAATGCAGCGAAGGCAGTGTAGGAATGTTGTTGGAAGATGTTTTGGAAATATAAATTCAAAACTAGAAACTACGTTCCAATTTCTCTTTTCTTTCATCCGAATTGCTCTAGTTTTTTTTCTTTTCCTAAAATATAGTTCATCACAATCTAAAAAAATCAAAATCAATCAGCGGAAATCTTCGCAAAAAGGAATATTACTAGAGAAGTATCATATTCGTCACATCTACTCAACATGGCATATCGGGTTATATTCTATCGACCACAACAGATCACTTTTTTTCAATACTATTCCACGGACGACGGTGCACGCGACGCCTGGACTAGTATTATTGCTACCATGAATAAGAACCTCCATATCCATCATAAACCGATTCAATCTTTGCACTCTGCTGGGGTTGTAAATGATTCATTCAATATAGTAGTCGTGTCGACATTTCTGATTACGAATGCTTGGGAGTATCTTTGGAAGACGGTTTTAGAAATCCACCACCACCTCGAGGTGTATCTTTTGATGATGGTTTGAGAAGTCCCCCTCCACCTTTGGAATTAGAGGATCTTCTTTTGGCCTTTGAATCACCTAATAAGGAGAAAAATATCATTCCAAAAAATTAGTCAATCATAGTTTTATGTTCGTGACACCAAACTACCAATACAAAGAAGCAAAACTACCAATACAAAGAAGGAATGGATGAATAGCTCAAGCTGACAAACTTACTGCCCATATTTTTGATATTCACACGAATCTTTTCACCCTCCTTAATGCTATAATCTTTTGTGGGAAGCCCTGGTAACTTTATTTGGGGTTCTTTTGCAGCCTCCCGCTCTCGTCTCGAATCTTCCAGAGATGTGTTGAAGTCGAAAGCATCATTTCTTTCATTGAAGGCCATACCAATGAACATGTGGCGACCTTTAGCATTTTCTATTCTCAAAACAAAGTACCGACTGGAGTCAACACAACGATCAACAGCTCCATCCTTGATGGGGCAAACCGCGAAAATATCTCCCGACGTTCGTTCCACCAATAAGACGAGTGTTGTTTCACCCCTCTCAACAACCTTCACAGTTCCCTGCCACACTTCATCCCTCCAATCGGCACCTCTCCAACCGCCAGAGGTCGGTCTTGGTGGCAGCTTGAAGACATGCGCGTCTCTGATGACACACCGCACTCTTTCGATGACTTCCGGATTTTGAAGCGATTTCATGTATTCGGTACTTTCGTTCGGTATGCCGGCATCTTCGGCTGTCTTGGAATTGCGTTTTTGTGACATGGTAGAAGTGTCTATTTTGAACAGGATTGGTGAACAGCCATTGACGAGTTCGTACACTCTCTATTGCTGTTTGTGAGATTCGTCCCAAGCGAATTATAATTGATTCCTACTGCGGAGAGAGGTCGATGACAGGATCTCTTTTTTGGGTTTAGCAATGACCATAAACTAATTCTAACTTAGTACCCTGTGACTGAATCAAATCAGTCAAATTTGACTTCCACGTGGAAGCCTATAAGAGATGATTGCATTCACATTCTTTGCACACTTTTGTGACGTTCGTGATGGATCCACTCGTTGGTTCTAGAGCCACCAAACATTTCAACGACAAAAACATCGAATTCAATTTGAACACAATTCCATCACTACCTCCTTATAACTACAAGAGGGCTGAAAATATGAAGCTATCAATCACCCACGTTGTCCTCGCGGCATTAGCGACATCTTCCAGCGCCTTCGCTCCATCTCAGAGATCTAGAGCATCCACTCTCGGTTTAGAAGCAAAGAAAGTGAGCTTTCAAGAGGATTCGCGTAGAGCGTTGGTAGAGGGGATTAACCAGGTTGCAGATGCTGTCAAAGTTACATTAGGTCCAAAGGGGCGTAATGTCGTTCTTGAGCGTAATTATGGAGCCCCAGAAATTGTCAATGATGGGGTCACCATTGCCCGTGAAATTGTGCTCAAAGATCCAGAGGAAAACGTCGGAGCCAAACTGATCCAAGAAGTCGCTCAAAAGAGTGACTCGAAAGCCGGTGATGGTACAACAACCTCTACGATCATGACACAAGCCATCACGAACAATGGAATGCGTGCTGTCACTTCGGGTATCAATCCAGTTGCTCTGAACAGAGGAATTCGCAAAGCGGCGAATATGGTTTCTGATAGAATCAAAGAGCTAGCCAAAGTGAGTAAGAGGACGGGATACCTTGATATAATTTTGAGTGTTTTTAAAAACCAAAAAAATCCGAAAGCAATTGTTACCAAAATAATCTGTTCTATATTCTCACCGCACCAAACATTCTTTAACCGATTTTCCCATAGCCTGTAACCGGTATCGACGATTTGAAGGATGTAGCAACCATTGCTTCGGGATCCGTTGAAATGGGTCGTATCATTGCCCAAGCTGCCGATAAGGTTGGAGAAACTGGATCTACAGTTGTCGAAGAGTCTCAAACTTTATTTGATGAAATTGAATTCACCGAAGGTCTTACCATTGATCGTGGATATATTTCACCTTATTTCGTTAAGGATCAAGAACGCCAAATTGGTGAATTGGTCAACCCTAGAATTTTGGTTACCGATGCTAAAATTGATAATGTTAATGACGTTGTTCCTATTCTGGAACAATTGGTGAAATCGAAGGATCCTTTGCTCATTATTGCGGAAGATGTCACTGGTGAGGCGCTATCTGCCCTTGTCGTTAACAAGATGAGAGGAGTTCTTGATGTAGTTGCCATCAAAGCCCCAGGTTTTGGAAACAGACGGCGTGAATACACGCAAGATATTGCTATTGCAACCGGCGCCTCCTTTGTTGCGGAAGAACTGGGTATCACTCTTGATTCTGTCACTCTTGACATGCTTGGAACTGCCGATCGAATTGTTGTTGCGAAAGAAACAACAACAATTGTAACGGATGGAAAGCATCAAGAGGATATTGATGCCCGCATTTCTCAACTTCGCCGTGAATCTGACAATGCTGATACCGACTTTGACAGAGATAAGTTCACCGAACGTATTGCTTCCCTAGGAGGTGGTATTGCTCGAATCAAAGTTGGAGCTGCCACGGAAACCGAACTGAAAGACAAGAAACTTCGATACGAGGATGCCTTGAACTCAGTTCAAAGCGCCCGAGAGCTTGGTATTGTTCCTGGTGGAGGTGCTTGTCTGGCACACATTCAAAAAAAGTATTCGGATGAAATCTTGGCCGCCATGGAAAATGACGACGAGCGCAGTGGAGCACAAATTATTCTCAATGCCATGGGAGCTCCATGCATGCAGGTTGCTGAAAATGCTGGAATTGAGGGTGCTGTTGTTCTCTCGAAGGTCCAAACACTTGGTGAAGAAAAAGGGGTACGTTCGAATTTTTGGCAGCAGAATTTGCTACAACTTTTTTTGGTTATTCATTCGTATTTGTTTCGTGGGGATCCTCACCGAATTCTCTTCTCGTCAATTCTTAACTCATTCAATACATTTATCAATTCAAAACTCAGTTCGGCTGGGGCTGGGATGCTGGTGCAATGGAATACTGCGATCTTTACGAACGAGGTGTTCTCGATCCTGCCAAGGTCACTATCAATGCTATTGAAAACTCTGCCAGTGTTGCCGGACTTGTGTTAACTACAGAGTGTCTAGTAACCGAGATCCCAATAGAAATGACCGAAGAAGATAAGCAAAGACTGTTTGATCAACAAGCTATGGGAGCCGGTATGCAGGCTTAAATCTAAATAAAAAGATCAATGGTGTTGAGATGCGGGTTCCATGTTCAAACTTTAGAATCAAGACGAGAAGAATTCTTTCATTACTCAGTAAACAAAATATTAGATAACTACATTAGTAAAGTTTGATACATTTTAGAGTGGCATTTCTAGTACCTTCCAGCAAACTTCTCGTTCAACTTGGTTTTCCCACTCCCATCTTGCCCCTTGGGGGCTCTCCATTGATCAATTTTTGCTACATCAAGTTTCGTTTGTAGATGAAGAGATTTCTGACTGCGTTGTTTATCGGCTTCCTCTTTCGTACTTTCCATATTTTTGACTCCATCGCCCATTTTTGTGGTAGCGGAATGATTCAAAAATGAAAGAGTTCCTCTATGCTTTGTTTCCACTGATGGTTGGCTATTTCGTGGTTCGGGTGCAGATGAATCCGTCATGATTGGAGAATGTTTATCAGGTGGCACAGCCACACCTATTATCCGTTTCCTTTTGTTCGAGGGGAGGGTTTCATGTTGTGTCGTTTGTGTAACCTTTTCTGATGTGGCATGCATAGAAAGCGGTGGAGGCATACTTGCGTCCTCAGTATTCTCTATTTTGCGTTTTTCTGTTGTGCGTTTTTCTGGTGGTGGCATCATGATTAGCTGCGGACTCGTCTGGATTTTGTCTGGGTTTTGATTATGATGTTTCGTTGACGGTAAAGGAGGCGTCTGATCTTGAGGTTTACCTTCGCCAATATAGCCCGACACACGATCGCAATAGATTTTTGGATTGACAATTTTCAAAAGTCTTTCGGTTTGGTCAAATAATTTTTTATTCATTGTCAGGGAAGACTCGACTTTTTTCTTCGTTTCAAGGGCTAATTGTAAGTCGTTTCTCACAAAAAAGGCGTCTTCTTCGTTATCGCTCGCCATCATTGCTTCTAATTCTTTTTTCAAAGCATCTACTCGAGACTTGGCCTTCCGTAACGCAACCTCTTTGAGATGATTCTGTTCTTCAAACAAGTGCTTCCATTTTGACGTCAACGTCTCTTCCGATTCTGTTTCGTCCGCATCATAATCAACGTTGCTACCAAACTTATTCGCGCTATCGTTTTTGGTTCTATCGAAATAATCGTCCTCCTCTTCGAAATCGTCTTCAGTTGAATGGTTTTCTGCCTTATTTCTTTTCGAAGATCTTTCACCATTCTTGTCATTTAGCTTTTCGCGCAAACTCTCTTCCTTTTCTCGTATAGATTTACGGAGGATAGCTTCGCGTTCGGCATTTCGTTCCAACTGCCGTTGTTGGCCCTCGGACAAATCTCCGCCTTTTCGATGTATACGGCTATCTTCTGTTTCTAAATTGCTTAATTTGTATTTCATCGCATTCAACTTGTCAAATTCCTTGCGAAACTTGTCC
>Ga0115013_10000162_pt1 | contig 43988 bp, 44 predicted proteins | sample SouAtlMetagenome_2_FD_88686 | JGI IMG/M metagenome (GOLD analysis project Ga0115013, IMG submission 88686) | Marine eukaryotic phytoplankton communities from Atlantic Ocean - South Atlantic ANT15 Metagenome | ecosystem: Environmental > Aquatic > Marine > Oceanic | place: South Atlantic Ocean...
AAGAGTGGAAGGCCTTTTGGCCCGCATGCCTGCTGACCATGGCCGGCTTCATTGCGTGGGACGTCATCTTCACAGCCCGAGGCATCTGGGGCTTCAACAGCAACCACCTCGTGGGCATTGACCTGTTGGGCCTGCCCATTGAGGAGTGGCTGTTTTTCATCACGGTGCCCTACGCCTGCGTCTTCACCTACACCTGTTTCAAGAAATACATTCCCAACTCCCCCCTGGGCTTTGGGCACCGCGGACTGACGGTGGCCATGACCGGCCTGTGCATCGGGATTGCGTTGGGATTCTCGGACCGGGCCTACTTGGGCCTGACCTCTGCGCTGTGTGCAGTGTGGCTGTTTGGCACCTTGCTTCGTTGGCGGTCGTGGATGGGGCATTTCTGGTTTGCCTACCTCGTTCTCCTGGTGCCGTTCGTGATCAGCAATGGCGTGCTGACGGGGTTTGACTTTTGGTCTTATCCCTTCTTGCACAATCACCCTGAAGCCATCACGGACCACATCGTGTGGTACAACAACGAAGAGAATTCCGGATGGCGCCTGTTTACCATGCCGGTCGACGACCTGCTGTACGGTCTCCTGCTCATCGGCATCAACGTCAGCCTGTTTGAGGCGTTCTCCGCCCGAGGCTCGTCTTCAGTCCAAATCCAAGCCTGAGCTTACCCAAGCGGTTACAGGGTGGTGGTCACTCAGCACCACGCCATGTGTTTGCTGCTGATGCACGATGAGGGTCGTGTCCACCAAAATCCCGTCAATCCGAACCCCTGGCACCTTGCCAATGTGGGTCCCACCGAGACCGAGTGTGGCCGCGTCAAAAGCATCGCGGACGCGTTCCTGTCGCAGTTGACGGACTGCGTAGGACATTGGCGTGTCGTTGAAGTCTCCGGCGAGGACCACGGGATGGGGACTTTGGGCCATCTTCTCGCGCAAGATTTGGGCTTGCTTGGCACGCGCCTCTGACGCTTGGGTCACCAAGCTCAGCAACCTCAGCCCTTCCTGACGGCTGGGCCCATCTTCCACCGCGGCATAATCAGCGTGGCTGAAGTACAAACTCTGAAGGTGCACGTTGAACACCCGCACCGTGCCTGACGGCGTCGTCACATCGGCTTGAAGCACCCGGCCGCGCCCTGCGTCCTCAGGGAACATCCACGTTTCCCAATCCACCACAGGCAGAGACGTCACCAGCGAAGGCCCTGACCCGTTGGGCCATTGAAGCAACCTTCGGCGTGGCGAGGACCAAGAAAAGCCTGCGTTCTGCAGGACCAATTTTCCATTTTTAGGAAACTCCTGCAAACACCAAACGGACTCCTGGCGTACGTCCAACCAGGTGGCCAAATCCCGACGCGTGGCGTCCCCTTGCAACCAGTTGAACTCGTCGAGGCGCCTCACGTTGAACGAGAGGATACCCCAGGCGTCGTCGTCGGGAATTTCACTTGCCCCAAGGCCCAATGAGAACACGAGCATGAACGAGGGCCAGGTGGCAACCAACACCAAGGTGGGAAAGGCAGCCCGAATCCAGCGAAAAGACAACACACGCCACACCACACCTGCGGCCAAAATCAGCCATCCAACCCCATAAATCAGTCCAAAAGGAGAGAGCCAAGGAAACCAAGAGGGAGACACGCGCACGGCCAGTTCACCCAACACCACCAAGGCCATGCCCGGCAACGCCAGCATGCTCGCCGAATCAATTTTGCGCCGTTTGGCACGCGGCTGTTTCTGCTGGGCCACAGTCAGCGCTGGCTTTCGTCAAACAAGAACCGCTTCTCCTCTGGGGACAAATGGTCATAGCCGTGCTTGGAGATCTTGTCCAAAATCGCGTCCAACCGCTCCACACGCTCCACACGGGCGGCGTTGAATTCGTCGTCGGACATCGGCGCACGCGAGGCTTCACGCTCTGCGGCCTGCCAACGGTTGGAGGTCGACGCCTTGAAGCGGCTGCGCTTTCGTTTGGGAACCGAAAAGGAACGCGAAGACAGGGCGTCCAAGATCCATTCCAGCCAGCCCACCAAATTGGTGCCCTTGCGCTCTTGCATGACAAGCAACACCCCAAACAACGCCCCGCCCAAGTGCGCCACGTTGCCACCGGCATTCACGCCGCGGCTCAATCCGAAATAATCCAGCACCACGTATCCCCAGAACAAATGCTTTAAAGACACAGGGCCAAACAAAATCAAGTTGAACTTCAACTCGGGACGCAGCGTGGCAAGCGCCCCAAAAATGGCCATCACCGAGGCCGATGCCCCCAAGGCGTAGGTGCCCGCTTGAAGCGGCTTGAACCCGTTGGTCAGGAAAAAGTAGGCAGCAAACCCCGCGAGTCCTCCTGCGAGGTAGGTGCTCAGCAACCGCCGTGCCCCCACCTCACCTTGGTACACCCGGCCCATCCAAAACAAGAGCAACATGTTCATGCCCACGTGCCACACGCCTTGGTGCGCGAACATGTGGGTCAGCACACTCCAAGGGCGCTTCGCCAAGACCTCGAGACGCCAGGACGTGGCCAAGGTTCGGGCTCCCTCCGCAGGCAACACCGCCGACACGACCCCATCTCCAAGTTGATCCACCACATCCAGCGTCATGAGCACAACAAACACCGCCGCATTTACCCACACCAGGCGAGTCAGCATGCCGCCATCACGCCACATCGCTTTCAGATTCTCCCACATGATTCAATAAAAATGACCGCGGTCCTGTTGCCACCGCTTGAGCAAGAAATAGCCAAAAATCATCCCTCCAAGGTGCGCAAAGTGCGCCACGTTGTCGCCCGGGCTGTTTTGGAAAGCCAACATCAATTCAATCGCGCCGTAGCCCATCACGAAAAACTTGGCGCGAATGGGAATGGGCGGAAACAGCAACATCAGTTGGGTGTTGGGAAAGAGCATCCCAAACGCCAACAGCAAGCCAAACACAGCCCCACTTGCCCCAACCACGCGACCGTACACCATTTCCAGCACGCGTGCGCGCTGGAGGGGACTGGCGTTGGGGGAAATGAACTGCTCGGCGGCAGGAAAGAAAGTGCCGAGTTCGGTGTAGAACTGCAATCCCACCACCAATTCATGCAGTGCAAAGGCGCCAAGGCCACACACCATGTAGTACGTCAGAAAGCGCTGAGCCCCCCACACACGCTCGAGTTGCGACCCAAACATGAACAACGCGAACATGTTGAAGAAGATGTGCCCCAAATCGCCGTGCATGAACATGTGGGTGATGATCTGCCACGGCTGAAAGAACGGCGAGCCCGGATACGTGCCCGCCAGCAGCGGTACGGCCACAGCATCGCCGATGAGTCCTGACCCCAAGTACATGAGTACGTTGAGGATGATCAGGTTTTTGACGACTTGAGGGGTGTTCTGCAACATCAGCGGAAGGGGGTTTCAAGGTCCTCTGCAGCCCAAATCGACAACGTCTGCCGTCCATCTGGATCCACGTTGGGGTGGTCACAAGCCCAAAGGTCGGACACCAAACGACGCCGCGCCTCCAAAGGCATGGGTGCTTCGCCTGTCACGGCCGCGCGACTTGCCCACGCTTTCGCCCATTGGGCTTGACGGGCTTCGTGGTCGGTCCAAAGGCCGTCGTGGTAGGTTTCCAACACCGCATCCAGCGCCTCGCGCACGTGGGCGGTCATGTCCGCCGGCACCGCGCGGAGTTGCACGGTTTGGTCGTCGACTTGGGCCAAGTCCATGCCCATGCCCAGCAACGCCTCCTTGGCGTCGGTCAAGGCCATCACCTCGGGTTGCGTCAACGTGATGGCTTCGGGAATCAAAAGTGTTTGGGAGGCCACGGCGGCCGCCTCTCCCGCGCGCATACGCGCCATGAAGCGCTCAAACAAAATCCGCAAGTGGGCGCGACGGATGTGCACCACGGCCACGCCTTCTTCCACGGGCACCATCAAATACTTCCCGCGCCACTGCAAGATGTCTAAGCCCTCTGTCGAAGCCGCGTCTTCGCGCACCACGACTTTCTCGGCAGACATCTCGGCATCCGGACGGGCTGTGGGCTCCTCCATGACTTGGTACAAATCCTTCCAGCCGGCCGATTTGGACCACCCTCCGTGGGCTTGACTGAGAGACGGGCCCGAAGACCGTGTGCCGGATCCAGTACGTCCTCCCCCTTGCGCGGCTGAGGTGCTTGGTGCGTCGAAGGGATTGTAATTGGGATTGATCCGCACGGTCGGCTCTTGGACATCCATGCCCGGCTTCAAGTCGGGAATGTTCAACCCCACCTCCGCATCAAAGTCTATGGTTGGCGCCACATTGTGTGCGCCCAATCCGCGCTTCACGGCCGATTTCAAAATGGCGATGATGGGCTGCGCCTCGTCGAATTTGACCTCAATCTTGGTCGGGTGAATGTTCACGTCGACACGCGCGGGGTCCACCGTGAGGTACAACGCGTAGAGTGGATGGTGTCCATCCCCAATAAGCCCCTCGTAGGCACGGATCACCGCTCGATGCAACAGGCCGTGCTTCACAAAACGCCCGTTCACGAACAAGAACTGTTCACCCCGCGTCTTTCTCGCAGAGTCAGGCTTGCCGACAAATCCTTCGATGGCCACGACGTCGGTGTCTTCTTGAACAGGCACCAACCGCTCGTCGTGCTTGGGCCCCATGATGCCGACAATCCGTTGCCGAAGCGTCCCCGGTTTGAGCTGAAAAAGGCTCGCCCCTTGGTGGGTCAAGACAAACGATATGCCCGGGTGGGCAAACGCCACCCGCTGAAATTCGTCGACCACGTGACGCATCTCCACCGCGTCGGACTTCAAAAAGTTCCGACGCGCCGGCACGTTGTAGAACAAGTTCTTGACGTGAAACGTCGTGCCCGCGGCCCGGGCCTTGGGCTCCTCGCCGACAATCTCCGATCCGTGGCAACGAAGCAGGGTTCCGACCTCGGCCCCTTCTTGGCACGTCGTCACTTCGACGTGGGCAATGGCCGCAATGGAGGCGAGCGCCTCCCCGCGAAAGCCTTTCGTCGCAAGCGCAAACAAATCGTCGGCCGTTTGGAGTTTGGAGGTGGCGTGCCGTTCAAAACACACCCGCGCATCTTCCGCACTCATCCCAGCCCCGTTGTCCACCACTTGAATGGACGTGCGACCCGCATTCACGACGTGCACCTCAATCGAGGTCGCGCCGGCATCGACGGCGTTCTCCACAAGCTCCTTCACAACCGACGCAGGTCGTTGGATGACTTCGCCAGCCGCAATCTGGTTGGCGACGTGGTCGGGCAGAACGTGAATGGTTTGGCTCATCCGTTCGAATGCATGAAGTTGAGAAATTGTCCGTAATCCTGGGTTTCCGCCCAAAGGATGGCGCGGTATGTCAAGTAGACGAGCACCAAGGCCACCCCTCCTGCGCGAAGCGCCGCCATGCGACTGGCGCGAATGGAGGCGGCGCGACGCGCAGCACGTCCTTCCACACTTCGGCCACCCTGCCTGAATTTGATGGGACGTGGCGCATCCAAAGCACCGTTCACTTCCTCCTCCACACGGCGCCTCCGTTCCTCCCATTCGGGGCGAGAATCAGGCAGGTGCCGGGACTTGAATGTAAAGGTGCGGGGTTCGGTGCGCACGTTCCGAAAAGGGCCGCGAAGTTTGGGCGCTTTCATGAAAACGAAGGTACGGGTGGTCAGGTCTGCGTCCGCTCAAATTCCGTTAACACGGATTCCACATCTCCTCCACCGTAATGGGCGAGCACTTTGCGCAGCACCCGCTCCACACTCGCATCGGGGCACGAAGCCCCCGACGTGATCAACACGGTCGGGACGTCGTCCGCGGTTCCGGCATTTGGCAAGGGTTGGGCGGTGACCTTCATTTGGCCTGTGTGCATGTCAAAGTGATGCACCCCGTCTTCCTGCCACTCCAATTCGTTGCGCACGAAGAACGTCGGCATGTGTTCCTCGCAGAGTTCGACCAAATGCGAGGTGTTGCTGCTGTTGTATCCGCCCACGACCAGGGCCACATCGGCTCCGCCAGCCAACAAGGCCCCGCGGGTGGCGCTTTGGTTGTCGTTGGTGGCGTAACACAAGGTGTCGCGGGTGTTGGCAAATTCCCCTTCGGGATCGGCGTCGACGGCCTGCTTGATGCGGTCGGCGATGGCCTGGGTGTCTGAGGCCAACATGGTGGTTTGGTTGACCACCCCCACCCGTCGAAGGTCACGTGAAGGGTCAAACCCTTCCGTAGTCCGGCCTTCAAAACGCGCCCAAAAGGCCGCGTCATCGGTCCGCCCCGCCTCCATCCACTGGGCCAGGAATTCGGTCTCCTTTTCGTCCTTGACCACCAGGGCGTGGCCCGTTTCTGCGGCGTGTGAGAAGGTGGCGCGGGTTTCTTCGTGCTTGGGTTTGCCATGGATGACCACGGTGAAATCTTTGCCCGCAAGCTGGGCAGAGCGCTTCCACACCTTCTCAACAAAGGGACACGTCGTGTTGTACTTCTGCACATCCACCCCGAGATCGCGCATGCGCTGCTCGAGTTCGACGGTGGCCCCAAACGCCGGCACAATGATCACATCGTCGGCCGTCAGCGTGTCCAGAGACACGAGTTCCTTGCCAAGGGTGTCGTGCAAGAATTGCACGCCGCGGCTTTGAAGATCGGCATTGACTTCGGGGTTGTGAATCATTTGACTCAGCAAGAAAATCCGCTTGCCCGGATTCTCATCCACCGCCCTATAACTGATCTCAATGGCGCTTTCTACCCCAAAACAGAACCCAAAATGCCGTGCCAAACGGATGCGCACTGCACCAAAATCCAGTTCGGTCGGCGTGAAGTCTTGTTTCCTTGGGTCCAAGGCTTTGCGTTTGACCTTCACCCGGGAAATGATGGGGCTACGGTAAAACTCGGGAATGTCGAAACTGCGCATGTGGCTCAAAAATACCTTACCCCATCGCAACCTTTTCAAGAAGGCAAACGTTCATTTCACCAAGTTCTTCGGAACAATTCACATTGAAACACATGCCCGGATGGAAAATGCGCGTGGGGCTCGCCCTCCGCGTAGAAGGGACCTGCAAGGAGGCTTCGGCCTCCTTGCTTTTTGCCCCAACCTCAACGGGCGCTGTCGCGCCGATTGGCCAGCCCCTCCGCGTTGTCAAAGGCGCGTTTCAAGGCATCGTCCCACAATCCCTTGCTTCGCTTCGCCACAAACCGCACGTCCCTGACGATGTCCGCCTGGGTCGAGGTTTGGAAACTCAACTGGTCGTATGCGAGGCGCTGCACCAGCACCGACTGCAATTCAGGGGCGTACGCGAGAAAAGGCCAGTCTCCGGTGTTTACCACAACGTGGATTTGGTCCGACTCGCTGAGCCACTCCAAGGTCCAGGCATCGAGTGCTGGCACGATGTCCGTGCAGTCGTTCAACCCAATGTTCATGCGCCACTCAATCGCCTCACGCACCCAACGGGCGTGGGCCTCGCCTTGGGCTGGCCAATCCGGCGCACCCGCGCACGTCCAACACGTCCAACACCACGGACCCCAAAGCAACAGCGCGGCAACGTGCATGAATCAGCGCGTCAATTCGGTTTCCACAAAGCGAATGCCCAGGTCAGCCAGCCCCTTGAGGAGCGGTTCGTAGTACGTTTTGGACATGGGCACATCTACCCCCGTGGTGCCAAATGTCCCCGCCATCACTGGCTTTACTGCCAGTGCCATGGGCAAACCCACGGTGTCGCTCATGGCTGTGAACACACTGTCCTTGCCCTCCAAGCTGAGGCTGCTGGTGCGGGCCTTTCGAATGCCGTTGATCTCGTAGTCAAACCGGTGCCACATGACAATCATGTCCCGGTCTTCTGGCCGCAGGAACCACTTGTCGGTGACGAGGGCCTCGATGATTTGGGCCGGGGTTCCTGAAGGGTTTGCTGGCCCAGACTGTCCGTCGAACAGGCCGAGCCAATCCAAGCGATCCAAGGCCTCGTCCGTGGCGCCTGTCACGTGCTTGACGGCTTCCCTGACGTCGCGTCCGTGCTCTGCCTCGGCAGGCAAGAACGACCGTGTCCAGTCCGCCCACGACACGCCTTGAGGCCACATCAAGCTCGCGTCGTCCCGCACCATGCCCAACTGCACCAAGAGGTCCCAAGACTGGCTGAATCCGGCGCTGCGCAGGGTGCCTCGAACGAGGGTCTCCACCTCCGACAATCCGTACAGTTCACGGTATCCCAGCGAATCCCGGTTGGGGTAACCGTCGTAGGGACGTCCATCCACTTCGATGGACGTCAGCGTTTGGAAGGCTCGGTGGGGCGGTACGACCCGCACGCGGCCCTGATCGAGGAAGGTCGCGGTCCCTCCTTGGCCCGCAAGCACCACGTTTCTGGGGTTCCAGCTCAGCTTGTAATGCCAAGGGTTGTCGTCGGAATCCGGCGCCACCAAACCGCCGCAGTAGGATTGGAAACCAAGCATGCGACCTCCTTCCGCCCGGATCTCGTCAATGACTTGCATGGCGCTCATGTGGTCGATGCCTGGATCCAAGCCGAGCTCGTTCAAGACCAACACCCCGGCCTCCCGCGCCGCGCCATCCAACGCTTTCATCTCGGGCGAGACATAGCTCGGAGTAATCACATTGACCCCTGCCTCGATGGCCACTTTGGCCACATCCACGTGCATGAAGGCCGGCAGCATGCTGATGACGAGGTCGGCCTGTGCGATGCGGGCATTGCGGTCCGCGACGCCATCGGACGCCAACTGAAACGCATGGCCCCGAAGATGACCGCCCACCTTGGATTGGGCCGCCTCCAAGCTCAAATCGCCCACGTGAATCTCCCACCCCTCTTGGTCTGCCTGACCGAGCAAATGTGCGATCAATGAAGAACTGCTGCGCCCTGCACCGAGGACCAAAATCACCTTGCTGTCTGCCATGCATGCAAGGTAGCACGACAAGGTTTGGCACGGGCTTTGCCCTGCAGGGAGAATCCCTACCTTCGAGGCTCAACCCCATGCACGTCATGACCACATTCATTCACCCCGCACTTCGCCGATTTACCCTGGGATTTCTCGCGTTGATCTTCCTTGGTGCACTCCCCGCTTGCAACGGCTCCAAAGCCTTTGTCAAGCGCGGTGCCAAAATGGAAGAAGCGGGCATGATGCCCCAAGCGGCCAACCTCTACTACACCGCTGTGGTCAAAAAGCCTTCAAACATCGATGCGATGGTCGGACTGAAGCGCACCGGACAAGTCGTCTTGGGACAGCACATCGCCGCCTTTGACGAGGCCGTGGCGTACGACATGCGCGAAACCGCCCTGGACGCGTGGCACGACGCCGAAGCGTGGGACGCCAAACTCGAGGCGGTCGGCGTGGATTTGGCCTTTCCTGAGGCCAAGCGTGCGATGTACGAGACGGTCAAAAACGCCCACCTCGACGAATCCTACCGGCAGGCCAACATCCTGCTTGAACAAGAAATGTTCGACGAAGCACTGGCCGAATTTGACGCCATTCTCGAATTGGACCCCACGTACCAGGACGCCCCTGCCCTGCGCAACGTGGCCTTCTGCGAGCCCCGCTACCGCAAAGGCGTGAAGGCCCAGGAGGGCGAACGCTTCCGCGAAGCCCACGCAGCACTTTCTGAATTGACCAACACGGACCCCGATTTCAAGGACGCAGGCCAGCGCCTGAGTGACGTTCTGGAAGAAGGACGCTTCACCGTGGCGCTCGTCGACTTCAAAAACGGCTCGAGCCGTCTGAACCTGGAAGTCAAAATTCAGTCCCTTGTCGAGCAGGCACTGATGGGCTCGGAAGACCCCTTCTTGAAGGTGGTGGACCGCGAGAGTTTGGCCTTGATTCTCCAGGAACAAAGCATGGGCATGAGCGGTCTCACCTCTGGCGGCGACGTGGAAATCGGGAGCATGCTTGGCGCCAAGGCGTTGCTCAAAGCCACCATCACCACCTGCGACCACCGTCAGACGCGATTGATGTCGAGCTACCAAACGGGCTACGAGCAGTACAAAGTGGAGCGGGTGAACGAAGAGGGCAAGAAGTACTACGAGACCAAGTACCGCCAAGTGCAGTACCGGGAATTCTCACAAGACGCGTCCATTGACATCACCTGCACCTTCAAATTCATTTCCACCACCACGGGGGAAGTGGTTTCTTCCAACACCCTTTATGGTCGGGCCTCAGACAACATCCGCTACATCACGTATGGCGGCAACCGCAACAAGTTTTACCTCGGTGGGCACTCTGGTGCAAGGACGGGCTCTTCGGGCCGTGCAGACCGAGATCGCTTGATGTCCGCACGCCGAGCCATCACAAGTGCCGATGCGTTGACCGACAAAGCCGGCCTCGCCTTGGCTTCGCAGGTCCAACGCGCCATCGAACAAGAATTGCTCACCCTCGTCCCCTGATTTCATGCGATTGACGTCCCTTCTTGCTGGTTTCTTGTGTTTGGCGACGTTGGCCGGATGTGCGGGTTCCCGCAACGCGGTGGCGCCGGCACCAAGCTGGACCTTTGCGTCCCCAGTCAAGCCAGGGTACTACATCGGCATCGGCTCGGCCTCCAAGCTTGCCCACCCTCTGGATGCAGATGCTGTGGCCAAGCAACAAGCCTTGGACAACCTCTCTCGCGAGATTCGGGTGCAAGTGCAGTCCACCTCCACCACCAAGACCCTGCAGGTCAACGATTGGCTCTCGGAATCGTTCAACTTTTCGTCGAAAAGCAGCACCAACGAAGATCTGGAGGGCTTCACCTTGGTGGACACGTACGCCACGGAAACCGAGGTGATGGTGTACTACCAATTGAGCAAGACCGAGCACGCACGCATCCAAGAGGCCAAACGACAAGCCGCCCTGGCCCTTTCGATGGAGCACCTTGAAACGGCCCGTTCCGCGCGTGGCCTTGGGCAAGTGCAACAAGTTGTGGATGCCACGGTACGCGGGTTGGACGTGCTTCGTCCCTTCTTGGACAAGCCTCTCGTACACGTGGCAGCAGACGGAACAGAGACTTCCGTCCCCCTTGAATTGGTCGGCTTGCTCGACGATTGTGTGGCCGGACTTCAACTGGCGAGTGCAGACTCTTCCGTCACGTTGAATGTGGGCGAGGCCTTCCGAGGCGAAGAGGTCGTGACGGCGCTGCTCGACGGCAAGCCTGCCCCCAACGTGACGTTGTCGTACCGCTACAACCGGGGCGAGTTCCCCACACGCGGCGAAGCCATCACCAACGCGCAGGGCGAGGCGACCATCACGCTCGAGAAATTTGAACCTGGGAAGCGTGGCACGGCCCTCGAAGTTCGCACAGAACCCAAGGCCTTTGTGCAAGGGCTCCCCCTCATGCACCCCTTTCGACAAGCCGTGGAGGGACTTCAAAGCGCACCCCTTCGCGTGGAGGTGATTTTGGCCCCCATTGAAGTGTCTTTGCGCATTGAAGAGCGGGCGTTTGGGAAGAAGCGCGACCAAGCGATGCTTGCGCCGGCCATTCAACAAGCCCTCCAATCGGCCAACGTCTCTCTGCTCGCGGCAGATGCAGATGCTGACATGATCTTGACTGTGGAAGCCGACGCCCGGCCCGGCGGCAGTGGACAGGGGTTCACCACCGTGTACACCGACGTGGTGGGCACCGTGACCAACCGTGAAGGTGAAGTCCTTTTCACCCAGACCCTGACACGCATCAAAGGCATTCAACTCGACTTGCCACGGGCGACGGACGAGGCGTACTCCAAGGCTTCCGAGGAAATCACCTCCGACTTTGTCCCTGCCTTGATTCGACTTTGGCACGGTTTCTGAAACTGACCGAGAAAACAATTACTTTTCGACACAAATCCAACCATCATGAACCTTCGCATCACCCTTCCTTTGGCCTTGATTGTGGCCACCGCAGCCATGACGGGCTGCAGCAACAAGAGCATGACCCCCAAGCAGGCCGGTGAAATCGAAATCCTCGAATACTGTGCCGGCGACGAGTACAAAAGCGACAAGAACCACTTCCGCGCTTCGGCCACGGGCCAGAGCATGAGCAGGGAAACCGCCAAGAAAATGGCGCGCTCCAATGCCGAAGCCAAGCTTGCCCGCTCCATCAACGCCACCATTGAAATTGTGACAGACAACTACGTGAACAGCACCAAGTTCAACAACGTGGAGGAGGTCACCGAAACCTTCAACGATTTGGCACGCACCGTGGTGGACCAGCTCCTGTCCGGCGCCATCACCGCCTGCCAGCGTTTGACCCAGAAAACCGACGGCACCTTTGTCAGTTACATGGCTGTGGAGTTGTCCGCCACCGATTTGGTCGGCAAGTACAATGAGCGCCTGTCACAAGACGAGCGCATCAAGGCAGAATACAACTACGAGAAGTTCAAGGAGACGTTCGAGGCCGAGATGGCCAAGCAACGCTGAGCTGCCTCGCCCCATCCGCGCAGCAAGTCTCGCCCTTGGGGCGTCAAGACGGACTCCGGATGAAATTGAACGCCCGCAACGGGAAGGGATTCTTGGCCCATGGCCATGAGCACACCCTGACTGCTGCGGGCGTTCACATGCCAGCCAAAAGGAAGGGACTCCTCCACCACCACCCAACTGTGGTAGTGGCCAACCTCCATGGACGGCCCCAAGCCTTCCCACATGGCCCCCAAAGGACCACATGTAAGGGCGCCAGAATCCAAGGTCATCACAGATCGACGACCGTGCAAGGGGGCTTCGAGGTTGCGCAACGTCCCTCCCGCATGGACCGCGAGGGCCTGCATGCCCAGACACACCCCCAACGTCGGCACACCCCTGCGGAGCGCCTCTGCCGTAACGTCCATCAATTGGGCGTGCTCTTCAGGCAATCCAGGGCCGGGGGACAGCACGAGTGCGTCGGTTTGGGCCCAATGCTCTGCCGTCCACGCGCCTTCTCGGACCACATTCACTGTCCAGCCGAACCTCCCCAAATCGTGGGCAAGGTTCCACGTGAAGGAATCGTGGTTGTCGAAGAGGGTGATGCGCATCGGGCGTAGATTTGAACGCTCACACAAACATACTCTCATGTCTTCACGCATTGACACCTCAGACGCTGCACAACCCGTCGCCGCTTACAGCCAAGCTGTGGAAGCGGGCAATTTGGTGTTCGTCAGCGGACAAATCCCCTTGGACCCCGCCTCAGGCGAGCTGATTTCCGAAGACATGAAAGCCGCCACGGCGCGCTGCATCGCCAATGCTCAAGCCATCCTTCAAGCCGCGGGGCTGGACTTGAACAACGTCGTCAAGGCCTCTGTTTTTTTGACCACGATGGACGACTATGCAGAAATGGATGCCGCGTACCGGGAGGCTATGCCCATGCCCTTTCCAGCTCGAGAAGCGGTGGCTGTGTTGGCCCTGCCCAAAGGCGCCCGCGTCGAAATATCTATGATTGCACAAAAGGTATAATCAAACAATCACAAAGCAATGTTTTTCAAGAAGTTTCTATACTACCTGAACCCTATAAACTTGTTCAAAAAGGACACCGAATCGGGGTTGAATCTTCGCATGATGCACGGCATCAACAAGATCAGTTTCTTCGCCTTTTTGGTGTGTCTTGTGGTGATGCTGTACCGCTGGTACGCCCGCTCGTAACTCGTCTGCCCTCGTCAGAACAACAGCTTTCCGTCGGACCCTCGCGCCTCCAATTTGAGGTCGCGCAACAAGGCCGATTTCACGTTCAAGCGGAGAGAGAAACTCTGCCGGACCCCAAAGGGAATCCAATTGAACGACAGCTCCCAGCAGTGCAAATCCACGTAGAAGTTCAAATTGGTCGGCGTGAACTCGCGCCGGGCCAGGTCGTACCCCGTGGTGACATCCAGCTTATAGCGCTTTAACACGTTCACGCTGCCTCGGGCACTCAAGGAATGCGTCACCACGCTCGTGTCTCGTTGCAGCTCTGACGCCCACTGACGGGACAAATTGACGTTGTAGTCCAACCGCGCGTTCCATGGCGTGCCCGCGTCTTGGGCGGACTTGAAGCTTGTTCCCATGGCCCCCGTGACGCGCTTCAAACGCACCAATCCTTGGCCTTGAGACGCCAAAAAGGTGTCGATGACCTGGCCTGTCAGCGTGTCACGCGCATAGGCCGTGTGGGTGGCGTTGACATTCACATTCACCCGGTTGAACAAGCTTGTGAATGCCCGAGTTTGAAAGTCCGAAAGCTTCAGGGAGTCTGCCACGAAATTGAAATTCCCCGAGGTGCTCAGGTTGTCCAAAATCTTCACCTTCCTCAACTCCCCCGTTTCGCGGTCGGCCATCTTGGCTTCGATGTTTTGGCTCAACCCAAAATTCAAGGAGCCCGCTTCACGACGATCATTGGGCACGTACCTGCCCAGGGCATAGGGATTCCAACCCACCTCCCCCGCGTCGGTGATCAAGCTTTGTTGGCGCATTCGCTCCGGGTTGTAACTCACCCCCAGGCTCGGTGACAAGACGTGACGCACGGCCTTCACACGGCCCTCCCCAGGCACGTTGAACGTACCGTAAAAGCGCGTGCTCGCCGTGACCCCCAAACGCCATTCGTTGGCCGATTGAAATCCCCGAAGTGTGTCGTTCACAAAGGCCGTAGAGTCCTGCGTCACCTGCACCTCCGACACGTCCAACGACTGGAAAGAATCGTACTGATCGTAGGTGAACGATGGAGACAAAGAAACAAAACCAACACTTGAACTGGAAGATAGTTTTACCTTGTGCTTTAGTCCATTGCGTATTTTCAATCTCGACCAATCTTGCGCACCAAACGCGCTGTCAGCTCCCTGAATGGTGTTCTCCATTTGGGTGCTGTACGTGACGGCCACCCCGTCCAAGAGCGTTGACTTTCCGGCATCCAAGCCCACGAGTTTGGACAGGCTAGTCCGCTGCATGTTCAAGGAAAGCGAGGGCACTGTAAGGGTCACGTTTCCCGTCAGCGAATTTTGGTTGTGCCGTGCGCTGATGTTGGTCGAAAAAGGCGTCCGCGGGACCTTGGCGGTCCACTGCAAACTCGATTGAAAGGTGTTGGACAAGTATTCCTCTTGGGTGCTGTTCAGGTTTTGCTGGAAGTTGCCCGACGACCCAAAATTCAAAGACGCATTGAAGCGCGAGTTGGGACGGGCCCGAGGGTCTTGGCTGTGGCTCCAACGCAAGAAGAAGTTGTTGGACAACCCAAACCCCGGCGTGCCTGCAAACCCTTCCCGCTGGCGCTGGTAACTCACGCTGAAGGATCCAGTGCTCTGGTAGCGGTAATTGTAATTCGAGGCCACCCGTGCAGCCCAACTCCCGCCGGTGTAGATGTCGGTCAAGAGTTTGGCGTCCCAATGGTCCCCAAGCGGCATGTAGTACCCGAGGTCCTTCAGAAAGAAGCCCAAATCGCCGCCGTCCCCGTACCCCGGAAGAAGAACCCCTTGGCTCTGCTTCTCCCGCTGCAACGGAAACCAGCCGAACGGAAGGGCCAGCGGCGTCGGTATTTTGCGGAATTTCAGGTACAAAGGGCCGCTCACTACCTTCTCGTTGGGCACCATGATGGCCTTGGTCAGGTGGAAATGAAAGTGGGGGTTGTCGGCATCACAGGTGGTGAACTTCCCGTCCCGGACGTGCACCGTTTCGTCGGGTTGACGCTTGGCCCGGTCGGCGTGGAAGACGATGTCCTGCTCGGTGGTGACCGCGTGACGACTCAAGCCTTTGCCCGTTTCAAAGTTGTAGCAAAGCTGATCTTGGCTGAAGGACTGGGGACCGTCCTTGAACTCCGGCCGCCCCACCCAAGCTCCCGTGCTGTCCCGCTTCCCAAACGCACACACCTCCCCCGCCTCAAGATCCAGCACGATGCGATGGGCGCGCATCGTCATCGTGCCGCTGACCACCTGCGCCTCCCCGGTCAGGTACGCCAGCCCGCTGTCCACCGCGAAATAGATGTCTTGGGCGTCGTACTCCACCACCTCCCCCGGGGCGACCACGTCGTCGGTTTGGGTGGAGTCGGGTGCGGTCGTTTGGGCCCAAAACACAGGGCTTATCAACATCCAAAAAAGGATAATCGAACCTGCCCGCATCGCGCGTCCACAGGGGTGTGCGGTATGTTTGAGAACCGACATGAAGCAGCGTCCAAAAGTAGCCAAACAACGCGTCATGGCAGCGTGTATTGCCCTGGTGATCGCATGTGCGGCATTTGCCCCTGCCCCGCCCGTCTTGACCTTGGTGCTCGACGCTGGACATGGCGGCAAGGACCCGGGCAACCTCGGAACCGGCCGCTACAACACCACGGAAAAGGACATCACCTTGGATGTGACCCTCCAACTCGGTGCGTACATCGAAGAAAACTTGCCCGAAGTCAAGGTCATCTACACCCGCAAGGACGACAGCTTTCCCGCCCTGCGCGAGCGCGTCCGGATTGCCAACGAAGCCCAAGCCGACCTCTTTGTGTCCATCCACTGCGACGCCTTCGATAACGCCGGCGCCCGAGGCTCGAGCACGTACGTCATGGGCATGCACAAGAGCGAGGAAAGCCTACGCGTGGCCATGCGCGAGAATGCGTCCATGTTCAAGGAAGAAGGCTACGAGCGCAACTACGACGGGTTTGACCCCAACGACCCCGACACGTACATCGCCCTCTCGCTGCGCCAAAACGTCAACCTCGACGCCAGCCTGACGCTGGGCGCGGCGATTCAGCAGCAGTTCAAGGAGCGCGTGGGAAGACGCGATCGGGGCGTGAAGCAAGCTGGGTTCTACGTCATCTCCTACACCACCATGCCGAGCACGCTGGTGGAGTTGGGCTTTTTGACCAACCCCAAGGAAGAAGACTTCTTGCAATCTGGAAACGGCAAAGCCTACATGGCCTCGGCCATCTACCGGGCCTTTCGAGACACCTATCTCGCCTCACGCTCAGACCTTGAGCAGGACGCCTCCACGGCCACGGAAGGCCAAGCGGCGGAGGCCGAGAACACGGAAGACGTACCCGTCGAGAACAACGCGCACATCACAGCCGATGCTTCGGTCACAGACGACACTGCGAGCGCAGAGGCCGCACCACTCGGAACTGTCCCCACGGTGGACTCTGAGGTGTGGTTTGGCGTCCAAATCCTGACAGCGGAATCGGCCTTGCCCCCAGATTCTCCAGATTTGCGCGGGCACTCCGGGGCCAAACCTTACATTCGTCATGGATTGTACAAGTATGTGACGGGCCACCACGCCCACCCCGACCAAGCGCATGAAGCCAAGATGGCCCTCCGCGCGGAAGGATTTGAAGGTGCGTTTGTGGTGGCGTTTGACGGAGAGACCCAAATCCCCATGTCTCGTGCCCGAACCATGCTCAACCTCCCAATGCAGTGAACACACTTCGGTCAGAATTCAAAATTGGGGTGCTCGTCGTCGCGGGCATCGTGCTGCTGGTGTTGGGAGTCAACTACCTGAAAGGCTTCAACCCCTTCGCGCGAAGCAACACCTACTACGCCGTGTACGATGACGTGGCTGGACTGGCAGTCAGCAACCCCGTGCTTATCAATGGCTACCAAGTGGGACAGGTGCGACGCATCGAGTTTTTGGAAGGCGGGCAAGGCGAATTGCTCGTGGCATTTGGGGTGGAACATCCCAAACTCTCCTTCCCCTCCAACTCCGTAGCCATGATCCACAGCTCGGACTTGTTTGGCACCAAGGCCATCCGAATCGACCGCGGGAACTCCCCTGTGTCCGCCATATCAGGAGACACCTTGCTCGACAATCTGGAAGACGACATCGCGGCGCAAGTCGCCAAGCAAATCGAGCCCCTTCAGCGGAAAACCACCGACCTCATCAAATCGGTGGAGAAAGTGATTTTGGACATCGAAAGCGTGTTCAGCAGCGAGGCCACCAGCCAACTTCCCGCTGCGCTTGAAAGCGTGCAACGCACCGTGGAGTCACTGGAAACCACTGCGGCCAACCTGGACAGCACGGTTGCGGAAAACCGCAGCAACTTCAAGCGCGTGATGTCCAATGTGCGTTCCCTCACCTCCACCTTGAATGCGAGCAGCGGCGACCTGACGAACGCCATTTCGAACTTCAGCAGCCTGAGCGATTCGCTGTCGCGCATTGAATTTGCAGCAACCATGGCCAAGGCCAACCAAGCGCTGGAGGACGTCAGCGTCATCACAGGCCAAATCGCCGCTGGCGAAGGCTCTCTGGGCAAACTCGTCCAAAGCGACAGCCTCCACGACGGTTTGGTGGCCACCAACCTCGAGCTCCAGTTGCTGCTTGACGACCTCCAAATGCACCCCTGGAAATACGTTCAGGTCAACCTGATTGGACGCAAGCAGAAGTCCGAATTTTCAAAGAAGGACCTCATGCGCCTTCGAGACATCATTGCTGACGAACTTGAAGGCCAAGAGGGCGGTTCCTCTTCCAACGACTGAGATCCATGATTGCGCAACTTCTCTTCGCGGTGTGTATCGCCGCAGGCGCAGGCCTCTTCGCCCGCCGTGTGGCTTTCATCCGAAAGAACATCTTGATGGGCCAAGACGTCGACCGCTTTGACCGACCCGCCGACCGCTGGAAGGTGATGGCGCGCGTGGCTTTGGGTCAAGGCAAGATGGTCGCCCGTCCCGTGGCAGGCATCATGCACATCCTCATTTATGTGGGCTTTGTGGTCATCAACATTGAATTGCTCGAAATCGTCATCGACGGCTTGTTTGGCACCCACCGCGCCTTCGCCGGATTGGGCGGATTGTACGACGTGCTGATTGGCACTTTTGAGGTGCTGGCCGCCTCGGTCTTGCTCGCCTGCGTCGTGTTCTTTGTGCGGCGCAACGGCATGGCCCTGGCCCGATTCAAGTCGCCCGAAATGGGAGGCTGGCCGACGCTGGACGCCAACTTGATATTGATTGCGGAGGTGGTGTTGATGTTTGCCTTCCTGAGCATGAACGCGGCCGACAGCATCGCGCAGGGCCGAGGCCTGAATCACTACATCGTGGCCGGCTCGTTTCCGGTCAGTCAATTCCTCGTGCCCCTGTACGAGGGCATGACCGATGTCGGAGTGGTGGCCGTGGAGCGTGGGATGTGGTGGTTTCACATTTTGGGCATCCTCGCCTTCCTGGTGTACGTCACCTACTCGAAGCACTTCCACATCCTGTTGGCCTTTCCCAACACGTACTACAGCGACTTGACGGCACAAGGGGCCCTGGACAACATGGCGGCTGTGAAGAAGGAAGTGGATCTGATGATGGACCCCAACGCGGACCCCTACGCCGCCGCGCCTGCACCGGACGCCGATGCAGCGCCCGTCAAGTTTGGGGCCAAAGACGCCCCCGACCTGAGCTGGAAACAGCTGATGGAAGCGTACACCTGCACCGAGTGCGGACGCTGCACCAGCGAGTGCCCCGCCAACCAAACCGGCAAGCTCCTTTCCCCTCGCAAGATCATGATGGACACCCGCGACCGCGTCGAAGAGATCGGCAAGCTGCGAGACGCAAATGGTGGAACGTGGGAAGGTGACGGCAAAACGTTGCTCGGGAGCTACATCACCGAAGAAGAACTTTGGGCATGCACGTCCTGCCAAGCTTGTGTGCAAGCATGCCCCGTCAACATCTCCCCCATGGGCATTGTGCTCGACATGCGTCGCAGTTTAATCATGGAGGACAGCAAATCGCCAGAGTCCATCACGTCCATGTTCAACAACATTGAAAACAACGGTGCGCCGTGGGCCTTCCCCGCCGCCAGCCGTGGAGATTGGACCCAAGAACCCTGAACCATGAGCACGTTTCAAGTTCCCACGTTGGCGGAAATGACCGCCCAGGGCAAGGCCCCTGAAGTGTTGTTTTGGGTGGGGTGCGCAGGCAGTTTCGACGACCGAGCCAAGCGCATCACCAAGGCCATTGCGCGCATCCTTCACCACTGCGAAGTGCCTTTTGCGGTGCTCGGTGCGGAGGAAAGCTGCACGGGAGATCCCGCCAAGCGTGCAGGCAACGAATTTCTGTTTCAGATGCAAGCAGCCCAGAACATTGCGGTGCTCAACGGCTATGAAGTGAAGCGCATCGTGACCGGCTGCCCCCACTGCTTCAACGTCCTCAAGAATGAATACCCTGAGCTTGGAGGCAATTACGAGGTGATGCACCACACGCAATTCATCCGCGACCTCATCGACCAAGGCCGACTCAAGGTGGCGGACGGCAACCCCTTCAAGGGACGCCGCATCACCTTCCACGACCCTTGCTACCTCGGGCGAGGCAACGGAGAATACGCGGCGCCACGCGACGTCTTGTCCACCCTCGACGCCGAGCTCGTCGAAATGCGTCGCTGCAAGAAGAACGGCCTGTGCTGTGGCGCGGGCGGCGCACAGATGTTCAAGGAAGCTGAGAAGGGCAACCGCGAAGTGAATCACGAACGCACGGACGACGTGCTCGACGTCAACCCCGCCATCGTGGCCACGGGATGTCCCTTCTGCAACACGATGATGACCGACGGCGTGAAAAACGCCGAGCGCGAATCGTCCATCGATGTGAAAGACATCGCCGAACTCATCGCCGAAGCCGCAGACCTCGTGCCTTCTGCCTAAGGAACGCCCCCATTGACCTGAACCCTGATTGAACCAACACCTACATTCTATGCTCCTTGAAGGAAAAGTGGCCATTGTGACCGGAGCGTCACGTGGCATCGGAAAAGCCATCGCGCAACAATTCATCGCCCAAGGCGCCAAAGTGGCGTTCACATACCGCAGCTCGGCCGAAGCCGCAGCGGCCCTGGAACAGGAACTCAGCGCCGGAGGCGGCACCGTCAAAGGCTTTCAGTCCGATGCTGCAAGCATGACCGATGCCGAACGTCTCGTCGGCGAAGTGGTTGAAGCATTTGGCACAGTAGACATCGTCATCAACAACGCGGGCATCACGGACGACACTCTGCTCATGCGCATGACCGAGGAGCAGTGGGACCGTGTTATCAGCGTCAATTTGAAGAGCTGCTTCAATTTGACCAAGGCGGTGATGCGCACCATGCTCAAAGCGCGCTCTGGCTCCATTGTCAACATCTCCTCTGTCGTGGGCGTGCAAGGCAACGCCGGCCAAGCGAATTATGCGGCCTCCAAGGCTGGTATTTTGGGCTTCACCAAGTCTGTGGCCCTCGAACTCGGGAGCCGCAACATCAGATGCAACGCCATTGCCCCTGGATTCATTGAAACGGAAATGACCGCCAAGCTCGATGCCGACACCGTACAAGGATGGCGCGACGCCATTCCACTGAAGCGCGGTGGCACCCCTGAAGATGTGGCCAACTTGTGCGTCTTCTTGGCGAGCGACATGAGCGCCTACATCACTGGCCAAACCTTGAATGTGGATGGCGGCATGATCACCGCCTGACGGCACGCTTATCCGCTTCTCCATGGATTTCTCCAACCTCATTATTCAGGCCCAGCCATGGCAGTGGATTGCCTTGACGGGCATGGCTTTGGGGTTGACTGCCCTGCTCTATGGGTGGGGCGAGGACCGGCCTAAGCCTTCTTGGCTTCTCGCGCTCCTACGCGCCGCCGTGCTGGGAATACTCGGCTTCCTGTTGCTCAGCCCCATGTTGCGCAGCACCACCGAAATGCGTGAATCCCCGATACTTCCCGTTTTGGTGGACGCCACCTCCTCGCAATGGATGGGGCAGGACAGCGTGGTGAGGAAGGAAGCCTTGGGCGCGCTGGTGGCCGATGTCACCTCTTGGGGACAAGACGCGCAGTGGGGCGTCGATTTGTTTTCCTTCGACCGTGAGGTGAAGGAGGTCGAGACGTGGAATCCCACAGGCAAAAGGACGGACTTGGGTTCGGCACTCGAGGCCATCCGCGACCGGTATGTTCACCGCAATGTCCCAGCCGTGGTTGTCGTGACAGATGGCCGGGCGAACCGCGGCCCCGACCCTGAATTCACGGCGGCGCGGCTGGAAGTTCCCCATGTGTTCGTGGGCACGGGCGACACCTCACTCGTCACCGACCTCGAAGTTTCCAAGCTTCGTCTCAACGAGGTCGCCTACCTCGGCAACGCCTTCCCCGTGGAGGTGACGGCCCAGGCGCGTGGCACCGAAGGTGTCCCGATGACGCTGCGACTGAGCTCGAGAGGCACGATCTTGGGCACCACGACCTGGACCCCCAACCACAGCTTCAGCAGCACCCAATGGACCCTCCAAGTCGATGCGGAGACAGCGGGAACCATGACGCTGCAAGCATCCATTTCGCCCACGGCGTCCTGGAGTGGCAACGAAGTCAACACGCGCAACAACCGGAAGCGCGCCACCATCGACATTTTGGAAAGCCGCCGAAAAATCCTTTTTGTCGCAGCGGCTCCTCACCCCGACCTCGCCGCCCTTCGCAGTGCCGCAGAAACCAACGTTCACCAAGAGACCGAGGTGATTTGGGGCGCGGAGCTTGACGCAGGCACACCCTTGCCTGACCACGACGTCTTGGTGCTCCATCACTTGACACCTTCGCTCTTGCCCTCTGCCGTCACGGACGCCCTACAAGAGGGCCGTGCGATTTGGGTCATGGGGGGCGCATCCACGACGTGGAACGACTGGGACCTCAATGTGGTTGGCTTCCAACACGCTCCTGAGCCCTTGGTCACTGAAGCGCAAGGCCAAACCACCGAAGCATTCGAATCGTTCCCACTCCCTTCCGAATTGGACCGGATGCTCGCCATTTGGCCACCGTTGGCGTGTCCTACGGGCGAATACAGTACCACCCCTGCGCTTGTGTCCGCCTTGACCCAGCAGGTGGGGCCCGTGAGCACGGATTGGCCGCTTTGGGCGGTGCGCGAGGGCGACGCACGACGTGTCGCCGTCACCTTGGGCGAAGGACTGTGGAGGTGGCGCATTCAGGACCTCGTTCGCCACGATGGAGAGAGCGTGGCTTTTGACGATTTGGTCAACCGGACCCTGCAATACCTCAGCAGCCGAGATGACGTCAAACGCCTTCGCGTTCGCGTCCCCGAGCGACTCGACGAGGACCTCAGGTGTGAATGGGTGGCCGAAGTCTACGACGCCTCCCTCTCCCCCACGGTGGACGTCGAAGTCACCCTCGAACTGACCAAGCAAAATGGACAACCCACCGTGCACCGCTTTGTGGAGAACCCCCGGGGTACAGATTTCAACCTGGACCTTGGCATGCTCCTGCCGGGGGTCTACAACTGGGTGGCCTCGTGTGTCCAAAATGGAGAAACTCTCACTGAAAAAGGCAGCCTGGTCGTCAACGCAGTTCAAGCTGAGGCAAGCCTCACTCCGGCGAATCACGGCCTGCTCAAGAGGATTGCCCTTCGCACGGAAGGGGAATACCTTGGGACATTGGACCAACCCCAAGATTTGGAACGCATTCGGCAAGCGTGGGCCGCTTTCGCGAATCGCACGCCAAGCCAGGACATCGTCCACACGTCCTCGGAACGCCTGCCTTTGCATGCCCAGCTTTGGCTGCTGGTGACGCTGCTGGTCTTGCTGACGGCCGAGTGGACCATTCGCCGCGCCGGAGGCGGCCGTTAAAGCCGGTAAACGTCGGCGTGGAACCTTGTGACTTCGTCCTTCCCCAAGCTATCTTTCCCCCATGAACATGTCTGCTTCCCCTGAGGACCGTCGACGCTTGCGCGGCATCCTCGTTGCCTTGATCGTTTTCCTCCCCGTCGTGATGTTGTGGGGCTCCCTGACGGTCACCGTTCCCTCCGGTTACGCCGGGTTGACCTTTCACACGTTTGGCGAAGGCGTCGACCCCGACGAAGCCCCCTTGAAGAGCGGCTTCCACTTTAAGGCCCCCTGGAACAAGGTCTATGAATATGAAATCCGCCAAACAGAACAAATGGAAGCCCTAGAGGTTCTGAGCTCCAACCTGCTCAAAATCAACATGGACATGACCGTGTTCACGCAGCCTCAGTACCAGAACCTGGGGCGCTTGGAAATCGAGCGTGGACGCAACTACGAAGAGAAGGTGATCCGCCCTGCCATGCGTTCCGTCGCACGCGAGGTCATCGCCAAGTACCTCCCCGAGGAATTCAACACGACCAAGCGTGAGCAAATTCAATTGGAAATCAAGAACCAACTCGCAGACAAGCTCGCCGAGAACTACATCCAGCTCAACGACGTCTTGATCCGCAACATCACCCTCCCCACGACGTTGGAGCAGGCCATCGAGCGCAAGTTGCAACAGGAGCAAGAGTCGTTGGAATACGAGTTTCGACTGGAGAAAGCCAAAAAAGAAGCCGACCGCCTTCGCATCGAAGCGGCAGGCATCCGGGATTTTGAGGAAATCATTTCCAAGGGCTTGAGCGAAAAACTGCTCAAGTGGAAAGGCATTGAAGCCACCAAGGAGATCGCCAAAAGCAACAACACCAAGATTGTGGTGGTGGGCGGCGGCGACGACGGGTTGCCGTTGATTTTGGGCAACAACTGAGTGCATTGACGCTTGCGGGTCGGCTGGCCGGCCCAGGCCGTTTTGCCCGTTCGAAAAAAGACGCCTTCTGGGCGTCTTTTTTTTTCCTGCATGACGCGGGAGGTCGAGGAATTTTTCACAAACGCAAACGACCCGCCGAGGGGGCAGGTCGTTGTGCAAGGAGGGCTTGCCTCCAGAAATCCGAGACGATTACTTCGCCTGGAGGACGCCGAGCTCTTCGCCCCGCTTCATGGCTGCGAGCACACCAATCTTGCTGATGGTGCGAATGGCTTTGGCAGAAACGCGCAAGGTCACCCAACGGTCTTCTTCAGGAATGTAGAAGCGCTTGCGTTGAAGGTTGGGGTAGAAACGACGCTTTGTCTTACGCTGAGAGTGCGAAACGTTGTTTCCCACCATCACTTTCTTCCCGGTAATTTCACAGACGCGGCTCATGGCTCTAATTTTAGGAATGCAAAGAAACAACTTTTTGGCCATTCATCCAACCTTCACTCCCACCTTCTCGCAAGGCTTCGTGAAGATGGGTCAAAATTCGGCGAGAAGCCCGCTGGACAATGCGCTCCCGTTGCGAACCAAACCGATGGCACCACGCCACTTCTCCCTCCGGTCCAGCAACGGCCATCCACACCATGCCCACGGGCTTATCTTCCGTTCCTCCGCTCGGACCTGCCACGCCCGACGTGGCGATCGCCCAATCTGTACCCAGCTGCTTTCGGGCGCCTCGTGCCATGGCTTTTACCACAGCCTCGCTAACAGCGCCGTGCTCGGCAAGGGCTTCGGGGGACACTCCTAGGATCTCCTGCTTGACGCTGTTGTCGTAGGCCACAACCCCGCCCCACATCGACGCACTGGCGCCCGGCACCGAAGTAAGCATGGACGCAATGCGCCCGCCCGTGCACGATTCCGCGGTGCAGACGGTTTGGCCTCGTTTCCGAAGCATGGCGAGCACCGCCTCTGGCAGCCCCGAGTTGCCTCGGCAAATGACATGGTCTGCGGCCAAGGCCACGAAGGCGTCGGCTTCGGATTTCAAGAGTTGGGCAAGCGATGTGCGGTCTGCTGCGGGACCTTGAACGCCCAAGCGGACCTTCACCTGCCCTGGCGAAGGGAGATACGCCAGGGAAACCCCTTTGGCCGGCAAAGCCTCCTCCCAGTCTGCCACCAACGCGGCCAACGACGACTCGCCGATGCCTGCAGTGACCAAGGTTTCGTACAACGTCGTAGGCAACTCGAAGTGGGTTCGCAAGCGAGGCAACACCTCGTTGTTCATCAAGCCCTCCATCTCGTAGGGCACGCCAGGCATGCTCACCACCACTTTGCCCGAAGGCCGCTCAAACCACATGCCCGAGGCCGTTCCCAAAGGGTTAGGCAGCACCGTGCATGCGCGGGGCAACATGGCCTGAAGTCGGTTCACCTCAAGGAAGGGCACGTTACGCGATTCGAACCACGCTTGGATCTGGGCTGCGATGTCTTCATGCATCACGAGCTCCGTCCCAAAATGCTCGGCCAACACATGCTTGGTCAGGTCGTCTTTGGTGGGGCCCAGCCCTCCCGTCAAAAGCACGGCATCCGCCGCCTCGAGCGCACGGTCCAATTCCCGGCGAATCGTGTCCGGGTCGTCTGACAACGTGACCACGCGAGAAACCCGCCATCCATCTTCGGTCAACCGCTTGCCCATCCAGGCGGCGTTGGTGTTGACGGTTTGGCCAATGAGCAACTCATCGCCGATGGAAAGCAAGTGGATATTCATGGTGCAAAGATGGGTTGGGGTACAAAAAAAGCGGCACCGAAGTGCCGCTTTCTCAATGTCAAAAGCCATGAACTCACTGGACAGCGAGGCGCACCACGGTGCGTTGCCTTCCTTGGGTCAGTTCCACGAAGTAGAGGCCTGAGGTCAGCGCCCGCACATCCATGCGTTCCACCAATCCCGCGGTGGTCCACGCCATGTGCTGACGGCCCTCGATGTCCAACACGCGCACGTCGTGCGCACCTGGTCGGTCGATGATCAATTCCACCTGCGCATTCGCGGGGTTGGGGAACAACTGAACCTGACCGGGCTGAAAGGCCTCAGCCACACCCACCCAGTCTTCGAAGTCGATGTCGGCACACTCGCCGAGGTCCGCGATGGGCACGCGGATGTGCACGATTTCATTGACGTCCATGGGGTCTTCGTCACCGCGGATGTGCAATCCAGGTTCGAAGTCGCGTTGGTAAATCAATTCCACGTGGTCAGTCAAACGAGGGCTGATGGACGCAAACACAGACTCGTAGCCATCAAAATCGATGTCTGGCGTCAAGTCGCATGCGTCGTCGCTGTTCCACGTGTCCCCATTGTCTTGAGAATTCACCAAGTACACGTGACGGTAGTTTTGGGTGCCGGAGCTGTAGTTCTCCATGATGGCGCTGTAGCTGACGTACAGGTTGCCGTCTTCGTCAGAACCCATGCTCGGGATGCCTGCGAGGTTCACGAAGTAGGCGGCAATGTCGTCCTCCAAATCAAGGCCTCCGCTTTCGTCGATGTCGTAGGCGAACGCAATGGTCACACTGCTGTCGTTGCCAAAGTCTTCACGCCAGTACTGAAGGCCGTTGGTGCCTGGGAAGAAGCTGAAGTTGGCGTCTGTCGTGTCGGCATCTGCATAGTACATCGCCCCAAACACGCAGTGGACCGTGCCAAACTCGTCCACATGCACATCCCCCGCCCCATCGGAGTTCAAGTACTCGGCAAAGATACCGTCGCCGTCAAAGTCGTAGCCGAGGCTGTCGGGCAAACCACTGTCGATTTGGTACATGTCGACCGGGAAGTCCGCGAGGATGTGGTATTCCCAGTTGTCGCCTGCGTCCTCCGAAATCATGATGAAGCTGTCCTGCAGGTCATTGAAAACCGCGAAGGCCACGGTTCCGCCATCGGCATGGATGGCGTACGCGTCGGCACTCATGTTGATGAAGTTGGACGTGTCCAGTTGCGGGAAGGTTTGCATTTCCCAAGTGTCTCCGTTGTCCATCGAGCGGTAGTAAAGCAATGCACCGTCCTGACCTTGGTACTCCAGACCACCGTTCGCCACGGGCGTGGTGATGCAGATGACGTGGATGATTTCGTCGTTCAAGCCACCCACTGCGGCACGAGGCCACAGGTTGCCCACGGTGGTGCTGTCCTCCAGGTAGGCGTAGTTGGGGAGGTCTGAACCTTCCCAAGAACCCGTGCCTGCATCGCGGCGCACCATGTGGAGTCCCGTTTCAATGCCCGCATGGCTGATGATCACTTCACGGCCGTCGCCCATGTGGTTGATGGAAGGCCAACCGATACGCACGTCTTCCACACGCTCGTAGGGCTGCTCTCCCCACACGTTGCCGTCGAAGAAGTTGTAGCCTGAACCGCGGTCCTCGAAGGGACTGACGTCCAAGCTCATGATCCATGCGGCGCTGACCGCAGCTTCGTTGCCCGCCATGCGGTCGTCGATCGCGGCGTTGGATTGAAGGTCGTACTGGGTCAAGCCCAAGACCTGACGCTCGATGACGAGGTCGCGGGACTGAATGTGGTCCGCACTGGCGAGGTTGTGAGCGTTCACCGGCGTTTCGGGACGGTGATCGATGTCCAACACCGCGTGGGTGGGCATGGGCGCCTTCACTCGGGCAGAGAGGGCGACTTGAGGGGTTTGCTCGAGCGCGTGCTTTTGGGCAAACGTGGGCGCAGCGGCCAACAGACCGAGCGCGAGAAAGACAAATTGTTTCATCAAAAGTGGATTTAGACCCCAAAGTAATTCCCACAAAGGGGAAGACCAAACCCCTTACTGGGGCAAGGTGGCCAGCACCGTCTCGCGCCCCTTCACCTTGTCTTCGAGCCCCACGTGGATCTCCGAACCCAAGGGCAGAAAAACGTCAATGCGGGAACCAAACTTGATGAAGCCCACTTCTTCCCCGAGCTCTACGCGCTGTCCTGGCTCGATGTACCAGCGAATGCGTCGCGCGACGGCGCCGGCAATTTGACGGAACAAGACAGGCCCGCGGTCGCCGTGGATCACGAGCGTCGTGCGTTCGTTTTCCGTGCTGCTCTTGGGGTGCCACGCCACGAGGTATTTCCCAGGGTGGTAATTCGCATGGGTGACCTCCCCTGCCATGGGTGCCCACTGGGCATGGACATTGAGCGGACTCATGAAAATGCTGACCTGAATGCGCTTGTCGCCAAAAACCTCAGGCTCCTCCACTTCCTCGATGACCACGACTTTGCCGTCGCTGGGACAGAGGACTTGGCCTTCGGCTGCAACAGGGATGCGCTTGGGAATTCGGAAGAATTGCGCCACCAGCACAATGTCCACCATGGCGAGCACACCCATCAATTGAACCACCCATTGTGGGGCACCCAGCCACATGGGAATGCCCACCAACGTGGCGCCCACGGCCACAGCCAACGCAATCAGCCCATATCCTTCTCTGTGCAACGTCATGTGATCGGTGTTTTAGGGTGCGAAAATGCACCAAATCAAAACATAGACCGGGGCGGCGTAGAAAAATCCGTCAAACCTGTCCATGATGCCTCCATGTCCCGGCAGCAAATTCCCCGAGTCCTTCATGTTGCGACGGCGCTTCCATGCGCTTTGGGTCAAATCGCCTGCCGTGGACAAGGCCCCCATCAACCCGCCAAGCCAGAGCCACTCAAGACCTAGCGCAGCCCAAGCCACACACGCGGCAGCGACCACCCCTCCAAAGGTGCCTTCCCAAGATTTGCCCGGCGACACCGCGGGCCAAAGCTTGCGTCTTCCGAACGGCTTGCCCACCACATACGCCCCCGTGTCGTTGGCCCAAATCATCCACAAAAAACTCAGAATCGGCCGCGGATCGTAGGGTTCTGCCTCCCCCATCCACACCAAGGCCGCGAGGGCAGGCACCGGGAAGAGAAAAAGCAAGGGCTTGGGCCAAGACGTGGGAGGGCCCTCGGGCGCCTTGAACCACTCGGCCCAGGCCAAGACAGCCACAACTGCCCACAACAAAGCATTGCTCCACGCCGACCACGCCACGGCCCCCATCACGACGACCACAAACACCACGCCCGTGAGGGCACGTGTGGCGGTCTCGTTCCTCTTGGCCGCCCTCATCCCTCCTTTGCATTGAGCCACGCCTCCGCGGCAGCTGCGTGTGCCTCCGGAACCCAGATCTCCACCGGCCGCACCGCGAAGCACATGCCGACGTAACTCGAGTCTTGCTTGTTCATGACCACACAGGGGATGCCTTCGGCCTCAAGTCCGCCTTGAATGAGGGGCGCCATGGTGGCGTCAGAACAACGCGTCACAAGCACCCATCCCTTCATGCGTCCTCCTTCGGGCTTTCAGGTGCGTTGTCCGGTGCCTCGGCGTTGTCGGACGCCTTCGTGTTGTCGGACGTATCGGCGGTTGGTTTTTCAGGCTCGATCGCGGACTCAGCAGCGGACTGGGCCAATGCAGGAGCGGCAGAAGCGAACGGACGCGCACCCAAAATGCGCTCGACGTCTTCCTTGAAGATCACCTCATTGTCCAACAGCGATTGGGCCAGGACCTCCAACTTGTCCCGGTTGGTCGCCAAGATGTCTTTGGCGCGGTCGTACGCCTTTTCAATCACCGCGCTAACCTCTTCGTCAATGATGCGCGCAGTCTCTTCGCTGTACGGCTTGGTGAACGAGTTTTCGCCGCGGCTGTCGTAATAGCTGCGGTTGCCAATGCGTTCGTTCAACCCGTAAATGGACACCATGGAATAGGCTTGCTTGGTCACCTTCTCGAGGTCGCTCAACGCCCCCGTAGAGATCTTGCCAAACATGATTTCCTCTGCAGCACGTCCGCCCAACGCCGCGCACATCTCATCAAAGATCTGCTCCGTGGTGGTGATGGCGCGTTCTTCTGGGAGGTACCATGCGGCACCGAGGCTTTGGCCTCGAGGCACAATGCTGACCTTCACAAGCGGCGAGGCAAATTCCACCAACCAGCTCACCACAGCGTGTCCCGCCTCGTGGAATGCAATGGTGTTTTTCTCGTTCTCCGTGATGACTTTGGTGCGCTTTTCCAGACCGCCGATGATGCGGTCCACCGCATCCAAGAAATCCTGGTGAGCGACGAGCTTTCGGTCTTTTCGTGCGGCAAACAAGGCCGCTTCATTGCACACATTGGCGATGTCGGCTCCGCTGAATCCAGGCGTCTGCTTCGACAGGAAGTCGATGTCGACCGAGTTGTCGGTTTTGATGGGACGCAAATGCACATCGAAAATGGCCTTGCGCTCATTGACGTCCGGCATGTCGACATAAATCTGACGGTCAAAACGACCGGCACGCATCAAGGCCTTGTCCAAAATGTCGGCGCGGTTGGTCGCCGCGAGGATGATCACGCCGCTGTTGGTCCCAAACCCGTCCATCTCGGTCAGGAGTTGGTTCAGGGTGTTCTCGCGCTCGTCGTTGGACCCGAAGTTGGCGTTCTTGCCCCGTGCCCGGCCAATGGCGTCGATCTCATCGATGAAGATGATGGCTGGCGACTTCTCTTTTGCCTGCTTGAAGAGGTCTCGAACACGCGACGCGCCGACCCCCACAAACATCTCGACAAAATCCGAACCACTCAAGCTAAAGAAAGGCACTTGGGCTTCGCCGGCAACCGCCTTGGCGAGCAAGGTCTTGCCCGTGCCCGGAGGGCCCACGAGAAGCGCGCCCTTGGGGATTTTCGCCCCGAGCTCAGTGTACTTGTCGGGGTGCTTGAGAAAGTCCACGATTTCTTGGAGTTCTTCCTTTGCACCATCCACGCCCGCCACGTTGTTGAAGGTCTCGTCGGTGCCTTCTCCTTTTTCGAAGACTTGGGCTTTGGATTTGCCGATGTTGAAGATTTGGCCTCCGCCCGGCGCACCGCCTCCGAGGCGACGCATCAGGAACATCCAAACCAAGACCATCAGGCCAAGGAAAATGACCCAAGACAGGATTTGCCCCCCCCATTCGTTGGGCGGATCGTAACGCAAGTCAAATCCGTGCGCCTCCTGCAATTCCTTCAAGTCGGTCTGATACGCCTCTCCGTCAGGGATGTTCATCGACGCATCCGCACCGGCGTAAAGGGCCTGCAAGAGCTGAGGGTCGGACTTCTCTCCGAGCAAACTGTCCCGCACTTCCTTGGTGAAGAACAGGTTTGCCGTGTGGCCATTGTGGGTCACTCGGGCGATTTGACCGGCTTCGGCCATTTCCTTGAACTCGGGCCACTGCACCTTCTTCTGCCCGCTGGATTCTCCCAGCATGATGGTGGTCAACAAGAGCACGGCCACGATGGCATAGACCCAGTAGAAGTTCATCTGACGGCCAGGCTTGCCGCCGGGCTGTCCTGATTTGTCGTTGTCAGGATTCTTGGCTTTGGATGATTTCTTGTCCATGGTTGTCAGTTCGAAGTGTGGTGTTGAACGGGGGCATCTCCCCACAATTCTTCCAGCGCATAATGCGCGCGGGCTTCGCTGTGGAAGATGTGCACGACCACATCGCTGTAGTCGAGAATGACCCATTCCCCACCTCTCAAACCATGAACCCCCCACGGACGTTCATTCAACGTCTCAGAAGTTGCTTGTTCCACGGACCGAGCCAGCGCTTCGACTTGGGTTCGGCTGGACGCCGAGGCCACGATGAAGGTGGACGCGATGGCATGCGTCAAGGGACGCAGATCCAGCGAGACAATGTCTTGGGCCTTGACGGCTTCCAAGCCCTGGACCACCACGTGGGCGAGGGCTTCTGTAGGGGGAGGTGTGATCAAATTCATCCGTGCTTCCGCAGTCTCAAAGGTACTACTTTTGGAGGGCATCTTGCCGGCAAGTCCGCGAAGGACCTAGCCAAGGAATGCCAAACCATGATCTGGCAACATCACCACCTTCCTTCCGTTCCGAGCACCAACCAATGGGCCATGGAGTGGTTGAAGCACACCCTTCCGCAGGGACCGGTGTTGTTCACTACGGATCACCAAACCCAAGGGCGCGGTCAGCGGGACCGCCGATGGAGCTCTGAAGCAGGTCGAGATTTGTGCTTGAGTTTGGCCATTCCGGTGCAGGACGAGTGGAGCCCCACCTTGGTCAACATGCATGTGGCCTTGGCTGTGCGAGACCTCCTTTCCAATCACCTGCCTCCCACCCAATCCCCGGGTGCGATTCGCGTGAAATGGCCCAACGACGTGCTGGTTTGGCACGCTGGAGAACACCGCAAGGCGGCGGGGATTTTGGTCGAAAATGTGTGGCGTGGCAACCAATGGTCCACCACCGTCATTGGCGTGGGCATCAACGTTGGATCGAGCCGGCTTGGTCGGAGCTACCCTGCAGTGAGTTTGGCCGAAGCGTGGCATGAGGAGCTGACGCCTTCAGACCTTGCGACCTCCCTTGCCGAAGGGATTGTTCGGCGCCTTGACGGCAGCGTCGACGGGCTGATGGAGGACTACCACGACGCGTTGTTTGGGCTTGGAGAGCCAAGGACCTTTGTCGTCCACGAACGAACTTGGCACGGCATGTTCCGGGGTGTAAACACCGAAGGTGAAGGACGCTTCGAGTGGTCGTCGCCACACGAAACGGAAACCCTCCCACCTTCGGAGTGGCTGTCGTCGTCCGAAGTGCAATGGTGCTGGTGAGCAACGCTGGAAAGATCTCTCAATAACGCGCTTGAAGCGTGTCGGCCATTTGGCCGAACAACCCCTTCAATGCAGGCTCCACCATCATCTTGGTGAAGGGGTTCAAATCCGCATCGCACCCCACCTGACATGTGGCGCCGTCGGCGTCGGCGTGAACCGCGACGTCGAGCGTGAATTTCACAGGTGTGGGCGCCTCCGTGGCGAGGGTCAACACCGTGCCCTCCGAGGCGCTGTTGTCGGACGTGCGAACCAAGTGAACGGCCACCCCACCCGTGACCTTGAAGGCGCATTTGTCACCCTCTGCCCTAAAGTCGGACACAGGGCCTGCGGCGAGCAATTCCCCGAAGGTGTTCCAATCTTGGAAGTCCTGCGAGACCGTGGCAGGAGATGCGGCTACGCGGACCACAGGCGATTCAATACGCGTCATGCTTTTTGGCGTTCGTCACTCCACGCCACCGGGTCTGAAGACCACGCCGCAAGAAGCTTGGATTGTTCTTCCGTGATGTAGCCCTCTACCTGGGCCTGCTCCAACATGGTGGGGTAATCGGTGAGCACCTCCATGGGGCACTTGGCCTCCTCAAAACGAGCCACCGCATCCGAAAATCCATAAGAGAAGATGGCGACGAGGCCCTTGACTTCGAGGTCGGCTTCGCGCAACGCCGCCACAGCATTCAAGCTGCTTTTGCCGGTGGAAATCAGGTCTTCGATGACCACCACATTGCGCATGGTGTCGAGGTCTCCTTCCACTTGCTGGCCAGTACCATGCGACTTGGCCGAACTCCGCACGTAGCAGAATGGCAAGCCCATTTCTTGGGCGACCAAGGCCCCCAAGGCGATGCCTCCCGTGGCCACCCCCGCAATCCCATCGGGTTTGCCGTAGCGCTCCTCGATCAGCTCGCTTGTCAGCTGCCTGACAAACGTGCGCACGGCGGGATGAGAGAGCAGCTTTCGGTTGTCGCAATAGATGGGTGAAAGACGTCCACTCGCCCACGTAAAAGGGTCAGAAGGACGCAGCTGGATGGCTTTGATGCGGAGCAAGAATTCCGCTACCTTTCGGCGTTGGTCGGACGCAATGGTCATGTCACAAAGCTACAATGTATTCATGCTGAATCGCCGGGTGAAATTTCGCCCGATGCCTGAGGAATTGTCGGCGCCATCCGGGTCCACTTCCGAGGGCACAATGACCTTGCTCAACCCCACCGAACGCATGCTTCGAGACTTGCCCACCATGTTGAAGCGCAGCCCCGAAGTGAACGAGGTGAAGGTCTATGCCAACGACTTGGATCACGTGTGGATGTCCTTCTGTGCGGGCTACCACGAACTCGCGGCCGCAGGGGGCGTCGTGCGGGATGACGAGGGCCACGTTCTTTGGATTCAGCGCAACGGAAAATGGGACCTCCCCAAGGGCAAGCTCGAACCAGGCGAGCGCCTGGAAGAAGCTGCGGTGCGTGAAGTGGAAGAAGAGACGGGCATCACCAACCTGACCTTGACCGGGGATGCATTTACCACCTTCCACACCTACGAAGCGGGGGGCGTGGTGCACCTGAAAACCACGTTCTGGTATCCCATGCGGCATGCCGGAACCCAAACCAAAGGCATCCCTCAAGCCATGGAGGGCATCTCGGATGTGACTTGGCTTCGACCGCCTTTTGCGGAGGAGGTCACGCACAACACCTTTGGCAGCATTCGCATGGTCTTGGACGCCCTCCTTCCTGCAGAAAACGAAGGTGAGTGGTGAGTCGGCCTGATTGAGGCCTGTCTAAAATGCGATTCAGCGGACCGTAAGGCGCCAACGCTTCAGCTCGGCAAAGAGCCCTTCGCTTGGAAGCGAGGCATGGTGGGTGTGGATTTCACCGTCCGGACGTACGACCACAACCTGTGGAACCCGCGACACGTCCAATCGGTCCCACCAACTGGGGTCCCTTCCGACCCAGCGGATGCGCTCTCGAATTTGTTCTCGCTGCGCCAAGGTGGAGGACCATCCCGCTTCATTGGCGTCCACTGAAAGCACGCCCCATGACACGTCTTTGGGGGCCTGGTTGGCCATCCAGGAGCGCAAAATGGACCATTCACGTGTGCCTGACGCTGAGCCTGACCGCGTGATCAGCCAAACGCGCCAGTTGCCCTCCCCTGCCCATGCAGGCTCGAGGTCTCCGTTGGGCATCATCCACATGACGTCCCCCCACGCTTGGCCCGTCAACACGTAACGGCGGGCTTGGTCGGATTCGCGACGGATTCCCGCCACGTCGCACTGGTCTTTCCAACGCAAATCCCACCACGAGTCGGCCCATCGGCTCCAGGTTTGGCCTTGCCCCATCCACATGGCCACATGCAATTCGTCCAACGACCATCCGGTCGCCTGACACAAGCTGTCCACATCGCCCATGGCCACCCATGACCGCCACGGCCGACGCGCCTCTTCAAGCACATCCCACCATTGTTCGTGTTGCAATTCCCATGAGGAACACCAACCGGGCGAAGCCAATCGGTCTTTCCACGAGCGCGCCTCCCACGAGCCCTCCCAAGCGCGAAGCGCCGCGAGGTCCTCTGCCGCCCCCAAGCTCATCTGCCACTCCCGCACGAGGGAGGCCATGAGGTCTCCCCAAAGCGTGTGTGGCGCCAGCGTCAACCGCGCTGCAATTTCTTGGTTGCCTCGCTCAAGGGCTTGCTTCAAGGCCTCTCTGGCAGCGGCACTTTGCGTGGCATTGGCACCCACAGCGCCCGACGCCATGAGCTGGTCGAGGTCGAGTGAATCGAGCTGTTGACGGAGCCACGATTGAAGGCTGTCCACCGCTGCGCCTGGATGCCCTTCGGCATAACGCACTTTGGAAGGGTTCTTGCGCAGCCCTTGGAACGGACGGCTTGGCCAAATCAAGGTCACCGTATCCACCTCCGCTTGAGGCTCAATCACCAAAGTCCACGACCATGGCAGCGCTTCCAGGGTGTACACGCCAGAGGCCACACCGGGCCAGAGACACTTCCCCGTGCTGTCCACCACCAAATCTTCCGCTTGAATCGCCGTTTGGGTCACGCCATCGATCCAAGCACTGACATGCAGCGTGTGACCGGCATCGGGAAATTGGCAGGCTGGATTCCCATCTTCATCCATCCATTGGACGACCACGTCGGTTTGGGCCCACAGCCCGTGAACACAAGTCCACGCCATGGCGCAGCACAACGTCATCATGCGCATCACCTTTGGGAAGCGAACCATGGCAAAATGGCTTCAGGCACAAATGGGGAAACATCGCCGCCATGCGCATGAACATCCCGGACCACGGTCGAATGGATGGATGCGTATTCGGGATCTGTCAACAGCACGACGGTGTCCAAGTCGGGGTGCATGGCGCGGGTCATGTGCGCCAGTGTTTGTTCGTAGTTCAAATCCACCGCATTGCGCACGCCTCGGAGTTGAAACTGGGCACCGAGGCCTCGACAAAAACCGGCCGTCAGCCCCTCGTAAGACACCACCTTGACGGAAGGATGCGCTGCAAAGGTGGCTTCCAACATGGCCACCCGTTCCTCGACGGAGAAAAGCCCTTTCTTGGAGCCATGACGTCCGACAGCCACCACCACTTCGTCAAACATGGCCGTGGCCCGAATCACCACGTTTTCGTGGCCTTTGGTGACGGGGTCAAATGACCCTGGAAACAGAGCTCTACGCATTCATTCGAAGGTAAACAAACTGAAGTGGACGTGCCCGTATTTCCTCGAAAGAACATACCCCGACTTGTCCGACACATCCATGCGCTCGCCGTGCTCCAGGATGAACCACCCCCCTTGGGCGAGAATTCCACTCTCGCGAACCACATCGGGCAGCATGTCCAACTTGGGCATGTCGTACGGTGGATCCGCAAATACAAGGTCAAACTGGGTAAGCGGCTTGTTCAGAAACCCCCACACATCGGCACACACCGTGTGCAAGTCGTCGCTTCCCAACTGACTGGCTTGTTGCACCGCGAAGCGACACGCCTTGGGCGCCCGCTCCACAGCAGTCACAGAACCTGCGCCGCGGCTCAAAAACTCCAAGGACACCATGCCGGTTCCCGCAAACAAGTCAAGCACTTGGGCTCCTTCCAAATCGACGCGCGACGACAGCAAATTGAACAGACCCTCGCGCCCAAAATCCGTGGTGGGACGACCTTGAAACCCCTTGAGTTCCGGCAACCTACGCCCGCGCCAGGCTCCTCCTGTTATCCGCATGACTCCATGGTTTGAAACAAGGCCGTCCACGTCGAAAAAGGGCGTTCCCCAGAACCAACTTCTGTGGGACTGACCTCCATGAATCGGGTCCACCCTTGGGTCAGTGCTTCCTCACCGGACCAACGTACACGACATTGTTGCGGTTCCATGCCCCCTCGGTGGGCGGCATTCACCATGGCGTACAACGCATCCTCCGCCGTAGATCCGCCTGCCAAGTGGTGCACCCACTGCAGGGATTCGCCTGCCGTGGCGGCCATGACTGCCCCAGATTCTCGGATGTCCACCCGAAACGACCACCCGTCACAGGGAGCCTCTCGGTGCCATTGAACCGCGTCGTGAATGAGGGCATGAGCCAGAGGACGATGCTGGGCTTGGGGGAACATGCTGTGGACGGCCTCGGCCCAGACAGAATCGCCTTCCACGGCCAACCAAGGCCTGTCCTCGAAGGCATCCAGCAGGTGACTTTGCACGCGCGCGTTGGACCCGAGGGGACCGTGATGCAATTCATGAAGTGGGGCCAACTGCGCTGCGGTGACTTCGTTGGGCAGCACAGCGGAGGGGACGACGGTGGCGGGTTTGGCCCATTCGGCGTGAATCACCTCGGCACCAATGCCTACTTGATGGCGGAGCGCGCGAAGTACCTCCACCACCATGTCGGGATTCGAAATTTCTCTCCGATTCACCTCACGGGCCTGCCCCGTGGTCCACATCAACCACGGCGCATCCCACACAAGCGAAAGTCGGCCCATCGCCGAATCAGTTGCGCCAGTTTCCGTCGCGGTGCGCCTCTGCCAAGGAACCAAAGCGAAGGGTGTCCTTCTTCACTTTCTCACGGCCAAAGGGCGTAGGGTCCTGCACCAGGATGGTGGGTTGCCATACGCGGCCCACTTCCACGGCGCCCGTCTTCATGACGAAGCGCTCCCCGGTGTAGGAATTGAAGGGCAAAGAGTCCAAGCTCACTTGAGGCAAGCGTTGGGCCGCACGTACTTCCGGGGTGAAGTTCTCATTGTAGAACGAGGTAAACAAGGTGTCTCGCACCTTGTACGGGCTCATGTCCTCCATGATCAAGTCCAAAAGACCTTCTTCTGTCATGTCTTCTATCTCGGCAATCAACGCAATGTCGGCGCGCTTGATCACGTAGCCTTCTTCTCGACTTTGGCCTTCAGGCAAGGTGTCGTGGAAAGAGCCCATGTTAAATTCCACAGGCACCACCGGGGCCTGGACAAAACGCAACAAGCTGTCAAACGTCTCTGCGAAAGTGCCGTAGACCGCCAAGTGCGATTCCTGAGCGGAACGGATGTCCTTTAGGCGTTGGATTGTGGTGGCGTTGACCGCCTTCCGCGTGGCTTGAAACTCGATCTCCTCATCCACAGAGTAGAACACGGAGTAGGCCAGCGCCGCGGCACTGATGACACCCACCGCGAGCACCGCCTTGTACACCTGCTGGTCCAGTTTCTCCAGCACCACGGGCATGGCCACGACCCCCACCGCGATCATCGCGAGTGAAGCGTAGAGCATCGCCACAGGTTGGCTTTCCAGGGCATCGCCACTCAAGTACTTGGACAAAAAGCCGAAGCCTCCGAGGAACAGCAAGATGCTGATGACGTACTTGTTGATTTCGTTGAAGAACTTTTCCATGGTGCGAATCGCGTGTTTGCGCCCCAAAACTACAACATGCGTCGCACCCTGCAACGCATCGCGACCTACCTTCGAAGGCCCAATCATGCCCCGCTCTTCCCCCTCCCTGTCCAACCTCGCCCGTGCGGCTGAATTTGAGTCCCGCTTGCTGGGCCAAATCCCGTTCACCCCCACGGAAAGTCAAGAGCGGTTTGCGCACGTTTGGTCCCGGTTCATCGTGTCGGAAAAGCCGCGCTGCGCCCTCGTGCTCCGGGGGTATGCTGGAACGGGAAAAACCACCGCGGTGGGTGCGGTCGTTCGCACGCTTCGCGATGCCCGCCAAAAGTGTGTGCTCCTCGCACCCACAGGCCGAGCTGCCAAAGTCCTTGCAGGCCATGCCGGACAAGACGCTTCGACCATCCACCGGCACATCTACCGACCCAAGCGCAATCCCGAAGGAGGGACAGCCTATGGACTGATGCCCAACCGACGGACGGACACGCTTTTCATTGTGGACGAAGCTTCCATGATCGGTGAAAGTGGGGGGCTTCCTTCTGGCGGCTTTCAATACCGCAGCCTGTTGGACGACCTCGTGGAGTTCGTTTACTCGGGGCACGGGTGTCGGCTCATGCTCATCGGCGACGACGCGCAGCTTCCCCCGGTAGGCGCGTCGGAGAGCCCCGCCCTTCAAGGCCCCAAACTTCGGGACGCCTTCGACCTGACCTTGGCCGAGGTCACCTTGAACGACGTCGTGCGTCAAGAACTGGACAGTGCCATTTTGAGCAATGCCCACGACTTGCGTATGCGCATGGCCGTCACTGACGTCAACAACCCCGTAGCTCTGCCGCATTTCGAACCGGGACCGGGGCTGCAGCGGGTATTTGGACAAGAGTTGGAGGATTTGCTGGTCGACCTCCACGCCAAACACGGGGAGGACAACCTGGTGGTCATCACGCGGTCCAACAAACGCGCTGTGCAATTCAACCAACAAATTCGGGCACGGGTCCTGTGGCAAGAGGACGACCTCAACGCCGGAGACCGCCTCATGGTCGTGGCCAACAACTACCATTGGCTGGCGGACCATGAAGAGCTGGCGACCAACCTCATCGCGAATGGGGACACCCTCATCGTGGACCGCATTTTGTCGCGCTTCGAACGGTACGACACCCCATTTGTGGAAGCCGAGGTGCGGCTGGCAGACGTACCCGACTACCCCAGTTTTTCCGTACACATCAACCTGAGCGTGCTGACTTCCGAGCGCGCCTCTCAATCCCGGGCCGCGCGCAAGGCCCTGTACGAAGACGTCAGCGCCGACCATTCTCATCTCGGAAGCAAGGCCAAAATCCACGAAGCCACCAACTCGGACCCGTGCTATCAAGCGCTCCAGGTCAAGTTTGCCTACGCCCTCACGTGCCACAAAAGCCAAGGTGGCCAGTGGCCTGCCGTCGTCGTCGATCAAGGCTACATGACCGAGGAACGCGTGGACCTCGAATGGCTGCGGTGGTTGTACACTGCCCTGACCCGGGCAGAGCGCGAACTCTACCTCCTCAACTTCGCAGACGTCTTTTTTGACTGAAGCCCTTTGACCAAGCTGCACCTCGCGGTTGTCTTTCACAAAAAAGGCCGCCCTGCGGCAGCCTTTTTTGTGGAGTCGTCCAGCGACGGCGCTTACGCAAGTTCGCGGGCACTGAAGAAGAATGCACCTTCGATGGCCGCGTTTTCGTCGCTGTCGGAGCCGTGCACGGCGTTGGCCGCGATGCTTTCTGCGAAGTCCGCGCGGATCGTGCCGGGAGCTGCTTCCGCAGGGTTGGTTGCGCCAATCAAGGTGCGGAAGTCCGCCACAGCGTTGTCCTTTTCAAGGATGGCCGCCACAATGGGGGCAGAGGTCATGTACTCGGTGAGTTCACCGAAGAAGGGACGCTCCTTGTGCACCGCGTAGAACGCAGCGGCATCGTCCATGCTCAATTGGGTCCACTTCATCGCTTTGATGGTGAAACCCGCACCGATGATGCGGTCAATGATTTTGCCAGTGTTGCCAGCGCTCGTTGCGTCAGGCTTAATCATGGTGAAAGTGCGGTTTGTCGCCATGGGGAAAAGATTGATTGTCGTTCGTTTTGGAGTGCAAAAATACATCGAGAGTCACTGATGTCGACGGATTGAGGCCAAGTCCCGCCGTATTTTTGTCGCATGAAGACAAATGCTACGCTCAGCTCGGCCGATTTGATGGCCCTCGAAGATGCCTATGGCGCCCACAATTACCACCCCCTTCCAGTCGTACTTGACCGTGGCGAAGGCGTGTATGTCTGGGACGTGGAGGGCAAGAAATACTTCGACTTCCTGAGCGCATACAGCGCTGTGAACCAAGGACATTGCCACCCTCATATTGTGGGAGCTCTGCAAAGGCAATCCCAGCGTCTGACCTTAACATCAAGGGCTTTTTACAACAGCAATCTTGGGCCCTTTGAGAAATTCATGACGGAACTGTTCGGTTACGACAAAGTCCTGCCGATGAACAGCGGCGTGGAAGGTGGTGAGACTTCAAACAAACTTGCTCGGAAGTGGGGGTATCAGAAGAAAGGGATTCCGGAAAATCAGGCCCGCATTTTGTTTGCGCATGGCAATTTCTGGGGTCGCACGCTTGCGGCAATTTCAAGTTCTGATGATCCACTGAGCTACAAGGATTTTGGGCCTTACATGCCTGGATACGATCTCATACCCTACAACGACTTGGAAGCATTGGAACGCGAGTTGAAAGACCCCAACGTTTGTGCCTTCATGGTCGAACCCATCCAAGGTGAGGCTGGTGTGGTGGTGCCCGACGAAGGTTATTTGGCTGGGGTTCGACAGCTTTGTACGAAATACAATGTGTTGTTCATCGCAGATGAAGTCCAGACTGGCATTGCCCGCACCGGGCGATTGCTTGCAACCGACTACGAAGACGCCCGCCCAGATTTGCTGGTTTTGGGGAAAGCCCTGTCTGGTGGCGTATTCCCCGTCTCGGCTGTGTTGGCAGACAATGAAGTCATGATGTGCCTCAAACCTGGGGAACACGGCTCAACATTCGGAGGGAACCCCTTGGCGTGCGCCGTTGCCCAAGCAGCACTCGAGGTGGTCATCAACGATGAATTGGCTTCAAACGCTTACAAACTCGGCGTGAGATTTCGGGAAGCGATGCAGGATCTCGTTGAATCCACCGAGCTTGTGACCGCCGTTCGCGGCAAAGGACTGTTGAACGCGATTGTCATCAACGACACGCCCGACAGCAGCACGGCTTGGGATTTGTGCGTGGCGCTGAAGGACAAGGGCCTGCTCGCCAAGCCCACCCACGGCAACATCATTCGCTTCGCCCCTCCCCTTGTCATGACGGCAGCGCAGCTTGAAGACTGTATTGCGATCATCGCCAAGACGGTGCGGGAGTTCGCCAAGGCATAAGTCTCGACCGGACAGACGAACGTGCCCCGGGTCACATGGTCCGGTGCCCAAGGTTGCGCCGACTTGCATCTCACGCCATGTATTTTCGGCGCATGATTCTGAAGAAACTCCCTTTCCACGGTTGGGTCTGCGTCACCCTTGTACTCATGCTCATGGGGTCTGCCGTTCAGGCGCAGGAAGAGTTGAGAGACGTTGTGGACCAGCAGATGTCGTGGTACATGCTGTTTGGCAACCACCGCTTGACGGACCAACTGGGACTGCATACAGAATACCAATTCCGTCGGACGGGCTTGGGCGCAGATTGGCAGCAATCGTTGTTGCGCGTGGGCCTCGATTGGCACCGCGACGACCAGTACGTGGTCACCGGGGGCTACGGATGGATCCGCAGCTTTCCCTACGGCGAGCAACCCATAGGTGAGACCTTCGACGAGCACCGCATTTGGCAGCAGCTCATCACGAAATCCCAAACCGGAGCACTCAAGTGGATGCATCGCTACCGCCTTGAACAACGGCTCATGATGCGGGAGTCAGGAAGCGTCTGGCAGCACCGCGCGCGGTACTTTGTTCAGGTCACTTGGCCCATCCCCAACCATCCCGCTTGGTCCTTGAGTGCCTACGAAGAAGCGTTCATCGGTTTGCGATTGCTGGAAAACCCCGTACTCAACTTGCTTCAACAAAACCGCCTTTCCGTGGCGTTGAACCACAAGCTCGAAGGCGGCACGGCCTTGCAACTGGGGTACCTGCATCAGGTCCTGTGGAAAGGAAGCGACTTGGCCGCAGAACGCAACCACGTGTTGCTCGTGGGCGTGCGCCACAACTTGGACTTCAGGAACTGACTTTGCTGAAAAACGTCCAGGACAGGCAACTTACTTGAGCCAGCCCTGCTCGCGCATCCAATCGTCGTTGTAGACTTTGGCGGTGTAGCGGGAGCCATGGTCGTGGAAGAGCACGACAGGCACGTCGGTCGGTTTGAGGCGGTCCTTTAATTGGCGCAACCCTTGGAAAGCGCTGCCGCAGCTGTAGCCGATCAACAACCCTTCCTTCTTGGCCAACTCGCGTGCGGCATGGGCGCCCGCCTCGTCCGTGACCTTTTCAAAGTGGTCAATGAGGCTGAAGTCGACGTTGGCCGGAAGGATGTCTTCGCCAATCCCTTCGGTGATGTAGGAGTAAATTTCGTTTTCGTCGAACTCTCCGGTTTCGTGGTACTTCTTGAACACGGAACCGTACGAGTCGATGCCCCAAATCTGGATGTCCGGATTTTGTTCCTTCAAGTACTTGGCGGTGCCGCTGATCGTGCCGCCCGTACCCACGCCGACGATGAAGTGCGTGATTTTGCCCTCCGTTTGCTTCCAAATCTCAGGGCCCGTCGAACGGTAGTGCGCCTCGCGGTTGGCGAGGTTGTCGTATTGGTTGCACCACACGCTGTTGGGAATCTCGTTGTGCAGTTTCTCCGCCACGCTGTAATAACTGTCCGGGTGGTCTGGCGCCACAGCCGTGGGACAAACATGCACCTCCGCCCCCATCGCGCGCAGGATGTCCACCTTCTCCTTGCTCTGCTTGCAATTGGTGGTGCAAATGAGCTTGTAGCCTTTGACAATGCATGCCAGCGCGAGGCCCATGCCCGTGTTGCCTGACGTGCACTCGATGACCGTGCCACCGGGCTTGAGTTTGCCACTTGCCTCGGCCGCCTCAATCATGGACAAGGCCATGCGGTCCTTCACGCTGTGGCCGGGGTTGAAGTACTCCACTTTGGCCCAAATCGGACAGGGAAATTCCTCCGCAATGGCGTTCAACCGGACCATTGGTGTGTTTCCAATGGTTCCAAGGATGTTGTCGTGCACGTTCATGCGTCCAAAAGTAGCGCCTCCCATCACGCACACCACCCTTTCCGCCCCTTACCTTTCAGGCTGTGAACGTGG
>Ga0115013_10000163_pt1 | contig 43910 bp, 53 predicted proteins | sample SouAtlMetagenome_2_FD_88686 | JGI IMG/M metagenome (GOLD analysis project Ga0115013, IMG submission 88686) | Marine eukaryotic phytoplankton communities from Atlantic Ocean - South Atlantic ANT15 Metagenome | ecosystem: Environmental > Aquatic > Marine > Oceanic | place: South Atlantic Ocean...
ATTCACTGCACTAAAAAAAATTTATTCAATTAAACTTCACTACCGGGGGGTGGTGTGGAGGGGGGCACCCAGGGGGTCACTCATTCCAACACTTCATTCCAACAGTAGAGACAGTAATGTTGCTAGATTTTACCTCCTACGGTTAACAAATAATCTAGCAAATAAAGCCCTTCCCCTAGGCAATTGTATATCCTCCGTCTCGCGATTTATTTGCTCCAAATTCAATCTAGGTACCTGGAATAGTCTTCGCACTACTGTAGTATCACTTAATGCTTGTCTACATAGAGGACAGTCATTTGAACGCCTACCACTTTTAATAATACATGATAGACAAAACTGATGTCCACAGCTCGTTGTAGCACAGTTACGCTCCTCTATCTTTTCCATACAAATAGGACACTCCTCGTTATTATGCACTGGAGATTTTATCACCTTTGATAGATCTATTTGTAATGGAGAACCTATATTATCTTCGGTCCACTCCTCGTTATTTAATGTCACATGTCTCATCCAACATTCTTTTGCTTCGTGTTTTGTTTCACCGCAAATCTTACACATTGTTGTTTTTGTTTTATTTATTCGTTAAATACTAATTACCTAAGATGAAAATTAGTATTTTAAATTCAATTTTCCATAAAAAAATTTTTTAATATATATTATTTTCTTATTTATCCTTTTTATTCTCTTGACTTTCTGGTGTTGGGTTAACTGGTCTTACACCGAATGTCTCTAATACATCCTTTTCACTCATTGCCTCATTATTTGCTTCATTATCTACTTTTTCTATTTCCTCCTCTGCGCAATCTCCACAATAATTTGCCTCATCATTTTGATACCAACCATTATCATATGCCTCTTGAAGGTCCTCAAATTCTCCTGTATTTTCACACTTTTCTCCATTGCAACAATATTCTTCTACTTCACTATCTTCATTACCATCACTATCACTTCCACTATCTACATCGTCCAAATTATCCTCTTCCTTATCCGTATCCTCCGTCAAATCAATCGGATCCTCCTTGGTTCCTGAACCCTTATGAGTAGGACACAAAAGGGTATCACACATCACATCTCTTGTTCCCAATTTATCACTATCACATTTTCTATCATTCCACCAAGATGAAATGTTTTCCTTCAATCCCTTCGCAAACTCCATACGAACCTCATCACCTGGATTTAATGGTGTAAATCCCATATAATATAGTGATTTGCGTTGTTTAAATTGGTCGTTGGGGAGGTGAGGATAATCCTTTCCTGCCTTAGAACCAAAAGCACTATTTGGATTACTAATCATATAAACATTAACATATTGCGACATCTTCATTAGACTCCCAACTACTACAAATCCAAGTGGTATACTTATAATATAATTATCTTCAAATGGCTTCAATACATACCGCTGTGCTACCCCCATACTAGTAAACCCCAAAATAGTCATTTTTATATTATGGTTCCATCTATACAATTCCCTCAATCCCCACAATATATTACAGAAATCTGTAAATATAAGCTTTATTACAGCTAGAAATTTAATTACTTCCAACCACCAATCTTGTAAAATTAATTTTGTTCCTTCACAACAAACTGATTGTCTGTGACCGTCCCAAGCATTTGCTAGGATATTCAACTCGTTTTCGCTAAAAGTGCGTTCCATATTTTGACTAAAACTAGACATCTGTATAGGTATAATGTAGTTTTTCTAAGTAATTTAATAAATCAATTTTCAACTTATATAAAATTGAATTAAATATTACTTGTAATGTTTTTCGTATACATGCAATATATTACCAAAACTAGTCTAAACGAAAATACAATGCTATCAAAAATGAAATTCAGAACTTGCTTTAGTAGTATAAGTCATCACGGCTATAAGCTTGATATATTAAAAAGTGCTATGCAAAAATATTTAAGAAGGAAAGAAAAAATTAAAATGGTTTGGTGTGTCGCGGAAATTTATTTGTTTCAAGTTTTCGCAAAAACAGAACAAGAAAAAAAGGCAACAAAAGGTATTATTACAAATATGCTTAATAGGCTTACAGTAATGATGGATGAAGAGTTGCTATTTGCTGATGTTAAAAAATATATAATTTTAAGAAGATTAATGGAAAAGTTCGAAGAAAATGACCGCAATAACTTTATTTACTTGTATAAAATTTGTGATATACTTGTTAACGCAAGGATACTACGGTTAAATAGCGACATAAGAGCATATTGGGATTATAGGTTTAGACATGATGGACAAGTATATAAAAATGATGATTTAAAAAATATTGATGATGAAGCAAGTTTTAAAAGTTTTGTAGAAGAATTTAATAATGAAAGTCCTGGTTGTTATTATTATATGTTTAAAATATTTAATGGAAAAAGGGAAACCACTGGAGTTAAATGGTTTAAAACCAAAAAAGAAAATATTTATAAAATTTGGAATTATTTATTTAATAAAAAAGTTGTAAAAGAAAATTGGATATTGCGGAAAAATTTGGAATATAAACTTGTAGAATTTCATAAAAAGAAAAGAGGAGAGCGGTTCATGTGGTTGTCTAGTGCTATTATGTTAATATGGAATGCGAAAAAATTAGGGTTAGATAAATATATGACAGAAGTTGAAGGAAAGCAGATTTTAAAGAAAGAGTTAAAAGAATTAATGCCGGAAAATGAAGAAGAGGAAGTGGATATTGTTAGAGAAGTATTTCAAAATAGAAAGAAATTGGAAATTGATGATTATTGTATAGATCAACACTGTTCGCAAGGTAGAGTTATGGGAAAAGGAAAGAAAGATTGGAAAACTATAGGTTCTTTGGTTGTAGAGCAAGACAAGGAATATTTTGTAAAAGAATGGAGAGATTATTATAGAGGAGAATGGAAAGAACAAGCAGAAAAAGAAGAGAAAAAGGCAGAACCTAAAAAAACTCGTGCGGAAATTCGCAATGAAAAATATAAAAAAATAAAAAAAATGAGAGGTAAACCAAATTTTGATGATTTGGAAAAAAATTTGCGATTTGTAGATGGAATTGATGAAAGTAAAATTATATTATGTAGTGATATAACTTGTGGAAATAAGGTGATGTGCTTTGAATATAATGGGAAAATTTGGAAAGAAGCAAGGAAAAGTATGTTTTATAATAGAGATTATTGCGTGATAGATGATTGTAAAGAATTGTTTGGATTAAAAAAAATAGGTATGGAAAGAGTTTTGTCTAATTTTAGAATAGAAAAAATAGATAAAAGTAAAAAAGAGTGGAAAAATAACTGGCATAAAGTGTTAATTGGAGAAAATGAAGAACAAGTTGTTTATTGTGTGATGAATAAAGTAACTCACTGTATGTGGAAAATTCCTATGGAAATTGGAGAAATTAAACATTCGTTGGTTTATGGAGTAGAAAATGGTGGAAATATAGGACAGAATAGAGCTTTGTTTAAAGAATTTGTAAAAATTGGAGTGTATCGTGGTATATTTAGATGTAGTGATTTTAATTGTAGAAATGTATTAGTTGGATTAGTAGATCAGATTTCAAAACAGTATTTGGTAAGTATAGATGAAGGAGATATAGGTAAAAGATTAGATATTTTGGGTGGAAGAGAAAAATGGATAGTAGATGGATTAAATGCAGATAAAAGAGTTATTAATGAGATTTTAAATGAATTAAGTAGTGATAGAAAACTGGAATTTGTTTTAAATAAAATGAAAGAGTATAAATTTAGTAATGATTTATGTAAGGAAGTAATAAATAATTGGAATAATTTGCGTAAGGATTTGGAAGCAGAAGGTGTATTATTTGATTAATTAATTAATAATTTTAAAAAATTTTTTTTAAAAGTATTTAAATAAAGATTGTTTAATTAATTCATAAATGGCTAATTCAAGCTATCGTGTTTGTGCGGTTTTTACCCTTAAAGATTCTGATGCAAAAGACCAATTTGTCGCCTTTGTTGCTGGAGAGAATGGTCTAATTGTTGCCCGTGGATGGAAGGGATGTAAATCAATTGATATGTATGAGTCCCGTGAAGATTCCAATAAAATTGTTATCTGGCAGGAATGGGAAAGTAAGGAAGATCAAGAAAGTTATATAGCATTCCGTCATGAAGACGGAACTTTTGAAATGATTAAATCTTTAGTTGCTTCCCCGCCGGAAATTACACCTATTCGTAGTTTAGTTATGAAAACCGACGAGCAACAAGTAGAAGATGTGATTAGAGATATGTGTCATAAGGATCATAGGGTAGGTATGAAACATATGGCTGATGATTGTGTATTTGTGCGTCCTTCTGGTAATCCTCTAGACAAATCAGGATGGGACGCAATGATGAATAATGTGGATGTTTCTGTAACTTCTAATGAACTAGTTGGTATTAACAAATTAAAAATTGTCGGAGATGTAGCATACGTTTGTTACACTACGCACGGTGTATTTAATTATAAAGGAACTGAAAATAATGATGTTGCTGTATTGACCTCTGTATTACAGAAGGTTAATGGTTCTTGGAAGGTCGTTCATGGTCAGCGTTCAACTGGTCGTTCTCCAAGTGAAGAGGCGCCTAAGTTTTAAATTGAATTAATAGATTTTATATTAATTCAATCACTATATGAAAGCTACTGTCGCCACAACTATAAGATGGTTACGAATGACTCAAGTAAAAAATTGTCATAAACTTAATAATTGCAAATGCGCAGATACTCTTAGAAAAAATATTTTAAGGATTCCCAATAGTGATTGCTGTGAAATAAAAATAGAGAAAGATATAAATATAATACAAAAAAATTACGATAGATGTTTTGGAAATTATACAAAATAACCATTATTTATTTTTCATTAGAATTGTGCGTGGTTCTAAAAAATTCTTTCTGCCAATTCCTAAAAATTTTATTTTCATAACAATGTTTGTATTCAAATTTTAACTGTTCTATTTCCCGTTCATATATTTCTTCTTCTACTTCAGATATCGGAATGCGTAGTGTATATTTCTGTAATTTTGGTATACACGTACATTCAATACTAGAACAAGGTTTTAGTTTGGTTAATAATCTTAATGTATTCATTAATATAATATATACTATATTTTTAAATCTTGATTAAATATATATAATGCGTAATATTAATTGTTGTAAATCAACCAGAAAAAATATAAGGTCTACCAAGAAATATAAGAAACATTTTTCTCTCCAACATAAATTTTCCAAAAATAAAACTAGAAAAAAACAAAAGGGTGGAGAGAGAACACCAGGGAATTGGATAAAATATAATGAAATACTACCAACTGATATATGTATAATTTGTAATAATTCATTAATGTATCCACGCTCACCTGGAAAAACAGCATATTTTATGAATTGCGGTTGTGTAGCTCATACAGAATGTTTAAGAGATTATTGTAACGAGAACCTTGCTGATTTAAGATGTAAGGCTGTTATAGATGAAGATCATGAGGGCCCAATTGAATGTGGTCTAGAAATAAACGATTCATGTATAGATGTAGATGAATATTTAAATGCAGTCAATGAAGAGGAACACGCCTTCGACGATATTCCTGATATATTAGTGAACCCTAACAAATATTGGCGCCTTGCGAAGGACGTCGGTAACGCACCCTTTCCTGGTGGATCACGTAAAAAGCGCAAGAAAAAGACACGTAAGAAAAGGAAAAAGAAACAATTCTTATACAATCCTAATGACCCTAGTAAATCATTTGATGTCTATATTGATAAAAATCCAAAAGATACTATTCCTATTAAATATACTACTGTAAAAGATGTAAAAGATACCATCAAAAAACTGGAAAGGCTTTACAAAACTAAAAAGTATCCACATAAAAGAATATGGCAAGTAGGAATGATTATGAAAGTTAGATTAGAGGCTATGTTAAAACATAAAACCAAAAAATATCCTAATGCTAAAAAAGTAAAACAACGATTTAATCTTGCTAATAAATACTTCAAATTTCTAGGAAAAAGAACTAAAAAGAAAGATTTTAAATCTAGAAAATCGATGACCTTTAAATTTTAAAAATTGATTTAAATATTTATACTATTGTTTATATTATAAATATGAGTACAGAAGAGAAACCGAAAACGATTTACTATTTTGATGAAGATCCCGGATATGAAACTTTACAGAAAATTACACAAGGCTATTTTGAAGTATTAAAACTTATGGATGGTAGAGATATGTTTCTAAATGAAACCGGTATGTATAATCTACCATTAAATGAAGAAGCAAGTAATATGTTTAAATTCAAAATATTTGGTAACGTCGCTATTGTAGGAAAAGTAACCGAAGAAAACTAGAAAAAATATTAACTATATATAAATGTATTTTGTATATGCGTTTATGATTTTATTAATGTATTTCTTAGCTGGAATTAACAAGGCACGAAATTTCTCTGGAACAGTAGCTGGATTTAAAAATATGTTTTTTATGAAAAAACTCCCAAATCTTTTCTATCAACTCGCTATTTTTCTAGTAATTGTTTTAGAAATCTTAGCACCACTCATCATACTATATTCTTTGCAAACAGATATGTATAATGATTTAGCATATTTTTCAAGTGTTGGTTTAGCTGGATTTACTATATTGGCTACAATTATTTATCACTTTCCACCTACTGGAGGTGAATATTATGCTTTTATGAAAAACTTAACTGCTACTGGGTCTCTTATGTTATTATCAACTTTATTTTAAATATCAATTAATATTATATGAATAATAGTAATCTTATAATATTAACTTTTGTCGTCACAGCTCTATGGGATGTTTCTTTAAGATTTATGGCTCTTAACTTTGATAAAGTCCCAAGAATTATTAAAAACGTTATGCCTTTTATTGGAGACCTAGAACCATATTTTAAAATACATACATTATTAGCTGCCGCTCTTATTGCTGGGTTCGTTGGGGCTACAACACAACCTATTATATTTGCTATCACGCCATTCCCTAAAAATATTATGAATTTATCTTATCTTTTAAAATTCTTAGTAGTATCATTTATTATTAGCGCATTATATGGTTTCATTATGAAATGGAGTGGTTTATTTCCTCATCTACAAAAATATTACTATGATAAATTAGGAGTGGTTAGAAGTATGTATCATGATGGAATATCAGGATTAATAGTTCAATTCACTCTATTATTTTTAGTTACTATGTATAAATATGGACGAAGTAAATAAAAAACTAGATAAACTAAATAATCATATGGAAGCTATCAAACATTTACTCACAAATTTAAATAATACTTTAGAGGATACAACAAAAAAAATTCAAATTATGGAGAGAAAAATAGATAACTTGAGTGAAAAAATTGATGGTGAAGTATTAGAAGAATGTAAAAAAATGGGCGGGCACATCGATTTTGTTGAAGAAGTATATGATAACGTTAAGCATCCATTAGGTTATATCTGTAAAAAAATTGGTTATTTAACAGGTCCTAGTGAAGAACAATACACACTAACTGATTTAAATAATGGAGACGACCAAATAGAGACTGATGAAGAAAATTGAATTCTTATTATTAGTAATTAATAGTAATAAGAATTATGAGCGAACCTACCTCCGTACAAGACGTCGAAAAAATCGAACAACAATCTATGTCCTTTGAAGAACAGATGGCAAGAATGTTTATGGCTTTAACTGAAGAAGAACTACAATCAATCAAGCAAAGTAATCCACAACGATCCATGCCTCAAATTATTCTTGTAATAGCAATTAAAATTGGAAACTTAGAAATAGTTGAATGGGTTGGTGATAATTATCCAGATGTACTTAGTAAAACTATTACTACAGATACTTTTGCTGTTTTACATAGACTAGGAATAGACATTAACTTGAGTTAATTATAAAAAATTGATTTAAAAATTATATGTTAATAGTTTAACATACGATATGACCGAACCAATCAGCCAACATAAAGTTACGCTTATTACTGATGGTGCTGAAATGTACTATGGTGTTTATTCTCGCGAACAGGAATATAAATTTGAAAAAGAAAAATTTCGGTATAACGGTGACAACAAGATAAGTCAGGCCCGTTATACTATTTACGAGAAGGAGGATGGAACTCAAGTGAAAGTAACAGAGGTATCACGTAACCCTAATTTACCCGCGGACCATAAGAAAAGGTTTCCAGATAGTGAATATTTGGGAAATTTTGTAAAGTGGGTTAAGACAGTTGAATGGTAATATATTTCAAGCATTAAAAAATTTTTTTGGGCCACTCCATCTCTTGAGTGCTTTTTTATTTTTTATTTTTATTTGTTTTTCTGTTTTTTATTTTTTTTTGTTTTTTTTTTTGAATTATTGAACAGTTAGACCCGCCATAGCTGCTGAGAGGTCGTCCGCGGTATTTTGCTCTACTTGAGGTTCGACACCAAAATCGCATTCGGAATACATCGTGGTCTCTGCGAGAACAGCGTTCACCTTATCCTGTTGGATCTTGATGACGGGGATAGAATACTTGTTGGACTTAGATAGTCCTAGAAGAGCCTTCACGCCGTTGTTGAGAACGATCCTAAGTCGCAAATTGGTAACCACTCCATTACGGGTGATCTGGCGACTGCTCTTGGCTCTGGTGGACTTCAGAGCATATGCGTTGCTTGCCTTGTAGGGCTCAGCGGACAACTCCGTGAAGGATGACTCGTGATAGCACTTGAGTTTCTTGTCCTTGATGTCGTTAATCATCACCAGTTTGGGGTTGCGGACGTTGATGACCTGAAGAATGCTTTTGATAACATCGCTGCTCATTTGAGTAAAAGCTGTTTCCAGCACCGTCTCAACGGCCCGGCGAGCCTCTGGAAGACGCGATTCATCACTGGCGTATTCTGCCTTAATAGCAGCAATACCAGTCTTGATGGATGTTACCACACTCTCCGGGAGATATTGTCCCAGTTTACTGGTATTCACATAGTCGTATGAACCCTGTTTGTGATTTTTGATACTCACTCCTGAGACCTTATCTCCTGTCGCAGTAAGAATATCCATATCACTTACGGACTTGGTTCCTCCTATCTGGACGAATTGGAGGCCTTCCTGTCCAAATAGCGTGTGAAGATTCAGCGACTCGCCGTTGCTAGTGTTCAAATGGGCCACAATCTTCTTCTCGTTGCTGACTCCATCGCGATGACTTCCTCCGTTGGTGTTGTAAGGCATGTTTGTTTGGTTGTTTGGTTTGGTTTGGTTTTGTTTGTTCTTGACTTGGTTGGTTGTTTGTTGTTGGGGTATGATTAATAACATATGAAAACCAAAAAGTTCAATTTTCTAACTTGAATTGATTTATTTTTTCCAAGTCAAGAAAAAAGGTCTTTATATGTACAATTGCCTCTTTATTTTTATTTTTTATTTTTTATTTGTTTTTCTGTTTTTTTTTTGATTTTTATTTTTTTTTTTATTTTTTTGATTTTTACTTAGAAGATAGTATCAGTAGCCGCGTTGTATGTGCCCACTAGCTCTTGGTCTTCGTCCCATACGTGGAATTCGCTATCAATGAAGAGTTTCTCATCTGGGCGACTGGCGTGTTCGAAATCTTGGACATCATCCTCATCGTATTCAATATCCTCCTCGTCATCACTATCGCTCATCTCATCGAGTTCACTCTCCTCTACTTCCTCCTCCTCGAGTTCTGCTTCGACTGTCTCGTCGGCAACCGTCATCTTAGCTACTTTTTGGGTAACTTCATCAACAGTTGGAGCTGGCTTCTTAGCCTCGGTGGTTGCTGGTGCGGCAACAACCTCCTCCGCGGCATCTGCGACTAGGGAAGCGATAAGGTCCTTCTGGCTCTTATTGACCTTGGGCTGCTCCTCCGTTACTGTTGCCGCTGCCGCTGCCTTCTTAACCTTCTTAGCCTTTGGCTTCTTGTCTGCCTTGGTAGCCTTAGCCTTCTTTGCCTTAGGGAGGTCATAGAGCTCACCGTCCTTCTCAGTGAAGACAGTTTTGAGCTGAGCAGTTGCCTCATCGCTCCAGTTCTCCTCAACTAGGCGGTTGACCTTACGGGTCTCCTTGTGGATTGCTACGCGGAGCTTAGAGCCGTTAATGCCCTCCAGAGCTGCCTTTTCGACCTTTACCACCTTGTGAGTGAATTCGGTCTTTGGAAACTGTGCGCTCGCAGAAACCTTCTTGGCCTTGGCTGGCTTGTTTGCCTTGTTGATTGCCTTAATCGCCTTCTTAATGTCGGCGGTCTTGGCTTCAGCAAGTTCAACTGCCTTTTCCGCGTCGAGTTCCGCTAGCTGCTTAAGAGCAGCTTGGCGAGCCTGTTCGCGAACACCTGGGCCCTTAGATGCCTTCTCCTTCTTGGCCTTCGGCTCCTTGGCGACCTTCTTGCCTACTTCGCCCATAAGAGTTTCTACCACAGAAGAGAAGTCATCCGCGGTGATTGAAGTGCGATCCTCTGTGAAGAGGCGGCGCTGAAGCTCATCAACAATAGTTCCGTAATGCTTGCGGCACGAGGCAGCAGAGAGAGTAATCATGAATCCAGTGGAAGACATATTTGAGTTTTGGTTTTTGTTTTGAATTGTTTGGTTATTCAGTTTGTTTTTGCTTGTTATGGTGGGTATGGTTGAGAATACTTGAAAACTAATAATTTCAATTTTCAGATATTCTGATCTTGACTTGTCGTGACTTGTCATACCATATATTATATCCCTAATCTGTAACCCTAACATTTTTCCAAAATTGAAGATTTTGGTTTTCAAACTGAAATTAGGTATAAAACTATAACAACAAATAACTTACTATCAAAAGACTACACAAAAACTACAAAATATGCCACGCAATTCGTCTCTTACAATTCGTCGCTTAGGTAAAGGTGCTAGTGCCCCTAAGGGCAAAAACGGGAAATTCCTTAGGGTTAGCGTTCATAAGACTACGAGAAAGGTAGAAAAAGTTCAGCCTAACAACTGGACTGAAGAGGCCAATACCTTATTCACCCAGACCTACCCAGAGGGTCTTGCCTTGAAAACCAGAAGGAATAAGAAGCCTACTATGGTTACTATTGTGGATATACCAGCAGAAGAGCCTCAAGTCAAGGTGGAAGAGGAGAAGGAAGACTGTTGTATCTGCTATAGCCAGATTCCTAATGCTAGGACTACATTAGAGTGCGGGCACTCATTCTGCACTAAGTGTATCCTAACCTGGTTTCAACGGAACAATAGTTGCCCTATGTGTAGAGCTACTGTTCCAGAAGCAGCGGGCCAACGAGGACTACGTAGACATCTTAATATGGGATTAGCTAGGGCTATTATTGAAAGCACTAATCGCAATATACAGAATAGTTATAACGTAGTCCCAGCTAGAACTATACTAGCAAATCGCACTAGAAGTTGGGGTAACGCTGGGTCTAACTATGCGTTGGCTGTATTAGCTTACCTTAGCGACACTATGGAATCAGCAGATGATGGCCTATATGATAGGCTAGTTCCCGTATATAATCAAAATAACTAAAAAATAAAAATATAAAAACAAATAAAATAAGAAAAATATATAAGCATTCACGAGTTGGAATGGCCCATAAAAATTTTTTTTACCTTAATAAATTTTTTTTACTCTATTTATAACTATCAAATTTCCTTAAAATTGAATAGTTATATACTATTAAATTTTTTATTAATGTCTCAATTACCAGAAGAAATAATAGAATTAATTCTATCCTATGCTCCAGATTTTCACGACAACTTACTATCTTGTCATGAAGAAATGCTAACCGACCATAGACCAATATATTATAAAAAAGTAGTTGCTGGTTTTACACCAGGAATTGCTGATAGCCCAAACTGGCACAACTTTAAAAAAAATGATGAAATAAGAATTTGGAGAAGAGGAACACATAATTTTGCTGGACCTATGGTATTCATGAAATTAAAGTTATTTGCTATTGAAATAACTCCAGAAAGAACTGCTGCCGATGTAGCTAGACACTGGCATTCTAGAGATATAATCTTATATTATGGTTGGGCAAAAATAACCAACAAATATTTCTGGAATACACTTTGTGAATGGAATCAATATAATAATGAATTATGTCCTGGATATTATTAGATTACTATACCTTATTAAAGTTTTTTTGTTCCGGATTTACCAAATAATCTTATGGACCCTCTTTTGGGCAAAACACTGTGATCACTATCATCATCATCATCATCATCACTATTAATTTCTACGTCAACTATTGGTTTCCAATCTTTAAAAGGGTCTAAAACAAAATCTATAAATTTATTTCCTTCGCGTAAATCCTTGGGCATTCTATAACAACATCTACTACACCAGTGTTTCCTTTTATCTTCTGCTATAGCCATTTCTCTCTTCCATAATTGATCTATAATTGAAAATGCTGTTCCTAATAACAAAATAGTGCTTAATATTTTCTTCTTTTTTCTATAATATTTTTTTAATTTTACTTCTTTTTGATGATGGTCCCATTCTGGATGAACTTTTGTGAATGTGATTTTATTAGATATATCTCTTAATCGTGTAATATAGTCTTTTCGTGTATTCTCTATTTTTTTTATAATTGAAAATACATTTACATTATAAATATATGGATATGAATAGCGAATTTTTCTAGGAACTATAAACTGATTTGTTTCTTTTATTTCTTTAATCTTTGTTTCTATGTCTTTAATTTTTTGCGTTAATGCTAATTCATCTTCATTAATACTTTCTTTATTATTTACATCTTTTATACTTGTTGATACACTAGCAAACATCAGGTAATATCCGGAACTAAACTCGCACATTGATTGTAATTTATCATATTGATGTGCTGATATTTTATGCGCTTCGGCTTGTGCATCCAATTTCATATAACTTACTACTGTTAATAAAAAAGATATGAATGCGTTTAATCCAGATAACGCATATGCTCCCCAAGCTAACGCATCAAATCCCACAGATAAAACAGTAGCCAATGAAGATAAAAATATTGCTGGTAACATCAACTTATTTAATTGATTCGTTCTATAATAATGAGATTCCATATATATAAGTTTTTGACCTCTCACATAAGATGCTAAAATATCCATAGCAGACGAATAATATTCACATTCATTAAAATACAACTTTGTTAGACTCTTATACACTTGAGTATATGTTATTTTTTTATATTTTATCATCTTACAAGAATCTTCTTCTAATTCATTATCTGAATATTCCATGGGACCCAATTCATCATAATCGGTGAAATCGATTTCTACTGGATTTATTTTTAATTTTATAGAAGATTTTACAACCGTTCGCACACTTTCTGGAATATTTCTAGAAATATCTACTAATTCTAATGCTTTATCTATTATATCATCGTGAACATCTACTGTTAATCTTCTTTCCATTGGAGAACGTTCTTCTGTTGTTTCTACAACATCTAAATTTATATTATTTGGGGTTATATCATCACTCATATAATATATGAAATTAATTTATTTTTTCGGCATCGCTTCCTTTATATTTAATACATCCGCAATATTACGTGCGATATTTTTACTTGCTTTTTCTTTACCTTCTACCGCTGATAAGTTCGCCATCATGTATTGCCATTTATCTAATAAAACAGGATCATTTTGAAAGTTAGGATTGTCTTTTTCCCATTCTGTTAAAGATTGTGCTTGCTTAATTTTTATATTTGTAATCGTTCTATCAATCTTTTCGTTATTTAAATCTTTCTGCCATACATCGTCCTCCTTAACATAGAACTGTAATCGCTTTTTATCACTGCAGTGTATTGGACGTTGAGTTGGGTCCAAATCCTGTAATTGTTTTGTAAATATATTTGTAACTCCTTTTACAAATCCGTTGTCCTTTGAAAATTCCAAATCTTCCAAACTAACATTCATATTTTGTATGAAATCGGTCAAATTCATCGCATTTTTACAATTTTCATTCAAAAACAAGTTAATTGATATAGTATTGTTGTTATTGTTGCCTACATTCTTAGACATTTCCTGATTGGTTTGTATTGATTGTTTCAATAATTCTATTGTTTTATTTTGTTGTTCTATCATTTTCATCATAAATTCTTCTTTTTCTTCTATTTCTTTTTTTTTCATTTTAAGTGATTTTTTTTCGTTTTTTTCGTTTTCAAATTCTTCAACTTTTTGGTTCATTTCTTCAAAATTATCATTTTTGGGGTTTTTTGATATAGCCGAAAATGCTATATTTTTTAGCATTTCTTGTTCCAATTCAACTGATTTAGAATAAACTTCTAGACATTTTGTTTGGTGACGGGACCAACTGCTCTGGTGTTTATATTTTTTTTTACAAACAACACAAACAAAATCAACAGACGATGATTTTTTTGGGGTTTTTTTTGGTCTATTATGTTTCTTAGTTTTTAGGTGTCTAGTATAATCTTTTTTATTAGACGTTAAGAAGTCACATTTTTCACAATAATATTCTACTTTTTTGTTACCATATTTTTTTTTGGGGTTTTTTTCACTCATTTTGTATATATATAATGCTATATTAAAAAACCCCTAAATTCTTTTTTTACTTATAAATTTTGGGGTAAAAAAATTTATCGTCACAAAAAAATATAGAAGAAAATTAAAAATTCCTACATAATGCTCTGGAGTGAAAAAAGTTGTAAAAAAATGAAAAAAAGTTTATGAGATTTTCGAAAATGGACATTTTTAAAATGTCCAAAATGCAAATATAGAAAAAGTTTTTGTTTTTTTTCTGAATCAACCTTTAGTTCCTTTTTTTAAGTAGTTGAAAATAAGACGCTACTTTGATTTAAAGAAAAATACTTAATATTACATATATGACGGAAACCCAGCAAATAGTGAAAGAATTCTTGAATAAATGTGGAATAGTTTTTGAAGATTATAAAATGTTGGATGGGATGTTAATTCCACGAGATACTTTATTGAGTCAAGAAAAATATGAAAATATAAAAGAAGATTTGACTAAAATAAAAAAAATGTATAGTAGTGGTGCATTGACGGCTTTACAAAAAAGCGCGGAAAAAAAGCAGAAATGGCCACTTTTAAATCTAGTAAGACAAATACTAAAAAGTAATAATTATAATATGGACCCAATTAGAAAAAGCAATGGGTATACAAAGGAAGGTAAAAAGAAATATTTGAGATTTTTTATTATCAAAAAAATTAAATCAACAAAAGAGGTAGAAGTAGAAGTTAATTAAAAATAATTTAAAATAATAATATTATAATAAATTATAAATGTGGCCTTATGACAGAAATGTATCAATAGCCCTTGGGGTAGGAACAGTAGTTAGTGCGGTAGCTTGTTATTATATGTTTAATAATGAGTCTGGAAGTGGTGGAGCAGCCGCAGCTACAGTTGTAGCTGTGGATGGTGTAAAAGCAGTTAATAATGTTGAATCAAAAGCGTGGGATATTTCACGACTTTTTGGATTTGGTAAAGCTATTGCTGTAGCAAGTGCTACAGCCGGAACAGTAGCAAATGCAACCAAAGATGTTACAAGTCCTTAAATAAATATAATTTAAATATAAAAACTATATTTATATAAATGAGTATAATGGAAATTGCACGAAAAGTTTCCCCTATGGGATTGATGGATGGTTTTGTTGGTTTTACAGGATTTAATACACTACACGGTGTAATAAAAACCCAAACACAAAATGGTCATATGGCGAATAATTTTACAGCATTATTTCATGCGGGAATGGCTGCGCCAATAGCATTATCTTATATTTTGTCTGGAAATGAAAAAATATATTACTTATTGAAGAAGTTTTGTTCTGGATATTTTGCGTATGATACATTTTATACTGTAAAATACAGAAAATATAATTTGACTTCTGCTATGTATTGTTATCATCATTTAGCAAGTATTTATTATTTACATCAAAATCCAGCATTATATATGGCAGATAAGGTAATTTTTTGGGGAGAAGTATCAAATTTACCATCTTATTTTGTATATTATTATTTAAAAACAAATAAAGATCCAAAAATGCTAAAATGGTTGAAAACATTACAATTTTGCCTTTATTCATTTATTCGATTACCAATAATGAGTTATTTAACTTATAACGCATTATCAAGTGTAGAGAATAAAAAGCCTATTTATGCTGTATTACCAGTGTATATTATGGGATTATTTTGGAGTAGAACACTTTATAAAAATCTTTAGACGGTGTTACCACTGTTATCAGTAGTATTATCATCTTCTTCTTCTTGTTCTTCAATTACAATAGATATATTTTGTGCATTTGGACTAGCTAAAGGACTAAGCATATCTTGTCTTGAATTAATACCGACTATACTCTCTTCATCACTACTATAACTACTTACTTCTTCAACATTGGTTTTAAGAGAACTTAATAATGTTTCCATGCTGTCTTCAATACCTGAAGAATTAAATTTGCTTTTAACAAGTTCTTTTTGAGTTCTGAGTTTAGTGAGTTCAATCATAGATTTCATTTTTTCTTCTCTCTTTTCATATTCGGCTCTAATCTTTTTATGAATCTTTTCTTCTTCCTTCTTTTTCTCGTCAAGTAATTTTTGTTGAATTTTTCGTTGTTCTTCAAGTTTTTCCAATGCTTCTTTTTCTGCCTTGGCTTTTGCTCTAGAAAGTTCTTCTTCTTTATCACGATAAATGGTAATGGGCTTAATATCAAGAATTTCAGGTCTAAAGAAGGTATATCCTTTAGTAATAGGATTACCACTAGAATCCTCTTCTGGTTCAGGGAAACGTTTCATGAACTCCTTAATTATTTTTTCTGGAATGTTAGGAGATTGTTCTACAAGTCTATCTAATTCAGCTCTACAAGAATTAAGGAATTCAGAGCCATTAGCAGTTCTTTCCTTAACTGGAAGACTTAGTTCAACGCTAATATTTCTTGAAAATTTAGAATAAGCTAGACTAGCTGCACGGTGACCTTCTAGTAATTCACTAACACGTAAAAATTGAGAAATAGTAGTAATAAGACCAGCTGATAAATTAAGGAATCCAATACCTAAAGGAACATATGTTTTCCATGAATCAGGAAATGAACCTTGTGCGAAATTCGCCGTACCAGTAATAGTAGAAATAACAATAACAGGTAATGCAAACCATAAGTTTTGACTATTAAATTTGTGAAATGCTTTGTCATGTAAATATCTATAACTTGAACCAATTTCACTCCACCTCTTAAGTATTAATTCTTGTTGTTTATGCCATTCTGGAACAAAATTAGGGTCAACTTTGCTTTTATCATTAGACGCGGATGCTTCTGTCTTTTGTGACATTTATATAATATTTTATTAAAAAAAATAATTTTAAAAAAGAACGCATATAATTTGCTAAACCCTAAAAAATAAATGAAACTGACTTAGAAAATACTAAACAATATAAACCAATAATGTATTGGGGAAATCCGGATGCTTCTGTGAATTTTTGCGAAGATAAATATAATGTTCTTCCATATGTAGCAGAATATTATAATACTATGAGTGCAATCAGCTACCTAATTGTAGGTCTAATATTAAGAAATTTTACAAAATTAAAAAAAATTTCAAATAGTATATTATTTTTAGGAGTAGGAACGATGTTATTACATGGAACATTGAGAAAATATGGTCAATGGGTGGATGAATGTGGAATGTTGAGTTTTAGTTATGATGTAATAGTTGAATTTCGTAGACGAAGAAATAAAACTACAAATTATCTTTATTTTGTATCATTAATTGGAAGTTATTTTATGTTAGTTAAATTTCATCTTTTTGTATTGTTATTTTTAGGATTACAGGTTTATATATTCATATTATCAAATAAAACTTATAAAAATTATCGGGAAAAAATATTGATACAGTCATATGGAGGAGTTTTTATAGTTTCAATGGTTTTGTGGTTTTTAGATCAGTTTTATTGTGGTTATACTAAAAATTACCAATTTCACGCTTTGTGGCATGTAGGAACTAGTTTATCAATATTATTAGGTTGTTTAACTTTAATCTAGGTGTATTATATATATATGTGGCAATTAATGATGGGGTTCGGTTTAGGCGTGTATGTAGGTACAATGTATGATTGTAAACCTACAGTAACATTTATATCAACATGTATAAAAAATAATATACCAAAGGATGCGTTACCAAAAAGGAAGGATGAAAATTAATGTATTTTAATAATATATATGGAATCAAAAAAAGAGGATGCTGTTATATTAGTTTTACGAGAATTATTAGATGAAATAAAACCTTTATCAGAACAATTGGAAATGATGATTGATGATAAAGCAGGAGCAGGAGAAGATGTGGCTATATTTAAAGAGCAACAACTTGAAGCAATAAAAAAGAAAAGGAAAAAAATACAAGAACTACTTGGAATGATAGATTCAATTGAGAAAGCTCATTATAGTGGAGGAAGAAGAACAAAGAGAAGACGAAATAAAAAGAAACGTAAAACAAAGAAAAAGAGACGTAAAAGGCGTAGAAAAAAATAATTTATTAGTTAAATAATTCATAAATTATTTGAAGAATGCGGGAATATTATAATTATCATCTTTTTTTTCATATTTTGCGATAACTCTAGGATTAATAGCTTCTCCTAGTATATCATCTGTATCATATACATTACCTCCGTCATCTATATAATAAATAATACCTTTAATTTCCTGAGCCCAACAAGTTTTCTTGGTATGTGTTTTTGGTGTTTCAGATTGAGTGATTTCTCCGTGAGGAGTTCCCTTTACGTGAGTTCCACAAAATTTAGGATGATTTTTTTTGCGTCTAGTGCATTGTTCTCCATTTGCTCTTAGAGCACAACATCTTTCAAAGAATGGAACAATATTTTTAACACGTTTTCTTTTTTGAAAATCTTGTGGTAAAAATACTAACTGTGGATAATCATATATATATTGAACAAGTTCGTTCATATAACCATTGTCCATTTTTCCATCAGCGACAATTTTATTTTTTAATTGTTCTTTTAAATTCTGAACATAAATACGAGTTTTGGATGTGATTCTCTTTTCCATGATAGTAATATAATATAATTTTGTATAGATATATTAAAATCAATTTTTAATATATATTGAAAAAGAAGTTAAAAGTTAAGAAAACTTGCTACTCTAGTGGGTAAAAATAGTGCTAAAACTAAAATCATATTTAACCACAAAATAATTGGTAAAACTTTATCTTTTGGAATGCTTGGAACTAAATAACCTATAAGTGACCCCATGCCATTAATAAACAAGAAGGCTAATAAAATTATCATGAATTTATTCATATAATAAATATAAATATTATATTATTGAATACTCTTTGTAAAATGGGTCCCAAACGGGTTTAAGGGATTTTTTATTAATTAAATGATAACTAAGGGATGTAAAACTTTCAAATGTCTTTGTAACAAAAGTAGAATTTATTTGATAATATCCTTCTATATTTTTATATTTAAAGTTACTAATAAGAATTGAGTCATATTTTTTCGCCCATTTAACTTTTGGTATTTTAGAGGGTGGTTTATTAGTATCAAGTGTTTTAATATACTCATAAAATGGATCAGTAGGTCTATTTAATACAACTCTTGGTTGATTGTTAAATAGAGCAAATCTAACGAATCCAGAAGATTTTAATAATCCATTTTCATCAGTAATAATTTTTTCATCTATTAATCTTTTAGAATAATTACTTGTCCAAGCTCCTCGAAAACTGTTAGTAAAGTCATTGAAATAATAATAGGGTCCAAATGTTCTACTTGACGATGCTTTAATACCCATAATAGATATAAATGGTAATAATTGGGAGGTTTCTGTAAAATAAACCGTGGTAGGTATTTGAATATTTACGTTTTTTTTATTTTTTAAAAAAATAAGATTTGGATTATTATAAAATAATTTTGTAACAGAATTGTGTATGGGAAAATTTAATAGCTTAGTTTTATTACAAATTTCGTGTATAGTAGTCCACCATAATTGATTATTTCTTTTTAATAATGAAACTTTATATTTTTTGTATGGAATTTCGTAAAATAGAAACAATCCTCTAGAATTTTGTATGTAACCTAAACAATCAACAGATGGGTATAAATCTTTCATTAATTTTTTAGTGGCTTGTTTAATAGAGTCTTTTCCAAGTATTCTAAAAGGAAAAACACACAAATTACTATAATTACTTGTATTAGTTGGATATTTAAACAATAAATATTCTAAAAATGGACTCTGTATAATTTTATTAGGTTTACTGGTAATAACTCTAAAACAACAAGCATAAATAAATAATTTGGGATTTTTTTTTATTTGTAGAAAATCGGTATTTAAGACGCCATTCAAGTTATATTTATAATAATTATCTGGGAAAAAGTCATCTTTTTTATTATATTTGATAGTAATAACTTCATTTTCAGCAACAGATAAATTTCCTGGTTCTGTGTTTTTAATAGATATATTCATTTATATATATATTAAATAACTATTATTAATTTAAGTTAATTTTTATTTTTTTTAATTTTACGCCGGATACTTTCTTTTTCTTTTTCGGCGCGACTTTCCATGATAAATTTACTTAACTCGTCAATCATACGCTGGTCACCTTTAAAGTATTGTGTTAATGAACCAATTAAATGTTTCTTACTAAGAGGTGCTTTGCTTTTAGATTTGTTATAAATAAGTTCACCGTCGGGTACATTAAGAGCATCTATATCATTACTTTTCATGGTGCTCATAAGGTTTGTTGTGAGTTGTTTTTTTAGTTTTCTACGTTCTTTAATTTCTTTTTGAAGGGCTCTAATTTCATTATCAATAGTAAGCCACGATTTTACATTTTCTAATAAAGCCTGTTGGGTTTCTTGACTCATCAATATATAAATACTTATAAATTATTTAAATTGATTATGTAATATAATATTTTATAAAATCAATTAGACTAAATAGTAATAACAATATTTTGATTTTTAATATAACCCACTTTTACAGATTTGGTTTTTATATTTGGAATTACTTTTTCTAATTGTTGTTTCTTTTTTTCAATAGCTTGAATATGTTTTCTATAATGAAATTTACAAAGACCATCTTTATGTATTTTTTTACACTGACAATTTTCACCCTTGCTTTTTCCCTTTTTAAATTTATATGAACAAGTAATTACCTGTGATTTAGTGTTTGGTGTATTTAATACAATATTAATCATTGAATTCTGAAAATTTGAATCTGAAATCTGTTTTTCCAATTTTTTCTTTATTTTTAGTGCTTTTTTCCTCTCTTTTTCTTGTTCTTTTTCTTTTCTCTTCTTCATAATTCTTTGATGTGATGAACAATATTTTCCACTACATTTTTTACCACAAGCTTGTCCTTTTCGTTTACCTGAACTAAATTCATAAACACATTGATCTGGAAGCATCATTAATGATGGAGGCCAGTTTACATATTTAACTTTAATACTATCTTCTCTATATGGAAGTATTCCTTGTTGAATATTTCGACAATATGGACATTTCAACTGATGACGTTTAACTTTATTTACTTCACTATGCCACGGTTGTGTTTTCTGTTTATAAACTTCTTTATAAATATGGTTATAATTAAATTTATGATTACATTCTAATGTAATAGGATTATCTTCTAATGTTTCTCCGGAAATCAAACAAGTTTCAATATTACCATCGTTGCTGTCATATGATTCTTGTAACATTTTCATTAATTCCTCATTAAAACTGTTAGTGTCGTTCATTTAATTATAATAAATTATTCTCTTTATATTTTTTATACTAATGTCTTTTACTTTAGGTAATATGTGGAATAAACCCAGAAAAAATAATGCACAGATATCTTCTAAGAAGAATGTTTTTTTACAAACAATGAATATAAAGCAAAAACAATCAATAAAAAATACTCAAAATACTAAAAATATTCGAAATACTCGAAATAATCGTGGAACAAAAAGTTTTTGGGGAATGCCTACTTGGATATTATTTCATACTTTAGCTGAAAAAGTAGATGAAACAAAATATAAGACACATTATATAGTAATGTGGAATTTTATAAAGGATGTATGTGGTGGATTACCTTGTCCATTTTGTAAGACGCATGCTTCTAATTATGTTTCAAAAATACAATCCCACCAAGTAAATACGAAAGAAAAATTAAAGAATGTATTATTTACATTTCATAATAATGTAAATCTGCGAACTAACAACCGACAAGAAACAAAAAATGTTTTAGAAAAATATAAAAGTGCTAATTTAAAAAAAATATTAGAACTTTTTATGAGTCGTTTTTTTGTATCTTATATAGGTACTCGCCAGTTTAATGATTGGTATAAGAATAAATTGGAAGAAAAGGTAAATGATTTTATGAAATTTTATATTAAAAACTTAATTTAATTATCCATAAACACATTTAAATTTAGTTTTACCTAATTTACATTTTTTGTCTTGTTTATCAGAGCCAAAAAATAACCAATCTGGTCTAGTTGCTTGAATTATAGCCCACCACGCTGCTCCAAGACCAGAACCAACAATAATACCAATAAGGGCTGCGGGTATGGTGTCGCACATCATTTTATATCTATAGAATAAATTTAATAACGCATTAAATCCTAACATAATTAGGAATAAAATACCTCCTATAGGTTTATATGGATTGGTGCCTACGGCAATAGCTATATAAGTAAGTGTAAATCCATGAAAAATGGCACTTAATGAAGGAGTTGATATTTTTCCAATGGCGTGGTTATCAAAGGGTCCCTCAAATACGGAACAATAATCAGGCATAGCTTGAGAAGTCCAACCGGGTGGGGCAAGATTAGTTATATTAAATGATTTTCGGGACCATTTTCCTCCCAATTGTCCGCCATCAAAAGTTAAAAACAGTGCTTTAAGAAGTAATCCTAAACCATACGCAAGTGTAAGTCCAATAAGATAAACTGGTCCTTTTAGATTCCAATCCATAGCAGAGGTAACTAATAAAAATCCTGATATAAAAATAGGCGACATAAAGGTCGCAAACTTTCCAATATTACCAAGTGAAAAAGCTAAAGGCATTCTTAATATAATATATAATTATATTAAAATAATTATTCAAATACAATTTTTAATACTTGATTAATATTATTAACATTTATAAATTTGATATCATCTGGTATTATATTTTTTGGTCCATATTTTTCCATAAATTTTTTGTGATCTTTTAAATTATCTTCAGGAAATATGAAAGTTTTAACGCCAGCTCTAATACCTCCTAAAATCTTGAGTTCAAGACCTCCTATAGCTGTAACACGTCCTTGTAAATTAATTTCACCAGTAATAGCAACATCCTTTTTTATAACTTTGTTATTTAATAAACTGTAAATGGCGGTAGTAATGGCGGTTCCAGCCGAAGGTCCATCTTTGGGAACAGCTCCTTCTGGACAATGAATATGTATTCCTTGTAATTTGGTTTTTTCAAATTCCTTAAGTAATTTAGTTTTTTTAGCTTTTGATGTTAATTTCCAAGCTAATGTTTTTGCGACATTCATGCTTTCCTTCATAACATCTCCTTGAAGACCAGTAAGTTTAAAGTCTAAGAAATTATTAGAGGGTAAATAAAAACATTCAATAGGAATAATACCACCCATGCCCAAAGCATTAGCCCATAATCCATTCATAACGCCTATACTTGATTCTTGATGAATTTTTTTGTGTATCATTTCATGTCTTTCTTTTAGATATTTATTTTTAATTTGGTCTTTTGTAACAACGATTGGAATATTTTTCTCTCCATTTTCATGATTAAGAATCTCTAGATTAATTTCAGAAATAATTTCAAATAATATTTCTTTTAGTTTACGAACACCAGATTCATTAGTATAATTTTCAATAATATACTTGATAACATCATTATCTAATGAAATAATATCATTTAATCCAACTTTATCGAAGAGTTCAGGTAATATATATTTATCTGTAATTTCTAATTTATCAAATAATGTTAAATGATCAAATTTAATTCTATGTATTCTATCTAATAAAATTCTATCTATAGAGGAAACATCATTATACGAGAATATAAATAAAGCTTTACTCATATCTATATCTATTCCATTGAAATATTTATCTTGAAATCCTTCATTTTGAGTAGGGTCAATAAGATGTGTTAATATTCCAATAATTTCTTTACCGTTTTCAGTTCTACTAACTTTATCAAGTTCATCAATAAAAATGATAGGATTCATGCATTTTTGTTCCATTAATATATCAACAACTCTACCCCAAGTAGACCCCACATATGTATAATTATGACCTGAAAGAGTGCTACCATTACTTGAACCACCCAACGCAATAAATGAAAAAGGTCTAGTAGTTCCATCTTTATCTTTCAAACAATTTGCTAATCCCTTTCTTGCGAGTGAAGTTTTACCTACACCAGGTGGACCCTCAAATCCAAAGCAATACCCACTTTGTTCACCTGTAATCCATTGACCAATAACTCTTTCTATTTGTCTTTTAGCTTTTTTATGACCATAAACAGATTTGTCTAAAGCACCTGTAATTTGCTTCATATTATTATTTATAGAAGTCCAATCATCATTGATAGTTTGAATAGATTTGATTAATTTACAGGTATTTTCATTACAAGAAGTAGTTTTGTTTTTTTCACATAATTCTTTAATAATGGTTTCTTCTTTATTTGCGAAAAGTTCCTTAATAATTTTTTGAATATGTGTTTTCATATAATCTATTTTTTTTCCGGAATGTAATATTTTGTATTGTTTTTTATTATGTTTTTTGATAATACTGTTAATAAAACATATATTACTAATTAAATTGTCTCTCTTACCATAACAAAAAGTTTTAATAAGGTCTTGTGTATATTTATCTGCGATTGTTTTTACATATGTATTTTGTAAATAATCACAATGTTTTTCAATTTCTAATATAGAATATTTATCTTTTTCAGGAATATCAATATTTTCACCTTGTTCTTTTAAATTTTTAATAATTTCAATAAAATTAGTGTTATTGTTATCCATAATGGATAGTAAATGTTCTTTTCGATAAATACCAAATGGAATTTTAAGAAGCCCTTCTAAATATTGTCTAGCCTTTGAACCAGAGTCTTCGGATTTTGCTTTAACTTCCTTAAGTTTTAACATAGCTTTTTCTTTAATAGTATCACTTGCTTTCATAAGACAAATTTGTTGTTCAATTGGTATTTTACTGGTGTCGAAGTTAGTAAGAGATTTCGTATATTTAACAGTATTAGTCATTGCGTCCCTAAAATATTTTTTAATAGACCACGGAAGACTATCAAATAGGACAGTTTGATCTAATGTATCAAAATTACCACTAGTTTCATTAGATAACAAATCATAAAGTAAATATGCTAAGTATTGAAATTCCAAATCATCATATTTCATTAATAATTGAATCAATGTTTTACGTTGACCAAATAAATCATCTGAAATAAACTCTTTTACAACTTGTGAAATAGTTTTTTTTTTAATTCTATTAATTTGACTAACATATCCAGTATATTTTTGATATAATTCTTTATTATTATAAACAAGTAGTAGTTTTAAAGTGAGAGATTTAACAAAGCGTTTAAAATCTTCATTTTGGAAAATATCATCTTTGGGTCTATCTTGAAATAAATTTTCTATTTTTTCTTCTATACATTTATCATTTAAACAATCAATAACCATTTCGTCAACAATAGCAGAAATAATAAGTGTTTTTCTTTTTTCAGGATTTTGAAAACAAACCTTAATTCCATAAACTTTTGTTTGAAAATTTTTAGTAGTTCTTGCTAAATCAAAACAATCTAAACTATCAGCTGTTTCAACCAGCATAAAATCTTCAACAATTCTGTTTTTGGCTAATTTTTTATTTATCTTCTTGTTTTCAAAACTATTTTTTTCCTTCCAATCCATAATTTTATAACTAATTGGATGAGTATATTTTTCGATGATATTATATAGTCCTTCTTTTGGAGTATTCATAAAATATTTATTAATATAATCAGTCCCAATACAAATATCCAATAAATCTTTCAAATTACCAGTTCCATATGATTTAAAATTAATAGATAATTCATTATTGATAATTTGAAGACGATTAGCAACATCATTTATATCAACATTAGCCTTATCCTTTATTAATAATAGAATATTTTTACAGCTTTCATATAAATTTTCCATATTTTGGATACATATATTGAGATCTCCCGCATCAATTATATCCAACGTTTTATATTTTTGTATATAAAGAATAGTATTTTGAATTATTTTTTGATAATTATTAACTTTTTGAGAAATAATAGAATAAGATGATGCTTGTTTTTTGATTTTCCTTTTTAAAGAACTATTAATTTTGCGATTTTTCATTGTATTCTGTATATATTAAGAGGATTATTATTATTACTAAATATTTTATAACTTTTTATTGTAATAATCTTTGAAAAATGAAAAACATTTAATTGGTGAGAAAAATATAGTACTTACAGAAAAGTAAGAAGCTCCCAAATTTTTATATTTTTCTAGGATATTGTAATTATAAATACCGCCTCCTGCTATTACAGTGACATCATTATAATTTTTATTTATATAATAAACAATATCACTTGTATATTTTATTAATATTGGTCCACTAGCACCACCAGTTGGTGTAGGTAATGTATTACTACAATGAAATTGACGAAAACCTTGTTTATAGTAACTATCAATTAATTTTTTATCAACTAATGGTGATAATTTAACAATGCACCATTTTCTTTCAGGATTTAAAAAAACGTGAATACCATCATTAATCATATGTTTATTTGTGTTCGGACAACTAACATTAATTTCAAGATTAGTATCTTTTGGGATGATTTCATTGAATTTTTGTATTTGTTCTTTTTCCATAATAGCTATACTAATAATATCCGTTTTTGGATTATAATGTTTTAATCCATACAAAATACCAGGATTTCTTAGTCCAATTTTATTAATCCACATTTTTTGTCCGTTAAAATCAGTATATCTTAATGTTTTGAAGATTTGAGATATTAACCCAGGTCTATGATTTAATGTATAACTTCCTTTAATAGACATAGTGTTTGGTAAATGAATATAATTACCAAATGGTGGTGAAATGAATATCATATAAATAATTAGTATAGTACTATTTATATGATTTATTAACGTCTTTTTTTAGTTTTTCTTGTTCGCTTTCGTCTTTTTTTGGTGTTTCTCTTTTTTCTTCTTCTTTTTCTAACTTTTTTACGAGTTTTCCTTTTACGACCTTTTCCAGCTCTTTTTCTTTTTCTAGTTCCAGAAAAACGAACTTTTTGATTTTGACCAATACGGACATTCGAATTATATTCTTCCCATAATCTTTCAAGATGCCCAACGGATATATTTTGATTTGTTTCTCGAATAGTAGCGAAAAATTCTGTTTTTCGTTCATCTCTTTCTTCTTTACTAATACCCTTTCCATCATGAAGTTCTCCACCCTCATCTTCAACGAAATCACTATTCAATCCATAATCTGATTCTTGTCCAATACACCTATTTAATCTTTGATTAGCTTCTATATCACCTCCTTTATCGGGATGTGCGTAGTATTTATTTTGTTCATGGGGCGGTGACCAATTTCCTCGTGATATAGCATAATAACATTTTTTATATTTACCTTTATTATCGGGCTGTTTACGCCCATCACTCCATTTATGACGCCGACACGCTGATTTTATTAATGAACATTCATTTTGATGCACCGCTTTATTATTATTATTGGTCCCCAAACTCATAATACTAGTAGGGGAGCGTGGATCTCTGTTTCTAAAATTAGGTCGTATTCTTCTTGATGTATTTCGTTTACGTAAAGTTAACACGTTTCGTTTCTTTACATCCGCCGCTTTTGCTTTTGGCATATATAATTATTATATATTATAAAAATATATAGAATAAATTATTAAATATGATTTAAACAGATATCACTTATTTATTTAAATGGGTGTTCCAAGTTATTTTTCCTACTTGATAAGAAATCATAAAGATATGTTAATAAAATTATTTAACTTTAAAAAAGAGATAAATAATTTATATTTTGATAGTAATTCAATAGTTTATGATGTATTACGCATGATATCAAAAGACTATGAAAAATATAAAAATGATGAAAAATTTGAAGAAGACTTGATATCGGGGGTTTGTAAACAATTAGACGCGTATATTGACGAAATAAAACCTAATAATCAAGTTTACATAGCTTTTGATGGTGTAGCTCCAGTTGCTAAATTAGAACAACAACGAACTAGAAGATATAAATCTATGATTGAGAAAAAGATTAATAATCAATTATTTGGAGAGAAAAATGAATGGAATAAAACAGCAATCACACCCGGAACAAATTTTATGGAGAAATTAAATAATGGAGTTAATAATTATTACAAGGGCAAAGAAAAGAGTTATAATATAAACCAATTTATATTTTCGGGTAGCGACGAGCCAGGTGAGGGGGAACATAAACTTTTTCAGCATATAAGAGATAATGAAAGCCAACATAAAAAACAAGTATCTGTTATTTATGGATTAGATGCTGATTTGATTATGTTATGCTTAAATCATTTGCGAATTTCAAAACAAATATATTTATACAGAGAAACGCCAGAATTTGTAAAATCTATTAATAGAGATATTAATCCAAATGAAAGTTATTTATTAGATATACCATTATTGGCTCAGGAAATAATATTAGAAATGAATAATAATAAAAAACCAAATACAAGAGTTGAAACAAATAAATTGTATGATTATATATTTTTATGTTTTTTTATGGGAAATGATTTTTTACCACACTTTCCTTCAATGAATATTAGAACAAATGGAATATCTATAATGTTGGAAGCATATAAACATATTAATAAAAATTCGAGTATTAATTTAACGAATGGAAAAAAGATTTATTGGAAAAATGTTAGAAAACTTGTAAAATTTTTAGCAGAAAATGAACATAGTAATATATTAAATGAATACAAGATTAGGTCAAAATGGGAAAAACGTTCATTTCCAAGTAAAACAGAAGAAGATAAAAAGAATAGATACTTGTGTATTCCAATAAAGAATCGCGCTATTGAAAAATATATTGATCCATATAAGTCTATGTGGCAGAAAAGATATTATGAAATATTATTTAATAATGATGATAGTAATTATTTTAAGAAGCAAGTAAGTTTAAATTACATGGAAGGATTAGAATGGGTAATGAATTATTATACAACTGGATGTATCGATTGGAGATGGACTTATAAATATAATTATCCACCATTACTTAATGATTTAATTAGATTTGTCCCAAGTTTTGATACTAAAATGATAAAAGATAACGAAAATAAATCTGTATCGCGAAAAGTTCAATTGTCTTATGTATTGCCCCCAGAAAGCTTAAGCTTAATTCCGGATATAGGAAATAAACTTCAAACAAAATTTCCTCATTTTTATGAAGAAAGTCCAGATATGGTTTGGGCATATTGTAAATATATTTGGGAATCTCATCTTGTATTGCCTCATATAGAGTTAGAAGAATTAGAAGAATTTGTAAATTAAATAAATTTTTATATAAAGTAATATATTTTAAATTATATATATATGCCTGGAAATACATATAATTTAACAAAAAGAACAGAATTACGTGAATTAGTCTCAAAAAAAAAACCTTTAATTATTAAATTTACAGCGACTTGGTGTGGACCTTGTAAAAGAATTGCTCCAAAATTCAATGAATTAATAGAAAAAGTAAAGCATTTAGTAGATGTAGTAATTGTGGATGCTGATAATGGTTGTGATATATGTAGTGCGTTAAGAGTGAAAGGCTACCCAACATTTGTAAGTTATGTAAACGGTGAAATGGCGGAAAGTATGGTCGGTTCCAGTGAAAGTGAATTACTAGCTTTTTTTAAGGCAACAATATCAAGATTAATATAATTTTCTACTTTTATTATTATGTTTCCTTTTATTTTTCATAGTATATTTTTTTCTTAAACCGCCACTATAACTAGGGGTAGGTTCATTTTCTTTATAAGCCTTTTTCCAAGAAGGTTTTTTTGTAACTTTAAATGGTTTTACAAAAAATCCAGTTGATTCTACTTGATCTACCCACATATCTTCTTTTTTTAAATACGCAATAAATTTTGGAGACATGTCTTTTATAAAAATAATTTGTTTTTTTGTAAGAACATCAATTGCTTTAATAAATCTAGGAACCATATGTCCATTATGTAAAACTTTTTTAGAAAACCCTTTATATATTTCATCTACAGCTGAAAAATTTATATTATTAAAATCATCTGGTATTGCTTTTTTCGCAAAAAACATCCCTAGCATATTATATTCTATTTTAAATTTTTTCTTATCTTCTCCGGGCCTTGGGGCTAATAAGTCAATATCAGAGAATGGCGACTCTTTTAATGATAAATGAAACAATTTATCATATCCTATAAATTTAGAAGAAGGATGAATATAAAACGATAAAATAGCAGAAAATAAATAAATATAGTCCTGATTTTGTAAAAAATTAGCTATAATTAGTTTTATTTGTGGAGTATTTAAAAAAGGAGCATATTCGTTAGAATCCATACCAGGTATTTTAAATTTACCTAGAGAAATTTTAACACCTAGTTTAGAAATAAAAGCATTACAAAACCTCTGTTTATTAACTTTACTTAATTTTCTATAGTGTCTAGAAGGTTTATTATTTAACCAATTGGTAAGCACTAATAATGGAAAAAGATGTGAAGGTGCGAGTTTATCTTTATTATATCTTGGTCCACCATTAACCTCATTAATGAACGTATTAGATTTATATGTTTTTCCATTCCATTGAAATTTACTAATAGAAAAATGAGCATTATACATTTGAACAAAAGTTCTAAAACTACTATCAATATAATATTTTTTTAACAAATAATACAATTTAAATTCTTTTATTAATATGTTATCTGTTTTTTTATTACTTATTTTATCAGTGAAAATATCATAAAAATTATTAAAGACACCAACTACCCATCTACTGTCGTCCTGTCCATAAGTAATTTTGGAGGTAATAATATCTTTAAGTAATAAACATAACATAATATTATGAAACATTTTATGAGAATTTTTACTGTTAGGTAATGTGACCCTGGATTTCAATTCATCATTTCGTAATGAATATACGTCATCCTCCAATTGCTGAACGGATTTCTTTAAAAAAAATCCAGAAATAGGGTCCATTCCAGGAATAGTTTCTAAATCTTTTAGTCGTTTTATCCATTCATTTTCGGATATAGATTGTGCGTCATATTCCCCTAATAGGTTTAAGTTACTTAATCTATTTCTTATATTTTCAAATTTATGATATTCATTAATAAAATGATCTTTTTGACCTCCTTGTTGAACAGAAGGTATAAGTATTCCAATCCAATGTTCTTCATTCCAATTTTCTATATCACTGGGTAATTTGGATAAAAAATCATGTCTAGCGGGCCAATTACTAGTATCTATTCCAGACCTATTAAACAATGTATCCGATTGTTGGGTTTTATTAATATTAAAACTCATATTTATATATAAAACAGAATATATAAATATAAATAAAAATATGTAAATAGTAGTATATATGGATAATTTTGACTTAAATATTGATAATTATGATTTGGAAGATTTATTAAACTTGTTTCAGCTAAAATATGGGTTTAATGAAAATGAATTGAAAAGGGCAAAATCAACCGCTTTAAAAACTCATCCAGATAAGTCAGGACTAAAAAAAGAAGTATTTTTATTTTTTATGAAGGCGTACAAAATGATAGAATCAATATATGAATTTAAAATGAAAAGAGAAAAATGCGCTAGAAATACAAGTTACGAAAATGAAAAAATGGAAACGGATAAAAAGGCATTATTATTAAAAAAACTAGATGGAATGAAAGCGGGTGAATTTAATAAATGGTTTAATAATATGTTTGAAAAGGTAAAAGTAAATGATGATGATGTAGATAGTGGATATGGTAAATGGTTTAAATCAAATGAAGATGTAAATAATGAAAAAATAAGTAATAAACGTGATATGGAAGAAGCATTTAATAGAAAGAAAGCAGCATCACGTGAATTAATATTACATAGAGGTGTAAATGAAATGAGTTACAATGGTGGCGGTTATGATTTAACTAGAAGTAAACCAGATGAATATAGTTCAGACATATTTAGTAAATTACAATATGATGATTTGAGAAAGGCTCATACAGAAACAGTGGTGCCGGTTACACAAGAAGATTATTTAAGAAGAAAAAAATATAGTAATGTGGAAAGTCTAAAGAAGGATAGAGCAGAAAATAATCCAGGAATGTTATCATTACAACAATCGAAGCAGTTATTAAATGGAAGAAAATCAAAGGAACAAATGGCTGATACCCAAAGAGCCTTTAAAATATTGAAAAGAGAAGAAGAAATAAATAGAGCAAATAAAGATTGGTGGAAAGAATTGCGTACATTAAAGAATTAAATTGTTTTGTATATATATAAATGCGACTATTCCAGAATTTTTTGATATTTATATTATTAACCGCAATAGGGATATTATATAAGCGTTATGAAGCAAAATATTTCCCTGATGAAGAGTTAGATAAATATAGTTTAGTAAGAAAGTATTTATTAAATGAGAGCGGATCAATGACGGGTAAAGAAATATTATGGATTCATACAAAACATGAAATTAATAGTAGAAACTGGTCATCATTTGGTTCAAGAAACAGTAGAAAATTAAACCAACCATACAAAGATTTATGTGTAGAATCAATAATAAGACAGTGTGGAGATAGTTTTAATGTGTGTTTAATTAATGATGAATCAATAGCAAAATTATTACCAGAATGGTCTATTCAATTAAATCAATTAGCGGATCCAATAAAAGAAAATGTTAGACAGTTAGGATTAGCTAAACTATTACATTCTTATGGAGGTATATTAGTTCCAGATAGTACAATTATGTTGCGTAATATTGAAAGTTTACACAAGAGTAAATTAGCAGAGAAAAGTATGTATGTTGGCGAGTTAGTAAATCGCAATAGTAGTTCAGTAAATAGTAGATTTTTCCCAAGTCACAAATTTATGGGTTGTAAAAAAAATAGTGAATGTATGAAAGAACTAATAGAAAATTTAGAAGTAATTATATCTGAAAATCACAACGATTTTGTAAAATTTACCGGATTAATTGATAAACATATAAATAAGTTATGTATGGAGGGAAAATGTAGTATAGTTTGTGGTAAGGCATTAGGTGTGAAAGATAAAGAAAATAAAGTTATATTAGTAGAGGATTTATTAAATAAGAGTCCATTAAATTTATGTATGTGTTCATTAAGTTGTATAGTATTACCAGACGATGAGATATTAAAGCGTCACAAATATAATTGGTTTGTGCGTATGAGTCATCGTCAAGTATTAGGAGGAGATTTTGAAGTAAGTAAATTTATGGTTTTATCTCTCGGTAAATAAAGTAATAAATATCATATTTGGATTTATTATATTTAATAGTGGATGTAAATGGAATATGATGAAATTTACAAATTTGTCTTATAATAGTAACAAAATTTTTATAAATCATATCTCTTTCTAAATAAAAATACTTTGAAGAAAAATAATATTTTTTTAAGTCTTCGCAAAATGGTTTAATAGCTTCATCAAGTTTAGCTCTTTTAAACGCATCTTTTGAGAAAATGAACTGATTTTTATTTTCTGTACAATATTTTTCTAAAAAATCAAAAAATTTTTCGGTAGGAAATGAAAATTGGAATATTTGACTCATATGTATATAATACTTTTAAAAAAAAATAAAATTATTATATTTTTAATAACTCGTTTGTAAATATAACAAGTTCGATATCATTTTCGTGTAAAGTATGAAAAACAGCAATATATTTCAAAATAAACATAATAATTTTATATTTAACATTTTCTTCGATAATGTTAGTTATTTTTATAAATGAAAAATAAGAGTCTAAAATATCCATAACAGAATATCCTTTATTGTAAATAGAATAAATGAGTTTAATGGATTTTTGAAGATTTTTTTCAACATACCAAGAATTAGTATAATTTTCAAATTCAAAAAAACTAATATTTGTGCATATTTCTTTGACTTTTTTTTCATCAATTGAAATATTAAGCAATTTAAATTTTTCAAGATAATTAATTAATAAACGTATAGAACTATTACAAATATTTAAAATAAAATCTTCAGCCTTTTGTGTTATTTTAAGATGTTCTGCGGTCTTAATTTTATGTAATATAATTTTTAAATATTGATGTGATATGGCTTTGAGTTTTATTATAGTACATCTGGATTGAATACTTTCGATAACTTTTTGGGTATTGCTACAAGAAGCAAGAAAATGAACATTATGACTGTATTTGTCTATACAATTTCTAAATACTTGTTGACTTTGTTCATTAATAAAATCAATATCATCAAGTATAATAAATTTTTTTTTATGCGGGACAATAGAAGGTGTTTGACAGAATGTTTTAACTTCACTTCTATAATATGATATTCCTTGTTCCTTCAAATTATTAATACGTAAAATATTATTATTAGGAATATCCTTCACATTATAATACTCTCTAATTGCTGCGAATAACAACGAAGTCTTTCCAGAACCACTATTACCTACAAGTAATATGTTTAATGAATCCATTTTATTTAATGTGTTTAATAATTGTATATATTCCTGATCAATTGTAAATTCTTTAAAAAATAATGGTTGATATTTTTTTAAAAATTGTGTATTCATAATAAATATTTAAATACTTAACTATTTAAGTAAATATAATAACAAATGGATTATTACAAAGTGTTAGGTGTAGATTCAAACAGTAGTCAAGATGTTATAAAAAAGGCATTTAGAAAATTGTCTTTAAAGCATCATCCAGATAGAGGGGGGAATGCGGAAGAATTTAAGAAAATTAACGAAGCATATTCAACATTAAGTGATGTTGAAAAAAAAAGAATGTATGATATGAAAAAAAACAATCCTTTTATGGCTGGGGGCGGAGACGGAGTAGATGAAATATTTAAAATGTTTTTTGGGGGTGGAATACCTGGTATGCCTCCTGGAATGGGAATGCCTGGTATGAATCGAAACAATATTCATATGAGTACAGGAGGATTTGGAGGAATACCTGGTATGCCTAATGTTCAAATTTTTAGAAATGGAAGACCTGTAAACATGGCGCATCAGATGGCGAAACCACCACCAATTATAAAAAAAATAGAAATATCATTAGAAGATGCTTATAATGGTATAAATTATCCTATAGAAATAGATAGATGGATAATGGTAGGAAATGAAAAAAAGAATGAAAAAGAGAAAATTTATGTGAATATTCATAAAGGCGTGGATAATGGAGAAATAAAAATAGTCCGTGATAAGGGACATGTATTAAATGATAGATTAAAGGGAGATGTAAAGGTTTTTATTAAAATAAAAACGGTAAATGGTGAATTACAACGCAAAGGTTTAAATTTATTATGTGAAAAAAATATATCATTAAAAGAAGCATTATGTGGATTTTTATTTGAAATAAAACATGTAAATGGGAAAAGTTATAATATAAAACATGATAAAGGTAATATAATTCCTCCAAATTTTATTAAACAAATAAATGGATTAGGAATGGAAAGAAATAATATAAAAGGTAACTTAATTATTAAATTTAATATAAGTTTTCCAAAAACATTAACAAGTGAACAGATCGATCAATTAGAAAAAATACTTTAATTATAATTTTTACATAAGTTATAAATTATAATTATGCGGAAATCCTTTTAGTAGGAATATCGGAACTGACTACATAAATAGAGTTTTCAGTAATAATAATATATTCACCTTCTACTTTATAGATTTTACTTACAGGACTGGTATATTCTTCTTCACTTTTAACAAGTAGTTTTTCTCCATTTTCTCTGACACCAATTAGAATTTCTTTATCACATGAGGATGTCCAATAATCGAACATAATAGGTTTATCTTCAACAATACTAAGTTTAGCACAATGTTGTAAGGTAGTTCCACTAGGAAGTCTATAATTAGATGCGGAGGCTTCTTGAGTACTTTGTGTCTCTGACATATTTATATGTTAAAAATGAAATTATCTTTTTAAATAGTTATTTATGTAAAAAAATAATATATAACAAGATTAAATGGATGATTCGCAAAAAAATTATTTAAGTGATACTAAAAACTATAATGATACAATACTAAATGACGAGATGGATGTAGTAAGGGCATATATTGATATATTGAATGAATATTTGTTTCATGCTGGAGATAAAATATTAATACAAAATCATGGATATTATATATTTGTTTTAAAAAGAGGATGTGATACAATAAAACATATATTCAATATGGTTTTTATGTATACAAAAAATTTGGAATTAACAGTTCATCATTGTAAAAAAGCATTTTTATATTATGTCGAATTTATCGGTCAAATAGGAGATGATAGTCACGCGTTTTTACAATTAAATTCTAAAGACGCTACTTTATTTGTTTATAAAAAGACAATATTCGATATAAACAATGAATATAAAAAAAAGATAGAACATACAATAAACGAACGTAAAAAATTAAGATTTATTAATGTATCTTGTAATTTATTTAATGAATTAATATTATCTATACTTGATAATGAAAATTTAAAAGGTGATACGCGATTAAGTTATATAATGTATGCCCAAAAAATGATTTGTAAAATATTCAATAAATTTATAAATCTCCCTTTTGATATTATGGAAAAATTAAGTATATGTGATTGTTTTATTTATTATAAAGGATTACTACTAACAAAAGATATCAACGATGAATGTAAGTTTTTGAATTTGTGTAATTTATATTTTAAAAAAATTCAAAATAATAAAAAAATAGATAAAACGAAGATAAAAAAAAAATTATTTCATAAGAAATGTAAAGAAAAGTTGGAAAATTTTACAGCACTTAAATTTACAAATTGGTTATTTAATTAGTAAATAATATAGTTTTCTTTCTTATTTTTTTATTTGATTTTTTCTTTTCATCATTATTGATTTTGATAAATATTTTATCATATTCAATATAAATAATTTTTTTTAGAAAATTATAAATTATATGAAGTATATTTTCATCACAATTACCAACTATTAAAACACTACCAGTTCGGAAGATCATAAATGAAATTTCTGACCATTTTCGATAAGGTCTAATGCCTTCTAATAACTTATCATCGTGTACTCCATTATTATTAGTTGAATCTGGGTTATAGAAGAATTTACATTGAATTCCTGGATATGAACAAGGGTCATATGCGGATTGAATTTTATATTCATATTTTAAACATTTATGTAGAGCATCTCTATTAACATAAAATCCACATGAAAAGTTGGAATTAATCAAAACGGTGTCTATTTTATCCTTTTTATATTTTAAATCAGATTTTGTAAAGGGAATTAATATTTCAACAACTTTATCTAGTGTAGTGTGTAACAAATCATCATATTGTATACCGGGAATTTCTAATTTTCCAGTATTGAAAATTTTAACGTGTACTTCTTTAAATACACGTTTATATTTTATTCTCAATATGAGAGCAAAACAATTATAAAATGCCCCTTTTTTCTTTTTTTTAAAACTAATTAAATCTTTTTTACATAATCCCATATCTATTTTTCTAATATCTTTAAACTTTTTTTTATTTTTCGTAACTTGATTTATTTGTGAAATAATATTGACTAGCATGTTTGGTTCCTTATATTTTTCCAAATTCATTTCTAATGTTTTAACTTCATCTTCATTATTACAATTTATCTTCATGCTTTTTTTTATAATACCTTCAATTGGTTGGTGGTATTTAATAATATTTAATTTCCAAAATATATTATATAAATCTATAGTTGAATTCAATTCACACGTTCTTGTTTTTGTTGAAATATAAATGTCACTACATTTAGGCATTTCTATTTTAGGAGTTTTTTTTACTTTTTCACTTTTTTCTAATACTTGAATTTCATTAATTGTTGAATTACTAAAAGATAGCCATTCTTCATCTAGATCATTCATTTTATATAAATTCTTTAAGTTAGTTTTAAATCAATTTTATTTTCTATATTTGTATATAAATGGAAAGTTCAAAAACTTTCACTTACAAGAGAAGCGCAAGCATTGCTATCACTAAAAAAAATGTTTTAGAATGTATTCAAGAAGAATACGATTTAAAACGTAATCAATTTGACCCTTTTAAAAAATCTCCAAATTTTTTTAATACTAAATTACAGCACCGAATGAAAGTATATTATCATTCTTTGTATAATTTATCTAGCTCTCCTACTAAATAATTTAATAAGTATACGTCATTTACTTTTTCACTATGAACTATAATTTGTATAGAATTGATAAATTCTTTATTTAATAAATCAACTCTGTGGTTTATTATGTATAATAATAATTCATTTATAAAATCCTTAATTTCAATGTTATTTTTCATACATATATTTTGTATTTCATTAATGTTCTTTTTTTCTTTCATATTTTTAAGTGTTTTTTCTAGGAATTTTTGTGATAAAATATCTGTATTAAACTTCAAATGTGAGTGATTTGATTGAATATAATTAATCATACTCCGTATATCTGATTTAAATTTTTTTTGAATTATGATAATTTGCTTTGAATTTATATTTAATCCTTCTTTATCTATTATAGCATTAAGAAAATTAAATGTATCCTTTTTTGGTAATTGACAAAACCGTAGTCTTATAAATTCGTTTTGAAGAGCATTATCTATTTTACTAATATAATTACATATTAATACAAATCTTATATTTTTATTATATTGTTGTATCAGGTATCTCAATGCTTGTTGTGCATTTTTGGTCATATAATCGACCTCATCTAAAATTACAAATTTAAGACCAGTTCCAAATAATGTTTTAGTATTTACAAACTGATTGATTTGATTTCTAATCACATCAATTCCTCTATCATCGCTAGCATTTAGATGTATTTTTAGTCCTTTATTTTTTTGGTCGTATTTTTCTTGGTATTTGTTAATTAAATTGATAATTGTTGTAGTTTTGCCCGTTCCAGGTGGTCCATAAAATAGAAGATTAGGAAACTTATTTTGCGTTACAATATTCTTTAGTAATTTTCTGTTCAATGGATCCAATACAATATCATCAAAATTTGTTGGTCTATATTTTTCTACCCAAGGTCTATTATCTGTCATATAATTAAAATAGTAATTATATTTTTAATCTATTTATAATTTATATTATAAATGAGTGAAGGAAAAACAGGAGATATTGGTGAAATTACTGAAGCTATGAATAAAGTAAGTATAAGTGGAGATTTGACACATGAAAATGAAAGATTAAAAAAGGATAAAATTGCTGTTGTAACTATAGGTCGATGGCAACCACCGCATGCCGGTCATTTAGAATTAATTGATGGCACCTATGATAAAGTAGACAAATTTCATAAAAAGGGATTTAAAAAAGCAAGAGGATTTATTTGGTTAGCCCCACGACCTGATGAAAAAAATCTTGATGTTGAAATTGGAGGTGATATTATTAATAAAAATCCTTTATATTTAATAGATAAATGGATGTATCTTAACTACATGATACCATTAAATAAATATGGAAATAAGTTAAAGTTTTTACACGTAACTGATATTGATAATGATATTAATCAAAAAGTTTTTCGTGATGATAAAGACAATGCTTCTTTTCTGACGGATAGACATGATCTAAGAGAAAGTGTCAATGAAAATGAACTCTCTGAATGTCAGAAAGTAAAATATAATTTATTATTTAAATTTGGCAAGAAAAATTTTAACGAATTTAAGAAACGAACTTATAAAATTACCACAAGATATCGTCGCAAATCTCCATCCGCTACTTGTATTGATTTTTTAAAAAATAGAGGATATAAAAAATTACTATTATTAGTTGGTAGTGATAGAGTGGAGGCTTTTCAACGTTTTAATCAAGCTCATTTAGAACGGGCATTTGGAGCAGGTAATGGAATTATAGAACAGATTGGAGTAGACAGAGGGAATGCTGGTAAGGGATTACTTTTTGATTTAGGTCAAGAAAGTGGAGATGAATCAGAAGCAAATTTTGCAGCTGATGTTATGAATTACTGTTCTATACAAGGATGTGAACAACAAGAAGAAGAAAAATCCAGAAGCCGATCTGAAAGTATTGCTGGTACATTTTCAGGAACAAGAATAAGAGATTGTGCTTATAAACTAGAAAATTTAGATTATTTTTGTAACGGGACTATGATAGGTGGTATGACTAAGGAATTGAGTTTATGTCTTTTAAATGATTTAAGAAAAAGACATGTACCTACATTAGATCCTATTACAAAAAGTGTATGGAATGAAAAAGTATCTCCAGAGTATCAATTTTTTGGTCTAGGAATGGAACATGATGAAGGATATTCACGAATGCTTTTATTCGCCGCTCAGCACGGTAATTCGAGCAGAGGGGGGAGAAAAAGAAAAACTAGAAAACGTAGAAAGGTTCCTATTAAATATGTTCCAAAACGCCTTACAAGAAAAGATAAAAAGAAAGCACGTAAGGAATTAAAGAAATCACGAAAAGCATACAAAAAGGGAAAGTATTACACACGTAAGAAGGTAAAAAGCTTTAAAAGCAAAAAGTCAAATCATGTAGTTAATGCTATGAAAATATATGGTGTTAAAAGTGTGAGTGCGTCACCGAAATTAGCAAAAAAATCAGGATGTTCTATTACTGGTTTAAAAAAATTAGTTAGTAAAGGAGCTGGTGCTTACTATAGTTCTGGTTCTAGACCTAATCAAACAGCTATGTCTTGGGGAAGAGCACGAATGGCTTCAGCTATAACTGGAGGAAAGGCAGCAGCAGTAGATTTCAAAATATTAGAGAAATATTGTAAGTCTAGTTCTAAGGCATTAAAATTAGCAAAAAAAGCAAAGAAAAAACATGGATACGGCACACGAAAAGTTAGAAAAGTTAAATTATAAATAAATATTTATTAATTAGTAAATATTTATACTATTTCAACGCCATCATAGTAATGATTATTATAACAACTTCTACATAGAGCACAATATGATTCACTTCCCCCAACAACTGTTTGTTCCGTGTGATTTGTTAGTCGAAATGTAAATATAGCTTCATTTTTTTTACATTTAATACATAATGCTTTAAGCTTAACAATATCATCACAAATAGGAATAATATCTAATAGTGTTCCAAATTTTTCTCTTTTAAAATCTCCATCTAAACCACAAACGTATACTTTTTTATTTTTACGATTTACCAAATGGTCAACATAAAACTGTAGGTCTGAAAAGAATTGTCCTTCGTTAATAAAGAAGACGTCAAATGGATCAATTCTTTCCTCTTCTTTTAACATTAAATAGTCTAATTTTTCACAACTAAAAGTGTTATCTACTACTGATTTATTATGAGTGCTTGTTTTAGTATTTCCAGAACCATATCTATCGTCTGTTGAATGATTTATAAAACAGCAATTAAATCCGCCTGATATATGTCTATTATATTCTTTAATGAGTTCAGTAGTTTTTCCAGAGGTCATGGGACCTAGAATTATTTTGAGATATCCCGCAGGATTTATAAAAGTAGCCATATTTGTATAATAGGATTTTATTTATTTAAGTAATTATCAATTTTATACGGATATGAAAATATATGCGCGAAGTATTTTTAAAAAAGTATTTAAATAATTATCTATTATTTGTGTTATATCAATGCCCAGAAAGGCAAAAGCAAAAGTCGAGAAGCCCCCGCCAAAGAAACGCGGAAGAAAACCAAAGAAAAAGCCGGAAAATGAAAAACCAACTATTCCAAAGAAACGTGGGAGAAAACCAAAGGGAGGAAAAATACTTAAAAAAAATGAAAAAATACCAAAAACAGAAACAGAGACAAAGCCTAATATTGTTTTACATTTAAAATGTAAAACGGAATCTTTACAGGAGTTATCTAATTTTAATAATACAATGTATGATTCTGCGCCTACAAATCCCACAAATTCTTTTAATTTATTTAATAATAGTAAATTAAGTACTATTAATTATAAAGTATTAAAAACAAATGAAACTCCAGAATTAAATATAAAGTCAAATAAAACTACACATATAAATAAAACGGAAGAAATACATAAGGAAAATATAGATGTTAAAGAAGTATGGAACAAATTAAACAAACTAAAACATAATTTAAGGACAAATAATGTGTCTGATAAAAATTCTGCTTGTTTTTGGTGTACTTATGAATTTGATAATCCAGCAATTTATATTCCAAAACAATATAATAATGGAATGTTAGAAGTATATGGATGTTTTTGTAGCCCTGAATGTGCGTGTGCTTATCTTAAAAACGAGGATATAGACAATTCTGTAAAATGGGAAAGATATGCTTTATTAAATAATACATATTGTAAAATGTTTGATTATACTAAAAATATTAAACCAGCTCCTAATCCTCATTATACATTGGATAAGTTTTATGGTAATTTAACTATTCAGGAATATAGACGATTATTAAAAAATCAGAGAATTTTAATGGTTGTTGATAAACCAATGACCAAGGTTTTACCAGAATTATACGAAGAAAATAATGAGATTCCTAATATATTTCAGGATATATTACATACAACAAATAAACCAAAAACTAATCAATTTAGATTACAAAGAAGTCAGGAAAAGAAAACAAAAACAAATGCGCTAGCAAATAATTTTAATTTGTAATAAGGTATAATTGACTTTATTATAAATTAACACATTTTAGTATATGTTTTATTAGGTAGTAGTTCACCTGGACACATAGGATTTGGACACTCTGTTTTACAACTAAGAACATTGGGTGGACTATATACACACATTGGATATTGGGCCTTTGCCGCTAAAAAGTTGTTGTATACCGTTTTTAAATATTTTTGTTTTTCTTCTTCTTGTGATTTACGTTGTTTAAATTCTTTTGCAGCAGTATCCATAAAATTTCTAATTTCAAACATCATTTTTTCATTTACACTTTTTTTTTCAGGTTTCTTCTTTTTATTTCTAAAATTTGGGTTTAAATACTCTTTAATTACATTCATATAGTTTCCATTCCATTCTTCTAATTTACTTTTAGCCTGTTCTTCGGTATAATTCGTTTGAGATTTTATTAGTGAAATCGCTCCATTATAACGATCATTTTTATCCATATATTAAATTAAAATAATATAAAAAATGAGTTTAAACGGAAAAGTAACAATATTAATATAATGTCTAATATGACTAACCAATCTAATGAAATAGATATAGCACCCATGTTAAACGATATTAATAAAGTATTAAAGGGACATCTTACGTCTATTCTTGGACCTATGATAAATGAAAAAAATGCTATTCAAAATGTTTTACTAAATATGCCTTATGTTAGAAGACTAAAGGCTGAGAATGAAATATTATCAAGGCAAGTAATTCAACTTAAGACTGAATTGAATGGTCAAAAAGAATATTATGAGAGAGAGTTAGAAAATGCATCAAAGAAAAATGTTAAATTAGAAGTAAGAGATACTAAGTCGGGGAAACCAGAAACTCCTTCAAAAATTGTTGAATTGAAACAACAAATGTGGAGAACTAATGTAAAGGTTGGTCAATCTGAAGAAGAAGATGAAGAAAATAATTATGGTAATTTATATGGAGGAGAAAGCGAAGATGATGATGATGATGAAATGTCTGAGTATGAAGAATGTAATAGATGTGAAAAAATGAATAATATAGATTTGTTACAAGACGGGTCTTGTTTTAAATGTTTAGCCGACGATAAAGAAGATGTTGTAGAAATAACATCTAATGGAACTATTGAATCAAATACTGAAGAAGAAACAATTAAAAAGGTTACTGTATGGGATTTAAATAGTCAAAATAGTGTAGATGAAGAAGTTGACGAAGAAGTTGATGAAGAAGATGAAGAGGATGAAGAGGATGAAGAGGATGAAG
>Ga0115013_10000164_pt1 | contig 43665 bp, 19 predicted proteins | sample SouAtlMetagenome_2_FD_88686 | JGI IMG/M metagenome (GOLD analysis project Ga0115013, IMG submission 88686) | Marine eukaryotic phytoplankton communities from Atlantic Ocean - South Atlantic ANT15 Metagenome | ecosystem: Environmental > Aquatic > Marine > Oceanic | place: South Atlantic Ocean...
AGGTCGAATTTTTCGCGGACTTCGACTGGGATGGGTGATTGGACTGCGGCTGCGAGAGCAAGTGGCAGAGCGAGTAAGAGGTATTTCATGGCGAGTTGAAGCGTGTCGGGTTGAGAGCGGAAATATCGAGGGAGCAAGTTTCGCTGTCGACGAGTTGGGCGACGAGTTTGCCGGTGATGGGAGCGAGGGAGAGCCCCATCATGGAGTGGCCGGTGGCCACGATGAGGTTTTTGTGTGAAGGAATTCGACCAAGGTAGGGCAGTCCGTCGGGAGAGCAGGGTCGGAGACCGACCCAGGGTTCTAATTCGGAAAATTGGGAGGGATTAAATTCCGGATAGAAGGCGCAGAAGGATTCGATGATGCCACTGAGCCGGGCTTTACTGACGGAGGTGTTGCTACCACAGATTTCCATGGTGCCTGCGACGCGGAGTTGCTCGCCCATGGGCGTGACGGCGACACGGCCTTCTTTGAGAAGGGAACAGAGATGGGGATTTCGAGGCGGGGAAGGAAGGGTCAGCGAGTAGCCTTTGCCGCCTTGCATCGGGAGCTTGAGACCGATTTGCTTGGTGAGATTGAGGGTGTCAATTCCACCCGCGAGGATGGTGGTCTCGGCGGTAATTTTTTCTCCGGTGTTGGTCACAACCCCTTTGTCATCGACAAGAGACTTCACCTGGGTGTGGATGATTTCTCCGCCGTTTTTTTTGATTCTGCTGCGGAGGGCTTCGAGGAAATCGTGAGGATTGAGGTGGCAGTCCTGGGGAAACCACACGCCGCCTTGGGCCTTGATGTTGGCGTTGGGTTCGAGTTCATGCAGGCGGGCGGAGTTACAGACTTCGGCCTCGAGTCCGAGACGATGCGCTGCTTCGGCGACCTCGGCTTCTTCGTCGAGGCCTTCCTGCGATCGGCAGAGCATGAGGAGACCTTTTTGGACGAGAGGAAAATCTTCTTCTTCAGAGAGTTCGACGTGGAGTTGTCGGCTGGCGAGGGAAAGATCGCGGAGGAGGGTCTCGCTATTGCTGACGTGCTGTTGGTTGGAGTGGCGCATGAAGAGCCAGATCCAACGGGCGAGAGCGGGGTCGAGTCGGGGACGGAGAAAGAATGGGCTTTTGGGATTGAGCATCCATTTGAGGCCCTGGGAAATGACGCCGGGCGCGGCGAGAGGAATGAAGTGGCTGGGGACAATCATGCCTGCGTTTTCACTGGAGCATGAGTTTTTTAATTCGGGGTCTTGCTCGATAATACGGACGGCGTGACCTCGTTTGGTGAGGGCATATCCGATGGAGAGGCCGATGACTCCACCTCCGACGATGAGGATCTCTTTCATGGATTGATGCCGAATTGGAATGGATCGTGGGGATCGAGAATAAAGGTGGATTCTCCGGTGACGTGGGCCGACCCAGTGATGACGGGGGTGACTTTTTGAGAGTCTGGTAGGCGGGTAAATTGCCCGCTGAAGCACGTGCCGATGATACTTGCCTGTCGCCAGGTGTCCCCTTCGGCAAGTTTTCCGGAGGCGGCGAGGCAGGCGAGTTTGGCGCTGGTGCCGGTGCCGCAGGGTGATCGGTCGTAAGCTTTGCCAGGGCAGAGGACGAAGTTTTGGCTGTCAGCGTCGAGGCCGGGTGCGGGAGGCCCGAAGGATTCGATGTGATCAATGAGTTCGTTGTTTTCGCCAGTGATCCCCTGATCTTGAAGAGCTTGGCTGACAGCGGAGGTGAAGGCGGTGAGTTCGTCGAGGTGGTCGAAGCGGACAGGTGGTCCTTGGTCCTGGATGAGGAAAAACCAATTGCCTCCCCAGGCGATCTCACCGGTAATAGTGCCGTAGTTGGGAACTTCAACTTGCTGCTCTGCAACCAAACGATAGCAAGGAACATTGGAAACAGTGACGGTGCCGTCGGGTGAGAGAGTGGTCTCGACGACACCGACCGGAGTTTCGATTTTGTGAATGCCGGGAGTGATCCTCTTCAGGTGTTCGAGGGTTTTGACCAGCCCGATGGTGCCGTGGAGACAGCTGTTGAGACAGGCTACGTTATTGAAGAAAACAACTCCGGTGACGCAGTCGGATTCGGTGGGTTCGCAGAGGTAGGCTCCCACGATGGCCTCGAATCCGCGGGGTTCGAGAATGAGGGCACGGCGGAGCCAGTCGGCTTCGGCGGCGAGGAAGTCCCGCGCGGCGAGGGGTCCCGGAGTGGGGCAGATGGGGGCGCCATCGATGACAACGCGGGTGGGTTCGCCTCCGGTGTGGGAGTCGACGACACGAATGGAAATAGGATCAGACATGGTATTTTATTTACCGTTCCAATTGGCCCAACAGTTACGGAGGAGCTGCTCTTTGGAATGGAGGAATTGGTGTTGGCTTGGGCTGAGTTGATCGTCCCTGTAGATCTGGTGTCTATAAGCGGAGTGGCCTTCGAGAATCATGAGCTCTTTATAGAATACGACCAAGTCGGAATTTTCGCCGATGCTGGAAAGCACGGTGAGGGTTTCGCAAAGTTCGAGGGCGGCGGTCTTGTTGATTTTCAGCAGCGGAGTTCGATGAAGCGAAGGATTTCCTTGGGGAGTGGCGACGAGCAAGGAAAGTCTCAGCGAGATTGCTTTGGCGGGTGGCTTTCGTAATCAAAGCTCCTTCACCCGGCAATTTGGACGAACCGTGGGGACGAGACCAAATGTCTACCGGGACCGCGCATTCGGATCCCGATAGACCTGTTGATTTTGGAGTTGGTGAAATTCTCTACTGGGGAAGTCTCACCACAAGACGGTAGAAGATCTTGGGCTGCTCAACCGGAGTGAGGTTGCTCAAGAGATTGACGGTGTAGGTTCCATCGGGATTAAGAGTTGGTGCTCCGTCGGGAGCGAGATCACCGGCAGGAGCCCAGTCGATTAAGTTGGTGGAGGATTCCACGTTGTAATCAAGATTGCTGACCGGGATACGTTGGCGGTGGGTGAAGCTCACCGAGCCGCCATTGGCATTGAATGTGGGCTCTACAATGTCACTGAGATCGTGACCAAGGGCGTAGGCCATGAGATTGCTTAGTCCGGTATTCCCATATTCGGCGTTGGCATCGGAGAACCCGTTGGCCTCCATCCAGGCGGTGAAGTCAGTGCTTCCCTCAACGAGCATCGCGTAGTCGAAGCTCGCTTCGAGTGACTGAGTCATCTCGGTGGAGGCGAAAACACCGCCGACATTGAAGGTCGTCCCGGGGGGAAGGCTGATGGTGTGGAATGGGCTGAAGGCGGTGCCATCGCGCCAGGAAAAGATGAGGTCGTTTCCGGTGCGTTGCAGTCGGACGGTGAGGATGTTCGAGTCGATCTCCGGTCCTTGGACCATGGTCTCGGAGCTTCCGGACGGGTTGACTCGCATGGAAGCGACGTGGGTTCCGTTTTCGTATCCTACACCGTAGCGGAAGGTGTTGGCTCCCTGGTTGGCTTCGACGAGAAGGCCGGCGTAGAATTCTCCGAACTGAGATTTTTCGAGCCTCACTTCGGTTTGGAGGGTCCAGTCACCGGCAGGAAGCTGGCGCCTGATCCACGGATGAATGGCATCGTCAAGATTGATGCCACCACCCGCTTCTTCATTAGCAGCGATGTCGACCCGGACACCGAAAACGACATCCGAGCTGCCGACGCTCTCGTTGTGGACTTCGGCTGCAAGGACATTGGTTCCATTGACAATGGAAGCTGAAACGTCAACGACAAGAATGTCCTCTTCGATGGTATCCTCAACGGGGAGTCTTGTCCCGGGCGTGTTGGAATCGATGGCGCCGGCAGGGAGGCGGACATTTCCAATAACCTGGCCGTTCAGGTAGTAGCGAACTCCATCGTCGACGATTTGATCGATGTAAAGTTGAGCTCCGACAGGGTCACCGGCGAATTCGAATTCCTTGCGAAAATAATAGGTGATCAGACCATTGGTCGCGTTTCCACGTTGGAGAGTACTAGTCTGAAGCCCGGGGGCGGGAAGGCCCGATTCACCACGACCGAGGAAGCCGGGTCCGGACAGCCATGCGCTGTCGTCAAATTCAGGCTGGGCGAAGACTCCGCCAATTGTGAGTTCGGCTCCCGAGTCGTCATATTTCCAGACATCGCCGAAGTCGAGGTATCGTACAGGTGCGGGAACTTCAACTGGCGGGAGGCCAAGTGGAGTCAGACCGAGTGGGATGTTGATGGTCAGGCGACCGTCATTGTCCTGCAGGGAGTAGTGGGGTCCGCTTGAGGAGTTTCCGTGCTTTTCGATGTCGGCGAGGGTCCAGGGAGCTTCGAGCAAGGTGTTACCGAAGGTTGAGAAGGAGCCGTCGCCATGAACGGAGACCATGACTTCCCGGTCAGTGGTTTGAGGTTCTCCATCGGTCGCAGAGACGGTGAAGGTATAGAGGCCTGGGATGGCGAAAGTGGCTTCGGCTATGCCCCCGTTTGGAATGAGATTTGCCCCATACGCCGGGCTGACCGCCCAGTCGAAGGTGAGGAGGTCGCCTTCGGGATCGAAGCTTGTCGAGACGTCGAAGGTGATCGATTCGTCGATGTCGACATTCAACGATTTTGGATCGGTTTCGACGAGAATGATCGGCGGAGCGTTATTGGTCTTGGTGATGGTGAATGGAGCAGTCTCAATAATGTTTCCATCGTGATCGACTCCTTCGACTGTGAAGGTGTTGCCTCCTTCGACAAGAATGAGACCATCGATGGTCCAAGTAGTCTTGTCGGTCCAATGAACGGTGGCATCGGGGTGGCCGGCGACGCGCACATCGAAAACGGTCGGAGGCGAGGTGCCTGTGAGATTGAGAATATCCTCGGTGGTATTGGCATTACTGGTGGTGATGGCAAAGTTGGCGTTGTTGACTGCGCTGGTGACAAAGTTGCGAGAGAAAGCTTCGCGGATATTGAACCAGTTGGTGTAGTGTGATTTTGGCATAACTATACCGGATCCGGAGACTGAGGCTGTCTCAGCATCCATCCAGGCGATGGTGCGGGCGGAGTTCCTGGTGTGTTCGTCGAGAAGCTTGGTGAGATAGTAGTTCACATACCGGCGGACGTATGGTTGGGCAAAGTATTTTGAGACGCCAGCCCGGCCTCCGAGGATGGCTTGGTTGCTGCGATCGAAGACCCGATCGCCGTCCCAGTGAAGGAGCATGAATCCACTATTATCGGCTGGGCGATACATGTAGGCGTTTTTTCCCCGGTCGAGGGTGATGGTGTCCCAATCGGCATCGTAGCCTCGCACGGCAGCATTGAGACCGAGCATGCGGGCGTTGGCCATGCGGTTGACCTCGCCTTCATCAAAGGTCCCGTCCAGAGTGCGGACAAATTCAATAAAAGTGCTGAAGTCGTGATCAGCTTCGCGGGTCCGCATGATCCATTCACTTTGGTAGCTGGTGGGATTGTCGGTGTCTTTGTAGGACCAGTCGGCGTTACGATTTTGTCGGGCGTTACCATCGTCGCTGGTGAAGCGCCATTCATCATCGATTCGGAAGAGGGTGCCGTCGGTGCCATCTTTGAAGTTTCGATTCAGGAAATCGTTGGAGATGGGTTCGTGGTTTTCCCGGAGTTTAAACGGGTCGGTATTGATCACGGAATGGACAAATTCCATTTCGTTTGTGGGGTGACCAAGTTGGTAGAGGAAGTAGCGAGCGATACGGTCGTCGTAGAAACGAGGGGTGCCACTTCCCTCCGAGGTTCCAGATGCATCGATGACACTGCGGCGGCGATTGCGGAAAAGTCGGTCACCCGGGAGCTTCCATTTTCCGTGTGCGAGATTCGAGTCGGTGGCCCGAGTGAAAGGGCTGCCACTTTTTCGAATCTCGGCGTTGTAGTAGATTTCGCTTTCGTTGGCGATGAAGGTGGCATTGAAGAAGTGATTCGACATGCGCGGGAAGTTGTAGTTGAAAGTGGCTCCTCCCCCGATGTTGGTATTCAATGCCTGGCGGTCATAAGCTGAAACAACGAAACGCTCGCGAAGAAGAACACTGGGCATCGTGCGGTTATCGACTACCCACATGGCAGGGCGGTTGGGCCCTTTGATGGGCTGGAAGGTGGACTCTCCGCCGGCGACGGCTTCGACGTAAAACTGAATAAGGTTTCCGTTGGAGGTGTATTGATTGAGATTGGCACTATAGAGTCCGTTGCCGCCGTCAGTCATGGTCTGGCGCTGCCAGGCTCCGTTGCCGTTGTTGTTGTCGAGACGATAAACGGCCTCGACGGTGGCGAGAGGTCCGGCGGAATCGATACGAGCACTCACGGTCACTGATTCGCCTGTTTTTGGCACGGCCGGGCTGTGAATGACTTCCGAGACCGTGGGTGCGGCCGAGGGCAGAAGCGCGGAGTTGGGGGCTCCGGGTGTGCCGAGGTCTTCCGGGATAGGAAGAAGGAAGCTTGTCCCAAAGCCGTGGTCGAGGGTTTGCATTATGACTCGTGGTTTTCCGCTTACCCAGCGTCCGTCAAAGCTGAGGGTATAGCTGTTTCCCACGACCGGAGAGGTTTGGAAATCGACCTCGGCCCGGTTGGCTTTGTTATCGCCGTGTCCGTCGGCAATGAGATTGAGTTTCCCTGCATCCATGAAGCTGGTCCAGTGCGTGCCCTGACAAACCCATCCGGAGGCGCTTGATTGTGTGGGCGACATCACTCCGGGATTTCGCAGCAAATTGGAACCGCTGTTATTAAGGCGCACCCTAATGTTTTCGAGGATAACATGGGAGTCACCGACGAGGTGGGCTTGCAGTTCCTGTCCACTTGTCAAGGGAAGCCAAGACGAGCGAATGAAGTCCGCGGTATAGGAAAAGGTTTCCATGGAGGACTTGTTGGCTTCGTCACTATCGGTCCATGCCGTGGCGACATTGTTGTTCATGTCGGGGTGGCGGAGCTCCATGCTACTACCGCTTCCGTCCGCGAGGTTTGGCCAGTCGCCGCCGGGGAGGTAGTCGACCTCGTCGGCCATGTTGCCGTTGTTGTCGACGAGGCGGATGAGTTCGCCTGAGTCGCGGAGAGTGCCTTTCCAGTTTCCGAGAATATTGATTGCTCCGTGGGCGGCGAGAAGGCAGTCGGAATCGGCCGCGATCACGAGATAGGAATTTCCTCCGATGATGGCGTCGGGGAAATCAAAGCTGATGCCTTTGGTGAATTTCCATCCGGACAGATTGATGGCATCGCCACTGCGGTTGTAGAGTTCGATGTATTCGCCGTTGAGATGATCGGAGGGGGCATCGAACATGATTTCATTGATGACGATGTCCTCATTGCGATTGGCGGGATCGTTGGGGGCGTCCTGGGTATGACCGGATCCGCCAAAGAATTCGCCACTGCCGATGGGGAAAAGCTGGAAGCTTTCTTCGTCGAGATCGCGGTCCAGCTTGATGGCGTCGATGACAGTGCTGTCCTGAATGAGGAATAGGTCGACATCTCCATTTTCATCCGTGGCAAAAGTGGTAGGAAAGCTGAGGTATCCCCCAGCGGGAATGCTTCCGGGAAGATCAATCGTGTTGGTGAGTGAGCGGTTGGGGGAGATTTTTAGGCCTGCGGTAGAGACCGGAGAATTTCCGGGAGCATGGAGCTCGATCCAATCGATATTTCCGTCCTCTCCAAAGTGGACTTCGCTGAAGATGAGATTTGGCAGGGCGCCGGGGGGTGGCGTGGTTGCGGTGATGCTGATATCCGCCCCGAAAGCAATATCAGAGCTGCCGGCGTTTTGGTTGTGGACCTCGACGGCGAGGACATTCCTCCCCAACTGAAGAAAGGAACTGATGTCGGTGCCGGAAGCGATTGCAACCAGTTCATCGTCCCATTCCCGGTTTCCTGCTGCCGGGGTATCGTAGTTGATTTGACCAGCGGGCATGTTGAAGCGGGTGATCTCCTGACCGTTAAGGTAGACGACGAGGCCGTCGTCCACGTAGGCAGCAATGTTGATGTTAGCACTGGAAAAGGAATCGTTGAATTGGAATTCCTGGCGCAAATAGTAGGTGATTCGGCCGCCGGTAGTCCATGGCGTGCCAAATGGATCCGAAGAATTTCTACCGAAAAGCCCCGGGCCTTCAAGCCAACCGGTGTCATCAAAATTAGGCTCACGCCAGGCGGTCCCGCGGTCGATGTTGCTCGTGTTTTGGTCGTATTTCCACACCGAGGTGGTTTCTGCGATCGGTGTGGTGGTGGTCGGCAGATCGTCCTCGCTGGCAGGAGGTCTTCCCGGCGTGCCCCCCGGCGCTGCGCTGCTCATCCAATTGCGCCACTCACCGCGGGCGCGGTTTGGGTTGATGCGGGTGAGGGTGTGACCGGCACCGTCGGCGGAAGCAGGCCATTTGCCACCATCATTGTACTTGATCTGGGCCATGATGACGCCATTTTTATTGCTGAGTGCTAGATTTTCTCCCGAGTTGCTCAGAGATCCGGTAAAGGGCCCAAAAATGCGAACGTCGATCGGGGTGCTCGGATAGGCCGTCCGGAAGGTGGCTTCATCGACGTTGGTGACGAGGATCCGCTCCCAATGTTTGAGGATATGTGCGCCGGTGTCGCCGGCATTAAAATCGGGGAAGGTGTAGTCCACGCCATCGGAGAAGTACCAGGTGCCGATGTCGAAAGGCGTGGCGGTATTGTTGGTAATCTCGATGAATTCGGGATCGTCGCCGGCGGGGTTGTAGTTGATTTCCGTGAAGATCACCTGTTCGGCCAGGGCGGAGGTCAGGGAGAGGAGGGCGGAAAAACCGGCTGAAAGCACCGAGGGACAGGCGGTGAGGCAGGATTTCTTAAGAGAAAACATGAAATGCGTGTGTGTGTGAGGAATTCAGGCGGGTTGAGGCCTGAGTATTTACAATAGCATTCGAACCGTCTTCCTCAAAAGGTAAAATTTGAGGTCAGGCCATAATTCTACCTGAATTTTTGGAAGGTGGATTTTTGGCCAACAAGATCCAATCAATCGGTCTCGAGTTCTTCGCTATTCTCGCTTGCGAGGGCTTTCCAGTCTCTCTTGGTTTGAAATCCGTGAGGCTAGATGAATTTATTCAGAACTGGAGAGAGCGACCAAGGTATTGCGCATTCCCAGGACGACGATAATCCATTTCGTCACCGAACTTGTGACGATCCAAAGATTTTTTTCTCAGATCAGTTGGAGAAGGAGTTACTTCTTCTTCCTAAACTGGTCGTATTCCGGATTGACCTTGGCCTTTGAGAAAATGGGCTTGTCTTTCCAGAGACCGTAGGTGGCTTTGAGTTGCACTGCGGACTCGGGGTATTGCCCTTTGTCGTCGGTTTTCTTGATCCAGGATTCGAGGAGGTCGCGATGGCGTTTTAACTCGCTGGCGAGTTTGGGGTCGTCGGCGAGGTTGTTGATCTGGTGTGGGTCGGCGGTGAGGTCGTAGAGCTCTTCCTTGGGTCGGAGGCCAAACCAATGGAGTTTTTGATAAGGGGTGAGTTCGCCGGCGTCGCGGGCAGCTTTGAATTCGATGACCTCCTTGCGATTGTCGCGGTATTGCGCCTGCAAGAGAGGGCGGTCGAGGTAGTAGTTGCGAAGGTAGCGGAACTTGTCGGTGCGCACAGTGCGGATGCGGTCGATGGTGTAGTCGCAGCGGTCGCGGGCGCTGACGACGTATTCGACGGGCTTGTAATTTTCGCCGAAGAGATTTTGGCCGTCGAGGTAGTCGGGCAGGGGAGCTTTGCCCAAGGCGAGCGTCGTGGCAGGGATGTCGAGGGCATTGACGAGCTCATCGCGCACGGTGCCCGCGCTGATCGCGGGATGATTCCCTTTGATCATGAAGGGAATATGGACACCTCCTTCGTAGCAGAATTGCTTGTGGCGTAGCGACTGGTTGTTGCCGTGGTCTGAGAAGAAAAAGACAATGGTGTTTTCCAGTTCGCCATCGGCTTCGAGTTGCTTGAGGATGGTCTCTACGCGAACGTCGGCACCGCGGGCGGCATTGTAGTGAGTGGTCCAGGCACTGCGGAGGGCCGGGGTGTCGGGGAAATAAGGCGGGAGAGGAACTTCATTCGGCTTGAGAACGTGGTCTTTGCGGGTGTAGCGCTTGCCTGCCTTTCCGCCTTTGATTTCGATTTGACCAAACCAAGGTTGCTTTTTATCGGGGCGCGCATTCCAGGTGTCCTTGGTGATCGACATGTTGTGCTCGGCGCGATTTCCCTGCCAACCGTTTTGGCCGGGCTGGTAATCTTTCCTGCTTCCGACGGTGTAGAGTTTGGTGCGATCGTAGTGAAAATTATAGTCGTCCTTGCCGCTGTTGAAGGTGAAGTATCCCGCGTCGCGCATGAGCTCGGGAATGGTCTTGATCCCTTTGAGAAGATGAATTCGGGTATCCTCGGGAACGATCTTGCCATCGGTCCAACGACTGGAACGGTGCTGATGCGTGCCGGTAGTGGTTTGCATCACACCCGTGATCATGGCGGAGCGGCAAGCCGAGCAAACCGGAGCGGGAACGAAGGCCCGTTTGAAAAGCACACCATCCTTCGCGAACTTGTCGATGACCGGAGTGAAGCCCCTATTGATCGGGTCATCATAGCAGCCCATGTAGGGCGAGAGATCCTCTGAGAAAATCCAAAGAATATTGGGTCGATCAGCGGCAGAGAGCGGAACAAGCGCGGCAAGAAAGTGGAGCAAGGAGCGGACGTGATTCATATCGGGACGATGACAAAATGGAAATGAAATGGCAAGGTGCCGGATTTGAGGGTGGCCACCTTTCAGGAATTATTTGAATTGAAGCCAAGCATCTTTCTCAACTGACGTCCGATATCGTCGGCGACGAGGAGGGCGCAAGGAATGAGGAACAGGGTGATTCCTGTGGCGAAGAGAATACCGAAACCGAGCGACACGGCCATTGGGATGAGAAACTGGGCTTGTAGAGATTGGTCCATAAGGAGGGGAACGAGTCCGGCGAAGGTAGTGATAGACGTCAGAATGATGGGACGGAACCGTCGGGCCCCAGCGGCGAGAGCGGCGTCGAGGAGGGGCATGCCGGCACGGCGCTTGCGGTTTACAAAATCGACCATGACGAGCGAGTCGTTCACGACCACTCCAGCGAGGGCGAGCATTCCAAAAACTGAGAGAAAGTTGGGGGTGATATCCATGATCAGATGCCCCAGCAAAGCGCCGATCACTCCGAATGGCACGGCCAGTAATACGTAGATCGGTTGGAGCACCGAGCGGAATGGTATAGCCAGCAGAGCATAGAGTGCGAAGAGCAGGAAGGCCGCGCTGAGCCAGGTTTTCTTAACTGATTCCTCGTGCTCGGCGACATATCCGGTCCAGAGAAAGGAGAGCCCTTCGACCTTATCAGTGAGTTTGCGAATCTCGGGCTCGAGTTCGCTGGCAATGCCCACAATATCGATACTGTCGTCTTCTGGCATGCCGCCAATTCTGATGACTTCGGCGCCGTCGTTGCGTTCCACGAAGGTCGGGGCTTTGGTGAATCTAAAATCAGCAATGGTATTCAGCGGAACTTCGGCACCTCCCGGAGCACGCACTTTTAACCTCGATAAAGTGTGAAGAGAACGTCGTGCCTCCTTGGGGAGGCGCACCATGATCCGGATCTCCTCGCTGTCTCGGATTATTCGCTGAGCCTCTTCGCCATAAAAAGCCTGGCGGACCTGCCGGGCCAGCAGTCCTTGGGTGATGCCGAGTTCCGCGGCACGGGGCTTGAGTGTAAATTCAATCTCGTCCTGGCCGCGATTGATCTTCGCCCAAGCACCACCAATGCCGTCGTAGCCCCGGATGAGTTTTTTGATCTCCTCGGCGATCTGGTTTTTCGCCTCCGAGTTTGGCCCCCGAAGTTCGAGCGCCATTGGCTCGCCATTACCCACGTTTTCTCGTTGGTTTTCCCGACGCTCCTTTCCAGTGATTTCGGCATGAATGTAGAATGAATCGGCTTCTTCAATTTCGCCCACTAATTCCGTCCAGCGTTTGGCGATCTGGGCATTGGTTGGCCCGGGTTCCGAGCGTTCGCTCGGAGGCATCACTTCGACGACAATCTTGGCTCTCGATGAGTCGGGACGGCCTTCGAACTCGGAGGATCCCGTGATCCGAGCAACGTTTCGAATCAAGGTCTCACCAGTCCCCGGGTCGGTGTATTCCTTTTTAAGAATCTCGGTCGCGGCGGTGATCTGTTCAACGTAAGCGTGTGTTCGTTCAAGTGGCAGATCGTTGGGTAGATTTAGATCAGCTGAGATACGTAAATTTTCCACGGACGGGAACGAAGCAAACCCCATCCGTCCGCCTGCCCAGTATCCTATCATCGCCATTGCAAGGGCGATGAACAGAGCCAAAACCGAGAAGCGGAAACGCACGGCAGTTTTCAATATCGGGGTGTAAGCGTGATCAATGAGCCACTCCAAGCCGTCGGCGAACTTCTTTTGAAAGCGGCCAAAGACGCTGATGTTCGGACCCCGTGGGCGGATATGTTTCAGGTGCGCGGGTAGAATCAGTTTCGATTCGACCAAGGAGAACAGCAGGACAGGGATCACGACCGGTGGGATCTGTCGGGAAAAATCTCCCCACTCTCCGCTCACGTATGAAAGAGGCACGAAAGCTGCGATTGTAGTCAGAATTCCGAAGGTCACAGGGACGGCGACTTCTTTCGTCCCAAGCACGGACGCTTCGAGTGGATCCATTCCCGTTCGTAATTTTGAGTAAACGTTTTCACCAGTCACAATGGCGTCATCGACGACCACTCCGAGCACAATGATAAATCCGAAAAGGCTCATCACGTTGGCCGTGACGGGGTAGAGTTTAAAAAACGGTAGATCCATCGACATCACTAGAACACCGCCGGCGAAGCTGATCGGAATACCGAGCACGACCCAGAGCGCAACCTGCGGTCGGAGGAAAAGACCAAGGATAAGAAAAACCAAAACACATCCTTGTAGCAGCGAGCTGGTGAGTGTTCCGAGGCGACCACGGATGGACAGTGAGCTATCGTTCCAAGCATAGAGATGGGTTCCTTGAGGCGCACGTGTTGAGGCGTATTCTTTGACCTGATTGGAGATCTTGATGGCATCCTCACCGCGTGCCCGTCGGACCTGGATAAACATCGCGGGCCGTCCGTTGAACTCGACGATTTTTTGATCTTCTTCAAATCCATCATTTACCTTGGCAACTTCTCCGAGCATCACGTCGGCGCCATTGGCGGCCCGGATCGGGATCTTTTCGAACTCGGCTGCCTGATAGGCCTGCCCTCGTGTTTTAACAATCAAGCGACCACTCTCGCTGCGGATCGTTCCGGCGGTAAGATTAATAGATGAACTTCGGATGGCGTCGGCCAATTCCCGGAAGGTGAGTTTGTAGGCCCGCAGCTTGGCAAGGTCCGCCTCGATTGAGATTTCGGTTTTGCGGACACCCTGGATATCAGCCCGGCTCACGCCGTCTAACTCAAGGATCTCCCGTTGCACTTTTTTGGTCGCTTGAAGCAGGGCCGCTTCATCAAGTTCGCCGGTAACCGCGACACTCAATACCGGAAGGCGACCACTGGAATCCGGAATGATAATTTTTGCCCGTTCGGTCTCGCCGGGAAAGGTTGAGATGGTGTCGACACGGCTTTTGATCTCATCGAGCAGTTTGTCCAGATCAACGCCATCCTTAGTTTTAAAATAGAACTTCGCCATCCCGGGCATGCCGTCGGAATTCACTTCGCGAATCCCGCTGATGCCTTCCAGTGCGCGTTCGACAGGGATCAGGATATTCTCCTCGATGTCCTTCGGTGTCCCGCCCCGGTAGGGCATTTCCATGTAGACGATCTCCCATGCGCTTGATTCGGGAACAACCTCAAGGGACACCTTGTTCCATGCCGCATTGAACCCCGCTGCCAGGATGGCGAACATAAGGAGGTTGGCGGCGATGCCGTTGTTGGCGAACCAGCGGATCATCAGTCGATCTTTTCATCGTTGCCAGTGGTGGCAACCTGGGATGCGTCTTCCGGAGAGGAGTCGGGGAGAATTTCAACCTTGGTGCCATCCGGGGTGTACACAAGGAAGGCGGTTGCGAGGAGGGTGCCATCGGCGAGGGATTCGTCTCTGACAATTAAGTGGGTGTCGTTTTCCCAGAGTGGGATCACCGAGCGTTTGCTGATGATGTGAGAATCGCGGTCGACGACCGAGATGCGTGAAAGTTGTCGGACTGCCTCGCGTGGAATCGCGATTACATTCTGGAGAGGCTTCCCGGGGATCTTTGCAGTGACTGGCTGTCCAATTCGAAGCGGTGCCATGCCGGATTTTCGGCCGAAGGGATCGTCGATGCGGGCAATCGCAAAGAGGTCGAGTGATTGATCATTCAATGCGCCTTCGGTTCGTACGATCCGCGCATTCCACTCGGTTTCGTTCCTCTCGTCCAAAGCATCGCGCAGGACAACTTCGACCGGCGGATCATTTGCCTCTTCCGGTAAATCAAGAAAGCGCATTTGGCTGGCCTGAATGGGAAGGCGTACCTCGGCGTAGTCGACAGCGAAGATAGAACCCAGGGCGCTGCCACTGCCGATGGTCTGGCTGACCCCGGCCATGCGTCGACGTACGCGTCCGTTAAACGGTGCGCGAATCTGGCAACGGTCGAGGCCACGCATTGCTTGTTCCAGTTGCGCGGTCGCGGCTTCGACGCGGGCTTCCGCTTCACGCAATTGCGGAACCCGAAGGACGAGATCGCTGGGTTCTTCTTCATAGCCAAGGTCAATCCAATCCAAGCGAGCCTGTATGGAGCGGGTCTTCTCCTGGGCATGCACCGCCTTTGCCTGAGCCAATTGTGACTTGGCGCTCGCAACGGCAGTTTTGAAGTCCGCCTTGTCGAGCTCCACAAGAACGGTGTCCTTTTCGAAATAGGCTCCGTCTTCGAACTGAGGATGAGTTGTGACAATGCGGCCACCCACTTGCGAGGTGAGGGTGATTTCATTGTGTGACCGCACGACTCCGTTGGTTTCGATCTGAGGTTCAAAGTCGACGACACTCAGTTCGACAACTTTGGTCTTCGGTAGCTGGGGGATTCCCGGTTGCTGCTTCTCGCGTGCTTCCGGTTCTATCCAGTGATTGAAAACAAACCAACCGGTGGCCAGAACAATGACTGGCAAAATCACACGTAAAATCCTTACGACGACACCGACATGATTTGCCTCGCTTGGACTGGGTTTGGATTCAGTTGGTTCTGCCATTTTCCGTACTTTTCTCTGTGAGGATAATATCCGGCATTCCTTTGCCTTCGATCAAAAAACATCACTTCGACTTCCGGAAGGCGATCAAGTGCTTCTGTGTTCGAATGTAGAGTGAATTTTGATCAATGGCGGGAGTGGTTTCTGATTCCTCGCCAAGATCGTAAGAATGGATTTCTTTGAATTCCTTGCCGGTCGCAACAACCGAGATCACTCCATGACTGGAAACAAGGTAAATATGTCCGTTAGCGCCGACTGGAGAGGCCGTGCACTGACCGCCAAGGCTGGAAATTCTATTTCGATAAATAAGCTTCCCGTCATTTGCGTTGGTTGCCGCAAGCACACCTCCGGCACGAATCAAGTAGATGATGTCTTCGTGCAGAAGCGGAGAGGGAATCTCGGGAATGTTTTTATTTGCAGACCAAGTTGAGTGAGTGCCGGTCACGTCGCCGGAGCCGCCCGGGCGAACGGCCATGAGGAGTGGTTTTCCAGGCTTGTTTTTGAAGCCTTTGATAAACTCCTCTTCACTCCAGGCGCGATCCTTGTCTTTGTCGAACCAACTTAAAATCCAGTCCACCCGTTCTTCTCGCTTTTTAGGATTATCAGGCATGGGAAAGCCAAAGCCGGGATGACCGAGGGGAAGCTCCGGGCGGAAGGGAAAGGTGAAGGGCGGTTTCATTTCCGACCGTTCGATCCTTCCATTCTTGTTCTCGTCAAAGGGTAAGATCGAATCCCAGAATGGTTTGGGGTTGGTGTCTTCATCACCATCGCCACCCCGCCGTGATGAAGAGGCAAAGACATGCTCCCGGTTGGCTACCGGCACCGCAATCGTCTCGCGTGAAAATCCCGTCGCGAACCATTTACCCTCGCCAGTCGAGGGATCATAAGCATTGAGCCGTCCGTCTCCCAGGACGACGAGATCAGCTCCATCCTTGTGGTTCCAAATGATCGGTGTCGACCACCCGCTGCGAGAGAAGGGACGCACGGTCTTCCAAACTTCCTTTCCAGTTTCCTTGTCGAAAGCAACGACCTTGGAACAACTTAATTTGCTGTCGGGTAAGTTTCGATCATCATCGAAAACCATGATCACCAGCTTCTCAAACTCGATGGGAGAAGTGGCCATTCCATACAAGGTCTTGGGCGTTGGAATCTCCTTGTTCCAAAGCTCGTTTCCATCGTGGTCGTAGCAGAGCAGCCCGTACGATCCAAAGTAGACAATGACGGATTGTTCATCGACCAGCGCGGTTGACGCCGCCTGGCTCCCGGCCTGGTGAACTTTCTCAGACGCTTTCACAGGGGCGGCTCGTCGCCAAAGTTCCTTCCCGCTTTGCTTGTCGAAGGCGAGCGTCAGCAATTCTCCGCTATTTGTTGCGGTAAGGAAAATACGACTTTGTGACAATACGGGGGACGAGAGTCCCTGCGGGACCGGAACACGCCATGCCTCGCAATCCTTGCCAACTTGGACGGGAGGCTGACAGCCAGCAGCAAGTCCCGAACCATGCGGGCCGCGGAAACGGTTCCACTCAGCGCTTTGTCCAGCCATCGTCGGAGGAATGAGAAAGGAGATGAAAGCGAACAGTTGAATGAGTAATTGGGTCTGTCTTTTGATCATGGTTGTCTTGGACTTTTGAGCGCCAAATTTCATACGCTCTTGTTCTGCGAAGGTTTTTGGTACATCGCTACCAATTGGGAAGGCCGAACAATATATTTCAAGGGAACGGAGGTCCAAAAAGTTCTCGTGATTATCTGGGGTTGGGCGATGGTTCTCTGATCACTTTTTGGAGCCAGGTGCGGGCTTGTTGGCGGTAGGGGCTTTTCTTGTGCATCCAGAGGTCGGTGTGCGGATGGATGACCCTGCCTTCAGGGATATTGAAAAGCTTTTGGGTCGGGACATCGAGAAAAGTGAAGCGAGCGAGATCGAGATGAGCGCCTAGATACTCTGTTTTTATGGCGGTGGCATTGGTGCTGCAAACTAGAAATGGACGTCCTTTGAGGCGGGCGAGGCGTTTTAGGGCGGAAGAACGATCGCTGTGCGGGTGTTTCCATTTTCTCTCGCCATCGAAGTGGTCGTGGGTGAAGAAGCCCTTCCAGAGTGCTGCGATTTCGTCATCGGCGAGGCCGAGATAGCCGGCGGCAATCGCTCCGCGGGAGAATCCGCAAAAGAAGACATTCTTCGGGTCGCCACCAAACTGTTGGCAGATGCGCGGGACGTTGGCTTTACAATATTCGATGGTGGCCTGTCGGTCGCCCCACCAGGTCACGGCGTTTTCCCGGCCGCCTTTTTCGACGTAGGGCATCGAGACCCAGATGAAGTCCTTTCCGCCGCTTATGCCGTAGCCAAGGTTGACGTCTTCGGCTTTTCCGGTGGAATTGCAGGCCAGCCATTTGTTTCCGGCGTATTCTACGATGACGGGGTATTTCTTCCCAGGATTCCAGTGGGTCGGAAGATAGAGAACATGGTGCACCTTGGTGCCCTGGTATTCCGGAGCGGTTTGGCGAACGCGTTTTCCGGCTGCTGGTTTTTCATCGGTCGTCACTGGGGAGGTGAGATCCATGTCGGCGAAGACCTGTTGAGGGAAAGCCAGTGAGACGATCACCAGCGCCATTGATTTGAGAGTTGAAAAGGGCATGCTTGACTCTTGGGGCCGTCAGATTAGCAGAATGACAAAATTGGCAAAGTCATTCCATGAGGATGCGCAGCGGGGTTTCCATGCTTGCGGTGCAGTGCTTTGCGCACCATCTTTCGATGCTCGCGAAATCAGTATTGCCCATGAGACCCTTTCACCTGCTTCTTTTTCCTCTTTGTATTTTTTTGATGAGTTCCTCTTTTGGGGTCGCCGCTCCGGTGATCACGGAGTTTCAGGCAGACAACTCGTCCACCTTGAATGACGAAGATGGCAATAATAGCGATTGGATTGAGATTTTTAATCCAGATGGTTCAGATTACGATTTGAGCGGGTGTTACCTGACCGATGACTCGGCCGTGCTCACGAAGTGGCAGTTTCCGGCAGGAACTAATTTGGAGCCTTCGAAATTTCTGTTGGTCTTTGCGTCCGATAAAGACCGGGCGACCGCGGGTTCCGAGCTGCATACCAATTTCAAAATCTCCTCGGGAGGAGAGTATCTCGCTTTGGTGTCGGCTGATGGCACGACGATCCTCTACGAGTATATTACGCCCTATCCCGTTCAATTTGAAGACGCCTCCTATGGCTTGGCGCAATTGGGAAATACCAACGACGAGACCTTCATCGATGTCGCGGCCAATTGCACCGTCCTGGTACCGACAAATGGCGCGCTTGGAACGTCCTGGACAGCCACTGGCTTCAACGATACCTCGTGGACGAGCGGAACGACCGGAGTGGGCTATGAGCGAAGCAATGGTTACAATAGCTATTTTAACATCGATGTCGAGGGACAGATGTATAACCAGCGGACGGGGGTGTATCTTCGCGTTCCTTTTTCCGTCACCAATGTCGGGGAGATTTCAGCACTGGAATTGCAACTCCAGTATGATGACGGTTTTGTCGCTTATTTGAATGGTGTTCAGGTTACGTACGATCGCGCAAATTTACCGGTGGATTGGAGCTCCACGGCAAGCTCGGATCACACTGATTCCTCGGCCTCGCAATTTACTCCTTTTGATATTAGCGCGTTTACAAGTGCTTTGGTGGAAGGGAACAACGTGCTCGCAATTCACGGGTTAAACAGAAATACAACGAGTTCGGATTTGTTGTTCCGTCCGAGGCTGATTGCGACAAGACTTTCGAATCCCTCTCTGGGAGGCCCCGGATATTTTCTCACGCCGACACCGGGTTCGGTCAACGGAACGGATCAAGGATTGCCCGCGAGCGAGGTGGCCATTTCTGTTCCGAGCCAGACCTTCACCAGTAGTTTTCAAGTGAGTTTAAGTGGGGCGGGTGCCGGACAGAGCATTCGCTATACCACCGATGGATCCGTGCCGACCCTCTCGTCTGCTCTTTATTCCGGCCCTTTTACCATTTCGCAAAGCACCCAGCTGCGGGCACGGGTGATCGGAGCGGGAAATGCGGAGGGCCCGATCGCCATGGCGAGCTATCTCTTTTTGAGCAGCGATGTTTCGGGATTCAGCTCTAATCTTCCGATTGTCATACTGGAGAACTGGAATAGCGGAAAGCCAAACAGCGACACGGATGGATTTTGGAGTATTATTGAGCCGAATACGGGAGGAGATCAACGAAGCCATATGAGTGATGCGATGGCCGTTGCGACGCGTTGTAACATGAGGGTGCGCGGATCGTCATCCTCGGGATTTGCCAAGTATTCCCTTTCGCTGGAAGCACAGGATGAAAATAAACAAGACCAGGCGATCTCTCCCCTTGGGCTGCCGGAGGAATCCGATTGGGTTCTCAGTGGGCGCTATACGTTTGACCGGGCCTTAATGAGAAATCCCTTGATTTACCAGCTGAGTAACGAGACCGGCGAGTATGCCGTGCGGACCCGGTTTGTTGAGGTGTTTTTGAATACCGGAGGAGGAAACCTCTCTTATAGCGGTGATTACTTTGGAGTGTATACCTTGATGGAAAAAATCAAGAGGGACGGTGACCGGGTGGATGTCAAAAAGATCAGCCCGAGTGATGTCACGGAGCCGGACGTCACAGGCGGATACTTGTGGAAGAAGGACCGACTTGACCCGGGCGACAGAGGATTCTCGGTGAATTCAATGGGGACTTTCGGTTGGGTTTACCCCAAGGAGGAAAATGTCGTTTCCGCACAATCGAGTTGGTTGAGAAGTCACCTCAATGAATTCGATACCGCGCTCTATAATGGGAGCTGGACCAATCCAACAACGGGCAAGCACTTCACGGAGTATATCGATAATTTTTCGTGGTTGCGTCACCATTGGCTGAATACTCTGGCGATGAATGTCGATGGTTTCCGGTTGAGCGGGTATTATTACAAGCACCACGACGAAACGAATGGCGGCAAGGTTGGTGCGGGTCCGATTTGGGACTTCGATCGCACGATGGGCTCGACAGACTCACGGGATAATAATCCTTCCGCTTGGGACGGTACGGGTGACTCGAGTAGAACCTACGGGGACTCTCGATTCCCATGGTGGGGACGCGCCTTGGAGAATCCCGATTTTCGGCAAGAGCATACCGACCTCTGGCAGGAGCTTCGTCAAACGACCTTCTCGACAAGTAATATTCACTCTGTGATCGATGGCTTTGTCGCGGCATTGGATTTCCAGGATCCGGGTGGCGTCAATCCGGGATTGGGGAGTTCTCCTCAGGCCCGGAACTTTAACAAATGGACTGCGGTAAGACCATCGGGTGGCTATACCAATCAGGTCAATGTTCTCAAAGATTGGATGGAGGATCGCGCTGGTTGGATCGATAGCCAATACACTGCACCTCCGTCGTTTACGGTGGCGCCGGGATTGGTATCGGCCGGGACCAATGTGGGATTCAGCGGAGGGGGTGGCACCGTCTACTGGAGCACCGATGGCAGTGATCCGCGACTTTCCGGTGGCGGAGTTTCCGGTTCGGCATCTACCGGTTCGCTTGCGAATGTCAGCTCGACGACCATCCTCAGGGCGCGTGCCCGGAGTGGAACGGGACTGACTTCATGGTCGGGTGAAATCAAGGGCACCTTCCTCGTTGGGGCGTTAGCGAACGCCACGAATTTGTTGATTACGGAGATTCAGTATGCTCCGGCAAACCCCAGTTCGGCCGAGCAGGCGGTTTCCGGAGATCCAGCCGATTACGAATGGATGGAGTTGACCAATATCGACACCTCGACAATTGACCTGACCGACGTGCATTTCGAGACGGGAATCGAATTCACCTTCACTGGATCAGCCATCACGACCTTGGCACCGGGAGCGCGGGTATTGATTGTGCGGAATCAAGCGGCTTTCGAGGCGCGGTATGGCTCGTCAATGAATGCGAGCATTGCCGGGGAGTATGCTCCCTCGCGACTGGATAATGCAGGCGAGAGGATTCACTTGGTCGATGCGCTTGGGAACACGATTCAAGATTTCACTTATAATGACCAGCTGCCTTGGCCCACTGAATCGGGCTTCCCGGGATATAGTCTCGTGTTGATTTCGGATGGAGGAAGCGTGCCTGTTCATGGCGACGCAAGTAACTGGCGGAGTAGTACTCTGACCGGCGGAAACCCAGCGACTTCGGACCGGGTTGCCTTCGTCGGCGATCCACTGGGTGACGATGATGGCGATCAATTGAGCAAGTTGATGGAACATGCCCTGGGAACGAGCGATTCGGATGGCGGTGAAGGACGGTCGAATCTCACCGTCGCCATCGAGACGCTCACGGTCGATGATGTGGCGAATTCGTATGTTACCATTACCTTCCAACGGAATATCGCCGCAGATGACGTGGACGTGTGGGTCGAAACAGGTAGTGATTTAGAGGGTTGGAATACCGGTGAGGCTCATGCCGTTCTGGTATCACAGTTTAACAACGGAAATGGTCTTTCGACCGTGAAATATCGTGCCGCTAATCCTTACAATATTTCCAGTCCCTCCTCATGGTTTTACCGACTGGCGGCGGAACTCAGATAGGTTGAATATTTCTGGAAATATTTGTTGATTTTTAGCGAGGGATCTCGGTGCGATCCGGAGTGGTGACACTTGACGAACGATCAGTGGGCCAACTCGGATGTGAATTTTTGGTGTTCTTGTGACGGAATTGGCATTAGAATTATGTTCGTTTCGCGCACACACACACAAACATGTCCATGAACTGGAAACTATTGATCAATTTTAAGTCTCTGCTTGCCCATATCGCAATATTCTTGATTTCCGGAGCTTTGGCGGGCCCCGTTATTTCGGAATTTATGGCGGACAATGATTCTGTTTTGGCAGATGAAGACGGAGATTTCAGCGATTGGATTGAGATTCGAAATCCAGACGCCTCCGCGATTTCCCTGGCGGGGTATCATTTGACAGATGATGTCGGGGATCTCTCAAAGTGGACTTTTCCAGCGGTGAATTTGAATCCCGGGGCGACTTTGTTGGTATTTGCTTCGAACAAAGACCGGGCACTTCCTGCCGGGGAGTTGCATACTAACTTCAAGTTGTCGGCGGGAGGGGAATACCTGGCCTTGGTCAACCCGGATGGCACGACCATTGAGAGTGGATTCTCGCCAAGCTACCCGCCACAGTTTCCTGATCAATCCTTCGGTTTTGGGACGCCGGGGAGCACCAGCCAAGTGAATATCACTCCGACCTGGAGCTCGCCGGCGAATTTCAACAATGTGAAGTTGAACGGAGTGCAGTCGGCGACGCTGGGGTCGAGCTTCGATAGTATTGATGCGGATCTTGCCGGAAGCCAACTCCTCTATTATATGTGGTTCGATTTTTCGTCCCAGCTTGGAGCGATCACGGCGGGCGACGTCATTGATTCGGCAACGATGACCTGGAGCGGGGTCGCGACAGCCTCGATTTTTGGGGCCAGCGGGGTGACTTCAGAGCTGGGCGTGTTTCCGGTTCCCGATTCCAATTACGGAATCGATACCGTAGCGACGACCTACAACGATGATACCTTGGTAAATTATTATGCCGCCAACACACCGATTGATTCCTACACCGTGGTGCCGGGACAGACTCCCACGGCGACGTGGGATATTAAGAGCTTCGTGGAAGATTGGCGGGACAATCCCGGAGATCCCCAGCGGGGTCAGTTGATGATTATCAATAGCGCGCATCCCATGTTCATGGATTGGGACAACAGCGGAGGCGCACCGACTTTGAATGCGGTGGTTAATGTCACCTCTGATCCCAATGCGCCCGCGCCACTGGTTTACTTTGATACGCCAACTCCGAACGGTGCCAATACCGGAGGTCAGGCTGCCGGTCCGGTTTTTGGAACAGTGACCGAAAATCCTCCCCAGCCAACGGGTGGCGATCTCACCGTGACGGCGCAGATTTCAGGATCGGCTGATCCGGTTTCGACGGTGGTAGTCTATTATCGCCTGGCCTTTGGTGGAGAGACCCAGCTGGCGATGGCGGATGATGGAGTTTCTCCTGATGCTGCCGCGGGTGACGGAGTTTATACTGCGAACATTCCGGCTTCGGCTTTGCAGAATGGCGAAATGACGCGTTGGCGCTTTGTCGCGACAGATACTAGTGGTGCCCAGACCAAAGAACCGGCTTTTCGGGATCCGGTGGATTCCCATCAATACTTCGGGACGGTGCAGGCCGATCCTGCGATCACGACGAATCTCAATGTGCTGGATTGGTTTATCCAGAATCCGTCCGGCGCTAATAATATCACCGGAACGACCGGAGCGGTTTATTACAAGGGCGAGTTTTACGACAACGTGCACTTCAATCGCCACGGGCAATCGACTGGGGGCTTTATCAAGAAGAGTTACAATATCGATTTCAACAAGACCCAGCGATTTCTTTGGAGCGACGAAGCGCCACGAGTGGCCGATATCGATCTGCTGACGAACTGGGCTGACAAGTCGAAGGTGCGCCATCCTTTGGCCTGGGAGATCATGCGGGAGTCTGGGGTTAACGCGCACTTTGCATTTACCATCCGGGTGGAGCAGAATGGCCAGTTTTTTAGTACGGCGGACTTCGTAGAAGACGGGGATGATATCTATTTGGAGCGGGCCGGCCTGAACCCGGATGGCGCGATGTACAAGGTCTACAGCAATCGCTTGAACAAGGATCAGGGGAACACCGGTTATTCCGGCGTCGAGAAAAAGAATCGCAAGTCGGAGAACAATGATGATCTGCAGGCGCTCATTGACGGGCTCGATTTGACGGGCGCGGCCTTGGTAAACTACATGCGCGATAACATTGATATTCCGAAGACCATCAATATGTTGGCGGCCAACTCGGTGATTCGAAACATCGATATGCACAGTAAGAACTGGTATATTTACCGCGATACCGGGAAGACTGATGAGTGGGCGATTCTGCCCTGGGATCTGGATTTGTCGCAAGGCCGGGTTTGGAATTCCCAGAACACTTATTTCGACAATAACGTTTACACCAACGGGCTGGTAGTCACCGGTAATTCCATACGGCTTGTTTCCCATCTTTTTAATAATTCCGAGACCCGTGCGATGATTCATCGTCGCATCAGGACTTTGGCGGATGAGTTTCTGCAGCCGGAAAGCACCCCCTTGGTGGATCGTTGGTATGAACGGCGATTGGATGAACAGGCGGCCTTGATCGACGATCCCTTGATGGCGAAATCAGATGCTCAGCGCGACTTCGAAAAGTGGGGATCGTGGTTGCAGGGGAATGGAAGCTCGGTGCCTTACACCACGAACAATGTGGCAGTGGAATCGATGGCGGAGTCAATTGTGCGATGGAAGAACGAGTATCTCCCCGGCCGTCGCAATGAGATTTACAACAACCAAACGGTTGGCAACGGCGGGGAAATTCCTGATGAGCAAACCGGTCAGGCCTCGGTTACCTTAACGCCATTAGTTCAGGCAGGTGACACCGGATACGGATTCGTTCCCACTGATAATAACCTGGGGACAACGTGGCAGGGCGCGCCAGCCAATGAACCCTTTAGCACTGCCGGTTGGTTCAGTGGTCCGACAGGCTTTGGCTACGATAGAGGTAGTGGCTATGAATCAATGATCGGGACGGATGTAGAAGCGGCAATGGCTTCAAGTACCACGATTTATATTCGTGTCCCCTTCAACGTCACCGACCCGGGGGATTTCGATAGTTTGGAACTCCGCATGCAATGGGACGATGGCTTTGTCGCTTATCTCAATGGTGATTTCCTATTCGCGGCTAACAATCCCGCATCCGTGGACTACCTGTCGGCTTCAGACGGGAACGGGCCGGAAGCAAATGCCGGAAGCTTCAATATTTATGACGTCACCTCAAAGTTGGGTTCCTTGCAAGCAGGGCAAAACATTCTTGCGATTCACGGCTTGAACCAATCGACCGGGAGTAGTGATTTCATTATCAGGCCCGAGCTCTACGGCGGAGCGACAACCGCTCCCGGCGGCGGGCATCCCGCCCTTTCGTTTGGGACGATCGAATTTAGCCCGGCTTCCGGAAATCAGGATGAGGAGTTTGTTGAAATCACAAATCCGTTTAGTTTCGCGGTGGATATTTCCGAGTGGGAGATCACCGGAGGAATTGAACATACCTTCGCACCGGGCACGGTGATTGCGTCGGGTGGCAGCCTTTATATTTCTCCTGACGTGAATACTTTCCGCGCCCGATCAGTGAGCCCGAAGGGAGGTGAGGGCCGGTTTGTCCAGGGGAAATACAGCGGACATTTATCGAGCTTTCCTGAAACACTGAATTTGCTCGATGCCGGTGGGAATCTCCTCACGACGGCGACATACGCTGGGAATCCCTCCGACGCGCAGCTCTACCTCGTGGTGTCGGAAATCATGTATCATCCAGACGGTGATGGCTTGGCGGAGTTTATCGAGCTCACCAATATCAGCGACACTGTGACTTTGGATCTCACTGGCGTGAAGTTTGTGCAGGGCGTTGAATTTGATTTCACTGGATCAGCCGTGACCAGTCTTGCGCCGGGAGCGCGGGTGCTGCTTGTTCGTGATTCAGCTGCTTTCAATGCTGTTCATGGAGGTGGAAATCCGGTGGCGGGAGAGTTTGCCAATTTGAGTCGACTTAATAATGACGGTGAGACCCTCAAGTTGGAGGACGCCCTCAATGGCACAATCCGGGAATTCACCTACAACGATGCCGCGCCCTGGCCGGTGGCGGCGGATGCCGGTTATAGCTTGGTCCTGATTAATCCAAATGCGAATCCAGATCCTGATGTGGCTGCGAACTGGCGTTCGAGTGTCTTGCCGGGTGGGAGTCCGAATGCCTCCGATGCCATCGCCGTGCCAGCTAGTCCCTCGGGAGACTCGGACGGAAATGGCATTGCAGATTTGGTCGACTACGCTCTGGGAAATGGTCTCGGAAGCGCCCCCATTTCCTCGAATGTGAGTTGGCAAACCTACGACATCGATGGCAGTCCGCAGAGCATGTTGACGATGAGCTATCCACTCAGTATTGGTGCGGATGGTGTTACGGTAGGAGTTGATGCCTCGACTGATCTCGCCAATTGGCAGGATGCCGCGGCGAATACCGAAGTGGTCAGCGAAGTGAATCAAGGCGATGGCCGCAAGATCATGACGGTGCGCTTCACCCCTCCGATCGGAGCAGGGGAGAGGCAATTCCTTCGCTTGAGAATCGAGGAGAACTAAACCTTACTTCCCCTCATACTTCCATCGCCGAACCTGGGAAAGGTTGGGGATGCCTTTCATGATTTCAAGAACGTTGCCCTCTTCATCTGTGATGATGGTTGAGGGCAGAACGGGGCTCTCGATGCGCATATTTTTGGCAAGGAAGCTGGAGAGGCGTTCTTTTTCTTCGGAGCTAAGCTCGGTGAGCATTTGGTAAGGAGGATTTTTTTCCGCGACATACTTTCTGAGCATCGCGGGAGTGTCGTTGGGATCGATGGGCACTCCAAACAGAGCGATATCGTCGGTCTGGAGATACGTCAGGGAAGGAAGGTGTCCGATACAGGCCGCGCACCAGGTCGCGGTGGTAGTGAAGACCTGTATCTTGCCTGCGTTCCTTTTCGCAAAAGGGAGTTGGTAATTTGGACGGGCTAGAGGCTCTGCGGGCGTCCTGGCACTTCGATAAGGCTTCTGAGTGAAGGGCTCGTCAGTGTGATCTTCGAAAGCGGTGAGAAGTGTTCCTTCGGAAAGATTTTCGCAAGTAAAGGATTTTCCTGAAGGCCAACGGACGGTCACTTTGGAGACACTTTTGTGATCTCCGATGCCGATGATCATAGTGGCGCTATTTTGAGAGGCATAGCCATCCCCGCAGCGGTGTTCTCTTTTGAGAAGAGTGCCATCGGCAAGGGTGGCCTCGACGATGGCACCGTAGCCGTCTCGATTGCTGAGATCCGAAGGAGTATTCGAAGTGCTGCCTCCTCTGAAGCGGACCGCAATCATCCCGCCTCTAGTTGTAGAAAATTTCCCTAGCTCGTTGTGGAAGAGCTGGCTTAAAGGATTGTTAGCATTAACCAGGGCAATATCCTGCCAGCCATCGCGATCGTAGTCCAAGAGGGCAAAGCCGCGGCTGTCGGAGTCACTATCCAATCCAGCGAGAGCGGAATGATCACTGAAATGTTCCCCGGCATTTTCATTCAGGAAAAGGCGATTTCGCTCGTTCCCGGAGAGCGAGTGGACGACCAGTTTCCCGTTGATGATTTCATCACCGGCTTGCAGCCTAGAATCGATTCCGGAATTGCCTTCACCACCAATTTCGTCGTTTTTCCATTTCTTGGATTCTCTTACGGCACCGTCGGCCAGATCACTGTCAGTGCGCACGACCGTGCGCCAGAGGTTACTTCACAAGTCGACCTCGGACGCTAATTCCTTGGGGGCCGTAAAGTATCCGCTCAGAGCATGGATATCGAGATCGCCATCATTGTCGAAATCGATGAACTGCCCACCCCAGGACCATCCGGCTTCGGCGACGAGGAGAGAGGGTGGCTCTAATCCGGAAACAAGCTCGAAGTTTTTGGAGTCGGGTCTTTTGAAGAGAAAGTTTCCGTTGACCGAATGGAGATAGTTGGGATCGATTCCGTCGAAGCTCGAGAGAATGCGTCGGCCGGCCTTGCTGAACATGTTGGAGACGTAGAGGTCCTGATGGCCATTGTTGTCGTAGTCTCCAAAGCTGGCCCCCATTCCAAATCCATAGGTGGTGAGTCCGTATTCGCTGGTAACGTCGACGAAACCGTCCTTTCCATCGTTTCGGAAGAGATGGTCTGATGAGAAATCATTGGCAAGATAGAGGTCGGGATCACCATCTTCATCGATATCAGACCAGGCTGCCTGAAGTGTGTTTTTCCAGAGGTTGACCTGTGGTCCCTCGGGTGCCGGGGCAAATTTTCCGCCGCCTAAATTGACCATGAAAACATTGGGCGGACCGACTTGGTTGAGGAAATCGATATCGCCATCTTGTTCTGTCTCGTCGCGATACCTCTTATGGAATTCCGCGGCGTTTTCCCTCGAGAGGAATCGTTCCGGCCATTTGGAACTATCATCTTGTGGAGCCAGACCGGTGTTGCCTGTTCCGAGTTCCCCCATTCGATAAGTGGAGAAATAGAGGTCGAGAAGGCCGTCGCGGTTGTAGTCGGCTGCAGAGATCGAGACCACAAGAGCGGGGAGCTTGGTGTCTTGTTTTATTTCCTCAAACCAGGAACCGGTATTTTTGAAATAGGCGCTGTGTTCGGTACTTCGTCCCAGAATGAGATCGGAGTCACCGTCGTTGTCAAAATCAGCGAAGATGCCGCAGGTCGAGTTTCCTTTGATGGCCAGTTCCTGAGATTCAGCGATTTCCTCGAAAGTGCCATCTCCCTGATTGCGAAGGAGAAGATTTTGTCCCATGCGAACCATGATGTAGAGATCGTCGTATCCGTCTTGATCGATATCGACAACCGAGATTCCCGGTTTTTGGCTCATTGCGATTGGCGCGAAATCATAGGAGCGAGCGCGGGTCTTTCCGCTTTTGTAATATTTAATGAGTTCCTTCTCGTGAATCGAGAGCCGGGCTTTCGCTCGATCGGTGAAATTGGGAAGAGCCTCATCAAGCCGGTCCGTAAAAAACCGGTGCGTGCTGGTTGCTGTGGTGAAGTTTTTGGTTTCCCATTTGGAGATTTTCCAATCTCCCCGGGCTTGTTTGGTCCAAGTCAGAGTTTGTTTTCCCGAGAGGCTGGACCATGAACCTTCTTTGCTTCGGGCCAATCCACTAAATTTGACGAGGCATTCGAATTTGTCGTGTTGGTCGGATAGGAAGGATCCCCTGATGATCTTGAGCTTGGCGTGTTCAAAATAGTCAATCTTTTCGAGGAGAAGGCTCCAGAGCGAAAGTTCTGATACAGAGGTTTGTCGGGAGGATTCTTCCAGGCTAAGTTCCTGACTGGCGATCAGCTGCCCGGAAGGAGGTCCCGATGTAAAGCTGATCGCTCCCTCCATGTCTCTTACCGTGACCGAAGCCGCGAAAAGGTCGCTCGACCCGAGAGGCTGAAGATTCATCAGGTTTCTTGAGATTTGGTCTAATTCGGGAGTGAGTTTGAGAATGAGCTCTTCACTGCCAACGACTTCGCTCACCAAGGCATCGGTTTCCTCTCCCTTTTGGTGGGATTTGAGTAGGAAAAAGGCGAGGGTGCCGAGAATTGCGATGGCAGGGAGGAGGAGCTTGGATCTGCGCATTGGGTTGAGAAGTCGATGAGGAAAGGCTGGTGATTTGATAGCACCTAGAACATTCATTCTTCAATATTCCTTAAAAATCAAGCCCTAGGAAGGTTGTCAGGATTGAAGGGCTTAAAAAATATGGGGGAAAAAGTTTGCCTCGGTAGTGAAAATTGGGCAACCTGTCCACCAGTCTCGTTTCTGGGGCGACCACAACACAAAACTCTAACAACTATGAGAACAACAAAACTTTCCCTGAGCATTCTGGCTTTGGGTGCGGCGAGTAGTTTCGGCGCTATCGTATGGACCGTTGGTGATAGTTCCGCAGCAGGCCGCGCAGCACCTGAGATATGGAGCCACAATGGTTCTTCCGGTACTACTACCTTCGTTCAGGAGGGCAATGGCCCAACGAATTCACTTCCCGGTGATCAGTTCAGCCCGGCTACCAATCAGCAGGCAGATGACGACTTTTATTTCGCTGGAAATTACACCAATCAGGTGGATGGCGGACCTGCATACACCACACACGGGATTGTTGCAGCCACTGAGGCGGGCATCGAACGGGCCATCACCAATGGCGACAACATGAATCGTATCCACTTTAATTTCCAGGCATCGGCCCTCCCGACCGACGTCTTCACAGTTTCCTTTGCGATGATCGATCTGAACGACGCCGATACTGGAACCGGACAATATGACTTTGCCCTCACCGTCAACGGCGTTGCCTTGGGGAACTTCTCTCACACCCAAGCGACAATTGGAACGACGTTCACAAGTGATCCCTTCACCATACCTGATGTTGGTGGCGCTGCCGGTGCACCGGATGACAACTATGTTCAGCTTGAGGCAAGCAACCCTGGAACGGCGGCTCGCTGGTCAAACTTCGACTACATTCAGATGGATCGCACCGCTGCTATTCCCGAGCCATCATCCACTGGTCTCGCTCTCTTGAGCATTGCCGGTCTCGGCTTCATCCGTCGTCGCAAGTAAGCGATTACCAACTTTTCAAATGCCGGAATCCTTCCAGGGTTCCGGCATTTTTGTATAGAAATCTTAAGGAAAAATGATCTTTACATGGGAATCATGAATTGATTTTATCACTACTCGATTCGGAATCTGCGAGCCAGATTTCAGAAGAAACCCACACAAGAAACAACAATGAATAAAACCTTAACAGCGATCTCTCTGAGTGCGATGGCCTTTGCCAGCGCCAATGGAGCGATAATTTGGAATGCTGGAAAAGCCGATAATGCCCAGGAGTTTAATTTTGGGAATCGTGCAAGTAACCCAGGAGGTGGAGGCCCCAATGCGGAACAGACTCGTGAAAATGGGCTCTTCGATACAGGTCTTCCCGGAAACCCCGCAAATGTTGGAGGAGACAATGGCGATGTTAATCGCGACGTCGATGATGATTACTATTTTGCCGGCAATTATGTGACCACTGTTGGAAACGCATATACCGGAGTTGGTCTTGTTGCTGAGAATGAAGCAGCAATGGAGCGTGCATGGACCTCGGGCGACAACATACTGAGATTCCACTTCAATCTGGCCGGAGCGGCTACTGTTTCTGATCAGTTACAGGTTGGATTTGGAGTGACTAATGGTTTTCATAATCCAGATGCTGGGGCGACTTCATGGAATATCAATGTCGCCATGAACGGAGTGTCTTTGTCTGATCACACTGTGACCGTCAATGATGGCAATGGTGACTGGGTTACACCGGCTTTTTCAGTGGCTGATGTCGGAGGAGCAGCAATCCTCGGATCTGACTTCGACAACTATGTGACTTTGACTGCTACGAGAACAACTGGCACAGGGAACTGGGTTAGCCTAGATTATGCAGAAATGGATGTCTCGCCAATTCCCGAGCCATCTTCAACTGGCCTCGCTCTCTTGAGCATTGCCGGCCTTAGCCTCATCCGTCGTCGGAAGTAAGCGATTACCAACTTTTCAAATGCCGGAATCCTTCATGGGTTCCGGCATTTTTTTGTGTTTCAGCCAGAGAGGAGGAAGGCTTTCTTAGGCATGTCACTTTTTTGAAGGGGTCGATATCTAAGAGCCAAGCCATGGCAAAATCTCCCTCAGTTACGTGCTGGTTCTCTTTGTTACCTTTGATTTTGCGGTCCCGAATCCAAGGCGATGCCAACCGCCGAGGAGATATTTTTTTCTTCGGCCTCCCAACCAGTAGTTCGGGAAGCTGGAGCTGGTGGTGGGTCCCCGGAAAAGATACTCGCCTTCAGAGGTGGCAACCCGGATTAAGATTCTCCCCCAAACCATCAGACGCAGCGGCAAAGTAGCCTGAGCCATCTCAACAAGGGGCGGCCTTTATTGTCGACAGTCTTGCGGGAACGTGCTCGTGGCGCTACATCCCTCGTCGGTGAGGGTGACTTATCCAGATCTGCCAGTTGCGCGCCGGCGCGATGAGATTCTTGCGGCGATGCGTTCGTCGCAGGTGGTCGTGGTGGTGGGTGAGACGGGCTCAGGGAAGACGACGCAGCTGCCAAAGATGGCGATTGAGCTCTCGCGGGAATTGGGGCTGGAAGGGCGGATTGGATGCACCCAGCCGCGGAGGCTGGCGGCGACCTCGGTGGCACGACGGGTTGCGGAGGAGTTGAAAGTCGAGGTGGGAAAGGAAGTCGGTTGGCAGGTGCGCTTTACCGAGGCGTGCTCGAAAGAGACGCGGGTGAAGTTTATGACGGATGGGATTCTTCTGGCGGAGACGCAGGGAGATCGTTCGCTGAAGCAGTATGATGCCATTATTATTGATGAGGCCCACGAGCGGTCCTTGAATATTGATTTTTTATTGGGGTATTTGAAAAAGCTGGTAACTAGGCGGAAGGATCTTCGCGTGGTGATTTCGTCGGCGACTCTGGATGCGGGGCGCTTTGCGGAGTTCTTTGGGGATTGTCCGGTGGTGGAAGTGGAAGGGCGGACTTTTCCAGTGGAGGATATTTTTCTGCCGGAGTGGGAAGGTGGGGAGAGATTGCGTGAACATGTCTTGCGGGGCGTGGAGTTTGTGACCGATCTGGATTCGGAGGGTGATATCTTGGTTTTTCTCCCCGGGGAGCGGGAGATTCGGGAGTGCGCCGAGATGGTGCAGGGGCGGGGCTTTCCCAATACCGAGGCGGTGCCGGTTTTCGCCAGGCTGTCCTTGAAGGATCAGGAGAAGGTCTTTCGACCGAGTGGAAAGCGGCGGATATTTATGGCAACGAATGTTGCGGAGACCTCGTTGACCATTCCGGGAATCGTGAGTGTCGTCGATAGTGGGCAGGCACGGGTGAGTCGATTTAGTCCGCAGCGGCAGGTGCAGAGTTTGCAAATTGAGATGATTTCACAGGCGAGTGCGCGGCAGAGGCGAGGTAGATGCGGAAGGGTGCGCGAGGGAATTTGCGTCAAACTTTACGATGAAGAAACGCTGGAGATGGCGTCGGAGTTTACCGATCCCGAGATTCGGCGGAGTGCGCTTTCGGGGGTGATCCTGCGGATGCTTTCGCTGGGGCTGGGTGATGTCCGGGAGTTCCCGTTTATCGATCCGCCGGGCCCGCGGGCGGTCAATGAGGGATGGAAGACGCTCGAGGAAGTGGGCGCGGTGGCGAAGCGGGATCAGTCGAAGCTGACGGAGACCGGATGGCGTCTGGCTAAGTTGCCCCTAGATCCGCGATTGGGGCGGATGTTGATTGAGAGCGAGCGACGGGGAGTTTTCGAGGAGGTGCTCATTATTGTCTCGGGCCTGTCGGCGATGGATGTGCGGGAGCGGCCGCAGGGGAAGGAAGAAAAGGCGGATGAAGCGCAGCGTAAGTTTCTCGATGAACGGTCGGACTTCGGGGTCTATTTGATTCTTTGGAAATGCATCGGCGAGTTTCGTGATGATAAGGGGAAGATGCGCTCGAATCAGATGCGCAAATGGTGTGAGAAGAATTTCATTAGCTTCCGTCGGGTGCGCGAGTGGTTGGGGGTCTACTCGGAATTGCGTCGGTCGTTTCGCAAGAAGGATGGTGAGGCGAAGGAAGTCTCCACACCGGCGGATGTTTATGCGGAGGTGCATAAGTCGATCTTGTCCGGAGTGCCGCGTCAGGTGGGGGTTTGGGATAAGGAAAAGCGGCATTACCATGGAGTGTCGAATCGACAGTTCGGTGTTTTTCCCGGTTCCGGTCTTTTTAAGCAAAAGCGGGCGCTCTGGGTTCTGGGATTTGAATTGGTGGAGACTTCGCGGTTGTGGGCGCGGAAGCTAGCGGAGATCGATCCAAAGTGGGTTGAGGAAGTGGTGCCGCATTTGTGTCGCAGCAAATTTCACTCGCCGTATTGGGATGATCAACAAGGTGCGGTGTATGGATTGGAAGATGTCATCTTGGGCGGTCTGTCTGTGGTGGAAGGGCGGCGGATTTTCTTTGGCCGGGTGAATCCCAAGGCGGCTTTCGAGGTCTTTGTGCGGGAGGCCTTGGTGGAAGGAAAGCTTCGGGGAACGAATCCGGTGCTGCAGAATTTGCACTGGCTGAAGGGCGTGATTTTTCGGGGAGAGCGAAAGCTGCGGCGGGTCGGATATTTGTGGGATGAGGTGGCGGCGGATGATTTCTTTTTCGAGCGGATGCCGGTGGAGATCAATACTTCGAAGGCATTTTACGATCTGACCAAAAACCCGGAGGAAATGGGGAAACTCATGGTGCGCTTTGGGGATCTCATTTGGGAAGAAGGGATTGAGGACCAGTTGAAGTTATTTCCTGACGAAGTGGAGCACGGCGGGCGTCAGTGGTCGGTGAATTATGTCAGTGATCTGGAAGCGGAGGATGACGGGCTGACCTTTGAAGTGGGGATTGATGAGTTGCTGAGCTTCCCGGATTATTTGGCGAGTTGGGGGGTGCCGGGAATGTTGGGGGAGCGGGTTGAGTTGTTGATTCGCAGTTTGCCGAAAGACTGGCGTCGGGAATGCCAGCCGGTGGCGGAGCGGGTGGATGGGTTTCTAGAAGAGTGGGGGAATTGGGAGCCGCAGCAGGATTTGTTGGAAGCGCTTTTAGAGTATTTGCGTGAGAAGACGGGGCGGGTAATCGAAGGAATGGATGAATCGCGGCTCCCTGGATATCTGCGAGCGAAGATTCGGGTGCGGGATGAGAAGGGTGAGGTCCTGGGGTTTGGAGAGGATGTGCGGGAGATCAAAGAGAAGCTGGCGGCGGTTCTACGGGCGCGTCGGGAGTCGGCGGCGAACGAGGAATGGGAAATGACGGGAGGCGAGGTGTGGAGTTTTGGAGAGTTGCCGTTGGAGGCAGAGGGCGGCGTGTTCCCGGCTTTGGTGGATGAGGGCGAGACGGTGGGAATGCGGGCTTTTTTAGATTTGGAAGAGGCGGAGGAAAGTCATCGGGCCGGAGTGACAAGGTTGTTTTTGTTAGAGCACGTCGATCATGGGGTTTATGTGCGGAAGAATTTCCCGCTGCAGATGGCGGGACGCTTTATGTTGCCGCTTCTGCCGGATGGCACGATGGAGGAACTGGTGAAGGTGGCGGCGGAAGGCTCGCTCGGAAAGATGCCACGGAGTGAGGAGGAATTTGAGGTCGCAGCGCAACATGGCAAGGGGGAGTGGTTTGGCTGTGCCGAGAAGATTGCCGGGGCGTTGGAAGGATTGTCCGATGCCGATGGTCGGGTGCGGGAGTGGATGGATCGGAATCGCCAGGATCGGCATTTGGGGGAGGTGGTTTTGCAAATGGAGGAGCAGCGAGCGTGGTTGTTGCGGGCAGGATTTGCGTGGAAGGCGGGCTATGATCGCATGAAGCGATACCAGCGGTTTTTCCATGGGATGGAGGAGCGGATCAGCAGGTTGGATACGCAGCCGTTGCTTCGGGACGAAGAAAAGCAGGATCAATTTCTGCCGCTTTGGGACGAGTGGATGATCCAGTGGCAGGAGCGGCCCGAGGCGGTTCGGCTTTGGGAGATCGGTTGGATACTAGAGGAGTGGCGATTGCAACTCTTTGCGCCCGGCGTGCCGCACGTCGGGAAAACGAGCGCGAAGCGCATTGAGAAGGCGCTGGGAATTTGAGGAACGAAATCCCGATCTTGATTCGCTTGTGAGACCATCAAGGCGATAATCAAATGAGAAGTGCTGTGAGTGAGGGAAGAGGACCGGCTTTTCAAGTTCTCATTGCACGGTCATTACCGGTGGTTCGGAAAATTAAAAAGGCCCACCTCGCGGTGAGCCTTTTTTAAAGTTTGTTGAAGGGCTGGTTTACCAGTTATCGCGTCCACCGCCACGGCGATCACGGTCGCGTCCACCGCCACGACGATCGTCACGCCCACCACCACGACGGTCTCCGCCGCCGCCTTTGTAGCCACCGCCGCCACCACCTCCGCGGTTTTGCTGGGGCCGGCGTTCTTCGGCTTCGTTGACACGGAGGTTGCGACCCATCAGGTCAGCTCCGTCCATCTCTTCGATTGCTTTGCGAGCGAGTTCGTCGTCAGCAAGAGTAATAAATGCGAATCCGCGTGGGCGGTTGGTTTCGCGGTCGAGGGGAATGAAGAGGTCTTCAATGGTTCCGTAGTCCTTAAAGGCGTCGCGAATGTCTTGGTCTTCAGCCGCGAAGGGCAAATTGCCGAGGTAGAGTTTCATGGTCTTGTTTCTAATGAGAGCGTTGGCCGGGCTCGTATTAGCCCGGCCAACGTTTCCGGAAGCTGACGGGAAATTATGAAATAGCGAGACTTGTTCTCATTATTTGTGAATAGGTGGGATTGGGCCCTTTCGTTGAACTAGTTAGGGCTACCTAGATGTTGCTAAAATAGACGGTATTTTTCCATCGATTGCTCGGGGAGGTGTGCTAGTTTCCCGCCCGGGCAGCGAGAAACGCCCCCATTACTATGAAATTGAAAATTACCAGCCTGCTTGTTGTGGCTTTATCGCTCTCTTCTAAGATTTCATCTGCTCAGGAGACGGCTCCAGCCGCTCCTTCAGCTGAGGCGGAGGCTTGGATCCCATCCACTCCATTGGAAAAGAAGGCGGTGGGCCTCTCCAAGACGATGAAAAAGATCCCGGGGATTGTTTCGTCGATCAAAGATCAAGCTACGATGGATGTCGCCAAGAAGTCGATGACTGCGTTAAACATGGAAGTGGATGCCCACGTCGCTGAGATTAAAAAACTTCCTGTTCCTGATGCCGCAATTCGCAAATCGTTGAGTTCTAAGATGGAAAAAGAAATGGCTGGTTTGGGGCCCCAGATGCAACAAGCGATGATGGGGATGGTTGCTCTGCCGCTCGAGCTTGCTCCACAAGTCCAGGCCATGATGATGGAATTCGCCGGAAACATGGAGAAGCATGAGACGGACATGAACAAGTATTTCGAGTCGGATGAGGACCGCGCGGAGAAGAACGGAAAGTGAGATTTGTTCCCTCTAGTCTTACACCTCGCTCGGTTTTCGGGCGGGGTATTTTTTTATATGGTCTTCATTGGTGCGCTAGGGCTAAAGCCCATTAACAGTCGTGGTGGCAATGGCGGGCAACGTCCCTGATGAGCCTCGCTCTGGACGCCTGTTCCCCGTTGTGCCGAAATATGCTCGGGTTCAGGACTGATTTTCCCGTGTTGTGCGGGATCTGGAGATTATTTTTATCCCGGAGAACGAAACGCTTGCCCCATGATGCGTCCCTATCTTCAGATCACTAGTTATCCAGACTGCTTTGATCGAATCACTTTGATGGGAAGAGGCGAATATCATTAGAAAGTGCCTGACAACGAGAGTTTTGATTCCTAACGTTGGGAAAATGCTTAAATATTTGAGAATCCCCGCGGGGCTCGTATGTATCGTAGTTGCGAGCCTTCTCAATTCTGCCCTCGCCGCGCCGACGATTGTGAGTGTGTCGGTGACGAGCAGTGAATTTGTGATCGATTCGGATGCGTCGCGAGGCGGTGCGGGTTATGATCGCGATGAAATTGCCGTTCGTTCGTTGGTAAATCTCGATAAGGCGGGGAATTTTCGGTATGATTATCAACTGCTCGATGAGGATGGGACCTTGGTTCCCCTTGATAGTGGCGCGGGTGGAATCACGACGACGCTCCGCGGTGCGGCATTTTCGATTGGAGCGCCTCAAAGTCGGTTGACTACGGAGATGATTGCTCCGGCAGTGCAGCTGGATTTGGATCAGGAATACCGGGTCAAACTGCTGGTGAAGAAGAACACTCCGCCCGCGATTTTCTATGTGACCGAGGTGTCGGATGAAACGGCTGCGCAGCAGTTCATTCACTTTATTAACACCGATCCGGCAAGTGCGGAGGTGAACGTGCGTGGGATGATTGATGAGATTCGATGGAGCAACATTTGGGCCTGCGACACCGACCCAGCGAACGACAGCTTTCAGGCGGAAGCTGATCTGACCTTGTGGCGTTACGACGACTTTCTCGCGGCCTCGGCAGATACCGAGATTGTTATGTATCAGTTGATCTACGAACTTCGGGAAAGCTCGACGGGCAATGTCGTCGCGATTTCCGATGGCACGACGGGAGCGGGCGACAGTATGAGAGAGTTCGCATTGGATGGGAGTATTCAGGAGCCCTATTCACGTTCAGTGACCCGGAGTTTTTCGGTCAATCCCGCAGTGCAACTCGATCCGGTGAACGAGACCTACTACCTCACCGTGGCGTTGACGCACGAAGAGGAAAGCGGGCAGCCGTATGTTACCGATCAGACCGATGTGGAGGGTGGAGCCGGGGCTCTTCTTCATTTTAACGGCACACTCATGGCCGGAGGGGATACCATTACCATGGAATCGATCACCAATGACCCTTCGATTGGCGCGGTGAATATTGGCACGGAGTGGAAGACTTCGACTGCGGTCGTTGCGGGGCACGTGGATGGAAATGACACCTACCTGATCACCGGAACGGGACCTTACGACATTAACTTATTTCCCGACGGGCACGCTGAGTTTGTTGATGTGGCGGCCTCGTTAACCGTAACCTCTCCTGCACTCCCAGATGTTGGAACAGTGAATAACGTACGCTTTTTTCGAAACGGAATGACCTTCGCAGACAGTGGCTTGAGTGCGACCGTGCGGGTGATTCTTCCTGCGGGAATGGGGGTGTATGTCGGGCCTCATGAGATGCCCTCTAATCACATTCTTGAGAGTATCCTTGGTGCCGGAACGCGGTTCTTGGATCAAAACCTCGATCCGGTGGCTGCGGTGATGAATTTTACAACCGGATCTCCGGATACGGTCTATCACATCATCGAAGAGTCCAAGCCCGTCGAAGTAGTGGCGGACAGCTTGCTCTGGAATGTCAACACCGGTCAGTTTATCGGCGGAACAACACCGGCTGGTGCGGACCAGATTCGCTACGTGCGGAAGTGGGAGATGGAAGCTCTCGATATCGTGCCCATCCCAGTAGCCGACAAGGAATTGGTTTCGAACGAACTCTATTACCAACACGTCGCCACGGCTGCAGCCAGCGCACCGGTTTGGTCTGCGGATGACAACAATACCGCACGCCTCGACGTGATTTTGAAAATCAAACCGGGCTCCTTTGAATCGCACTTTCCAAAAGGAGCCAAGATGACCTGGACGGCGGCTGGACAGATCGAAATCGACGATGATTTTGTTGTTCCTGCCACGAGCAGTCTTCCCTCGGCGCAGCCGGTGACGATGAAATATGCGCGCGATTGTCCCGAGGCAGCGGATGCTGGGTGCGGGGTGGTCGGTGAGGCCACGGTGGTGATGAATCCGGGTGCCAATGCTTTTTCCTTCACCCGCGACGGGGGGATCGATGTTGGAGGAACATACATTATTGCCTCATCCCGTCGCGATGTTGTGTTGGGTTACATCGATGCGCTGTCCGCCGTGTCGCCTGTCTTCGCGCATGACAGTGATCCATTCATCAATGCCCGTTTTATGATGTCGGGTCACTTTCTCAATGGTGACGATTATAGCGGAGATCGCGATGATGCGGCGGGACGGCTTTTGAATAGTGGTTTTGATCAGGCCGATCTCAATGTGGCGGAGCGACCCGGTTCAGCAGCCTACCAAAAGGGCTTGGGTGATTATGCAGGGATGAACTATCGCGTTGATGGTGAGGCCAGCGCAATCAATTGTGTTTCGGTTCTTGGGGGCACGACCACCCCGACTTATGAACTCAATAAGCGTTCGAAATTTTATACCCGTCCAGGTGGTGTCTCGGGAATTTTGGAGCCTACCAAGAATCCCTTCACCGGACCGGTGATGATTTATGGTTACGAATTTATCTTCACCGATTTCGGGTTGTCCTTCCTCGACAGCGAAGTGCGTGACTCGATCACGGCGGGAAGTTTGTTCATTCCCGACCCCTCGGATTTCACCCTGGCCTTCGACCCGCTCTTTTTCTCCTGCCTTGGCGCCTTGACCACGGCGGAGATCGATGGCGGAACATTTTCGGAAGATCTCGATTTCTGGAATGCCGACTTCACCGGCATTGCCGCGAATTTCCAACCGGCCATCGGAGCGGATTGCGACCCGTCCAATGCCTTTCTCACTCTGGGAGTGCAGGCGTGGGCGTCCAATATCGCCACTCCGCTGACTGGCACGCTCGGGTTTATGCCGGACGGCAATCTCATCACGGCTGACGATAATTTACTCGAAGGAGTAGACTCGCGATTGGGTCTGCCGTCGCAGGTTGAGATCGCCGGCCCCAACAACGAGGTTTACAAGTTCTACCCGGCGCACGACGCCTACTACGAGAATCATGAACACTCCTCTGAGTCCGTGGGTCGGATCAATCTCGCGGGCTATCTCGATGTGGCTTTCTTCGAAGATCTGGCGTGTCATATCCAAACCGGAGCTGCTTTCGAGAATACCACGGACGTTATTTACATGATGGGCGGTTGGGCCGGTGGAGGCGGAATTGATGAAGCGACCTTTGATCTTGATCACCATTCCTATCCTTCGGCTGATAATCTGGAAAACTACCGCGACGGAGCTGATCCGTCCTATCTCATTCACGCGCAGCAGGACTGGTTGGGCGTGGTAACATTTGATTATCCGCTTTCATGGTCGGGATCGACGCGTTCCTTCCGCGCGACCGAGCCAATCTCGAATGACTTCCTTGTTCTCACGACCGAGCATGAATTGACCTACCTCTCGGCGGACAACGCCGAACTCGATTTTGGGGCAAACGTGCGACTCGATATTCCCGAAATCAATCTCTCCAACATCGGTGTGAATTTGGTGGAAGATACCGGCGTGCTGGCTGCTCTTCAAGACACCATCACTGATACTGTGACCCAGGCTTTGCTCGATGGAGTGGACGGATCGGCGGAGATTCTGAATGACCGCATGGATGTATTTTATGACCGTGTTTTCGAAGAGACGGTCGATCCTATTGTCGATGATCTCTACGTGCAACTTGATGCCGCGCCGGACATCGCCGCAATGGAAACTGCGGTGAATGACTATCTTTGCAATCGTGCTGACAGTGTGCTCAAGGTGTTCGAAGATCTTGATGGGGCGGTTGGGCAGGGCGGAACGATTGTCGACGAAGTCGATCAAGCGCTTGCGAAATTACAGGTTGCGATCCGCACCGTCATCGGGCGGGTGCATGTCGATGATCTTTCGGGAGAGATCGTTATCGACGATCCTACCCTCACTGTCCCCGAAGATTATGTCGAGGAGGCCGGGACGACTTTGGTGGAGGGGATTTTCGCGGACGCCGATGGGGATGGCTACGATCTTGCCGAGCTTTTGTTGGTGGCCCTGGTCGAAGAACTGGCACCCGATGTCGCGGACAATCTCTCCGCAGTGCTCACCGAAGTCGCGGGAAATCTGGCGGACAAGTTGGAAGGGGAACTTAACGCGCAATTTGAGTCGGCCGGACCGGCGATTGACCAACTGAAGAACGTTCTCATGGAAGTGCACAATGCCATTGGCGAAATTCGCAACGCCGGGAATTTGTATACCGAGGTTTCCGACAAGATTCTCGCTTCTTCGACGGAGGTGCAAAACCTCGTTAACGAAGCCAAGGCTGAGGTGAATGCTTTCCTCAATCAGATCGACTTCGAAGAATACTCTGCCGAGGAAGTTAAGGATGTGATTCGCACCACGATTCGCGACAAGTTCAATGCCTCGCCTCTCATTGCCGAAGTGCAGGAGATTTTGAAGGCCTCGATCTATGACCTCGATGCCGCGATGAACGACGCGGTGGCATCGGCCTTTGCGGAATTAAATGGGATCATCAATCAACTGCTCGACGATGCCCTGCCCATTGATTCGGCCTTGGCCGGATTGCTTGACGATGCGGCTGACATTTCGGCAGCGGGATCGATTGATGGTTACGCCAAGATTAACGGTGATGCCTTGCGAACCTTGCGTCTGGATGCGGCCTTGCAGTTAAAACTGCCCGATGATTTTGAGTTCGCGGGATACGTGGAGATCAACCAGCTCGATTCCTTTGGCGATGAATCTTGTTCCTTCGCTGGCGGTGAAGGCGAGTATGCAGCTGAGGTCATCATGGGCGCCACGGATATCCCGGTGGCGTGGATTGGTGAAGGCTTACGCTTTGATGTCTCGACCAAGTTCACCTTCGATACTGGGTCGGGCTTTGCGCTGCGTGGATTTGGCGGAGCGGTTGAGATGACCGAGGGCGAAATTGGTTTCGAAAGCATGACCATTACCTCGCTTGGAGCGGCCGCGATGTTTGGAAAAGACGAAAATTATATCGCCGCGGAAGTTGGTCTGGCGTTCGACGCCTACGAACTCGCGGGTGGGGTCTTCTTTGGTCGGGCCTGCACCATCGATCCTTTGTTAATTGTCGATCCCGACGTGGGAAATGTTCTCGGCAATCCACCCTTCACAGGGATTTATGCCTACGGAGAGGCTCAGATTCCTATTATTAATGCTTCTTGTCTTTTCAGTGTCAGCGCGAAGGCCGGGGTGGGTGTCCTCTGGTTCCAGGAAGGCAATACCTTTGGCGGCAAGATGCTAGTCGGTGCTTCCGGGCGCGCGCTTTGCGCCGTGGAGATCGGCGGCGAGGTGGTTCTCATCGGCTCCAAGAGCGGCAACAATTATTCCTTCTTCGGCAAAGGCACGATCTCCGGCAAAGCGGGAGTTTGCCCGTTTTGCGTCTCCTTCAAAGAATCTGTTTCTCTGACTTATAAAAACGACGAATGGTCCTACGACTTTTAATCCCAATGCGTTTACTTTTTTTATCACTCCTTGGTCTTCTTCCGCTTCGTGCTCAGACGGCGAACCCGGAGGAGAGCATACGCTTTCTCTCGGTGACTTCATTTCAAGAACCGGCGGATTCGAAAAACTATGCCTACCTCACCTGGCAGGCTCAAAGTGCCGAGGCACTCTTCGATCACAATCATGCGGTCTTTCATAAGTCCGGCCCGGCTGCTTCGCCGAATCTTTTTGAGCGGTCGGGGACGATGAGTTTCCAAACCCAGCTGAATATCGTCAGTGCCTTGCTCGATTCCACCCCCCCTTCTTTGTTTGATGCGGCGGTTGTTGAGCCAATAATCGATGATTTGTTTGGCGATCTGGTCGCTTCACCGAGCCTGACGCTTGCGGGAAAAATCTCGGGAGTTCTTCAGGCGGCCAAACGTGATCCGAAGGTCTTTCGGCGACTGATCTTTCTTTCCCGGACCCAACCGGTTCTCGGTCTTTGTATGGGAACTGCTGCGGTGGTTCCGGTAAATGGCGTGGTAACGACTTTTGAACTTCGCACGCTCCCTTCCGGGACTTTGGTCTTGAATACCCAACCTGGCGTGGTGGCCGGTCGTGTGACCTTGGATCTCGCAAGTCCTCCCATGATTCCATCTCCGGGGCGCCCAATTCACGTGCTCGATCTTTCGGCCTCGGGCCATCTTAATGCCAAACTTCGTTGGGGAGTTCCCTCGGGCTTGCGTCAGAGAACTCCGCTGACTTATGGCTATAATATTTACCGCATGACCCGCGCCTTTGCCGAGGGTGCGAACTACCACATCACGCCACCGGCATCGACAGCCTTGACCGGATTGCTCTCGTCAGATCCCAACGACGTTCGTCTCGTGAACCAGCTCCCCCTGATGCCGACAAAGTTGATGACCGTTGTGGAAGCGGCAGACTTGGTGGGCGATCCTGAGACCTATTTCACGGTCGATGACAATGGTGTCCTTCTCGATGGCGGAGTGCCTTTGGGAGATGGCGATGAGTTTTATTACTTCGCATCGGCACGAGATTTATTGGGACGTCCGGGGACGATCTCGCCGGGAACTCTGGTCACAATTTGTGACCGTCATCGCCCGCTCGCTCCCTCCCGTGTGAAGGCTGTTCACAAACATGTTAAACCTGCGGCGCCTTCCGATTTTATCGAAGTGTCTTGGGAAAAACCCACTTCGGGAGACACCCCGGATTTCTATTTCGTCTACCGCTGGG
>Ga0115013_10000167_pt1 | contig 43541 bp, 43 predicted proteins | sample SouAtlMetagenome_2_FD_88686 | JGI IMG/M metagenome (GOLD analysis project Ga0115013, IMG submission 88686) | Marine eukaryotic phytoplankton communities from Atlantic Ocean - South Atlantic ANT15 Metagenome | ecosystem: Environmental > Aquatic > Marine > Oceanic | place: South Atlantic Ocean...
AAAAAAAGCGAGCGCTTTGCAGCAACTCGCTTTTCGTGCCCAGGGTGGGACTCGAACCCACACGCCCTAACGGACACATGGCCCTCAACCATGCCTGTCTACCAATTTCAGCACCTGGGCGGTGCAAGGCATGATGCGCCTTCGTGACCCGGCTGGGACTCGAACCCAGGACCCTCTCATTAAAAGTGAGATGCTCTAACCAGCTGAGCTACCAGGTCGTTCTCCTTCGTTAAGGGGGGGCAAAGATAGACAGATTTTTTCTCAGACAAACTGTGAGACACTTTTTGTTCCGGCCCAGTGCGTGGATGCCCAAAAGTCTCCCCACGAGGCCTTCTTGGCCAATGAAGTATTTTTGACGCACTGAGTGCAAACGCATCGTCGCAAAAGCACTTTGGCCAAACGACAAGAACATGAACCAAAAGACGTCTTTATTCAGCCTCACTTTGTCAGCCATGCTGATGTTGCTCGGGGCTTCAGCCATGGGGCAACAGGAACTTTCGTTCGAAGAATCCGTGAAGGTTGTGGCAGAACATCGGGGCTGGACCGCCGCGCAAGTAGAGGCCGAGACCGTTGGTTTCGAAGAGGCTGCGCTGCTTCATGCCGGCATGCGTGTGTTGGAATCTCCAGCCAAAGCCATTCCTCATGCCCAACCTCTTCCCGGCAACCCCAATGTTTCTCTGGCCCTGCGGTTGCTCCAAAGCGAGTTTCGTCCGGTCCCAGGGTCATTCACTTGGCTTGAAGCAGAGGAGGGGGTGTACGTGGTTTTGCCTTCTCAAGAACGATTCACGGTGTTGGTGGAACGCATGAAATTGACAAACCGATGATGACTTTCCTGAAGAATGGGCTTGCGGTCCTTGCCTTGGCCGTTTGCTTCACTGCAAGCGGTCAGGTGTTGATCAGTGATGGCACAGCCTCGGCGTGCGGCGGCGTGTTGTACGACACGAGCGGTGAGGGAGGGGCTGGCTACAGCCCGGATGAAAACTTCACGTTGACGTTGTGCCCTGATGACGGGACCAACGTGTTCTTGGAGTGGATCAACTTTGAGTTGGATGTGACGTCGTCCATGTTCATCTACGACGGGGACTCGGACGCCGCACCTTTGTTGGCATTCAGTGGCACGGGGTCTTTCCAAGACCAAATCCACATCGCCTCTTCGAGCAATCCATCGGGCTGCCTGACGCTGGTCTTTTCCTCAGGTCCAGCAGGTGAAGGCATTTTTGGGGCCATCATTGGATGTGGGCAGCCCTGTTTGCCTCCTGTGCCTGTGATCAATCAGTCTCAACCAAGCCCCTTGTACGTGTGTCCTGAAGAGGATGTGGCATTCACGGGTACAGGATCCATTGCCCCCGAATCGCCCATCGCGATGTACATGTGGGATTTCAATGCTGACGGCACCATTGACTTTGAGTCTGAATCGCCCAATGCAGAATGGTCCTTTGCGAGCCCTGGGATCGAATTGGTCCAGCTGTCTTTGGTGGACGAAAGTGGATGTGAAAGCATCCAGCCCACGAACTACTACGTGTACATCAGCACCGAACCCAATTGGAATACGGTGGTTCAAGAGACGGCGTGCACTGGAGAATCGGTGTCCCTGTCTGCGGATCTCACGGGCGAAACCTTCACCCTGGAGCCTGGCAACGACTTCGGCGAGCCCATCGCTTTGCCGGACATTGTCGGGGAGTGCTTCACGAGTGACATCAACATCAATTCTTTCCTTCCTGGTGCCGTTCTCGCGGACGCGGGAGATGGCATTGAGAATTTCATGGTCAACATGGAGCACACTTATCTCGGCGACTTGGATGTGACCTTCATCTGCCCCAACGGTCAAGCCATGTTGGTGAGCTCGTACCCAGGGCCAGGAACTTCCCTTGGCATCCCGGTGATTGGAGACAACCCACCGGATCCTGGTACGGGATACGATTATTTCTGGAGTGCCAACGCTCCCCTCGGCACTTGGGCTGATGAGCCTGGTGTGGGAGGGACTTTGGAGTCGGGAACGTACACGTCTGAAACGTCGTTTGGCGTCTTGGACGGCTGTCCCCTCAACGGGGTTTGGCAGCTCGAAATTTGCGACTTGTGGGCGGCGGACAACGGATTCGTCTTTGAGTGGGGGATTGACTTTGCAGATTCCTTGTATCCCGTGACCCAGTCGTTCACGCCACAGTTTGGCTTGTTGTGCGACAGCACGTCCTGGGAGCCCTCCAGCAACACGGACAACGTGCTCGCGGGCGCCTGGAATTGTGCAGATGTGACGGTCACCAATCCGTCTCCTGGCACGCAGACTTACACCGCGACGGCGGTCAACAATTTTGGGTGCGAATATTCCCAAGCGTTTGACGTGGAATACGTCGAATTCAACCCTTTCATTGAGTCTTCGGCGGACATCTTCTGTGGCGGGCAAGCTGTGGAATTGGAGGTCCTTCTGAGCAATGGCGGACCGGGTGATTTGAGTGTCACGTGGAACGACAGCCCATACTTGAGTGACACGACCGGCAGCGTGGTGTACGTCACGGGCATGGAACAGCCGCAAACGTTCCAAGCCAGCATCGGACAGGAATTTGACGATTACCCTGGATTGTTTTGTGAAGCAACGGCCACGGTGACGATTGGGACATGTGAAATCACCATCCCCAACGTCGTCAGCCCCTATTCGTCAAGCGGAGACAACGATTTGTTCCGAATTCCAGGAATTCAGTCCTATCCCAATGTGGAACTGACCATCCTCAATCGCTGGGGAAGTGTCGTGTTTGAAAGCGACGATTTTGGGGTGCAACCGTTTTGGGATTGCGCAGCCGACGACGCCACTTCAGGGGTGTACTTCTACGTACTGAAAGTCCCCGTGGAAGAGGGCCCCTTGGTGGTGACGGACATCAACGGGGAGCGACAGCAGTATGATGGAGAGGGGCCGTTTGTGTTTGAGGGCACCTTCCTCATTGTGGACTGACCGGCGTGGCTGGTGAGGCGCACCCCATCGACCTTCTGACGTCTTGGACAGAGGCGCTTCTTGCGGAGCGTGAGGACGATCGAAAGCGCCTTGCAGAGGTGCTGTCGGGCTCGTCTTTGAAGGTTCGACGCGCAGAAGGGCTGACGTGGTCTCCGGTGGAGGTGACGGAAGCATCTTATGCATTTGGCGGGGCCAAATGGAGTTTGGCCTGCAAAGAAGGAGGGGGGGTGCCAGGCATCTTTCGCGTGGGCAGTGCCGTGCTTCTCACACCGATTGGCGACCCCAAGGAGGTGGCCGAATGGGGCACGTGGCCCGCGCGGGTCATGAAAATGCGAGGCATGGAGATGGACGTGGTGCTCGAAGGTGATGGGCCGGAGGGCGTGGCCATTCAACATCTTTCTTGGACGGTTGATGCCCGTGCTGACGAGCGGAGTTACAAAGCCATGGCGCATGCGCTCAGCCATTGGGTGAATGTCGAGGACGAATCTTTAAAGACGTTCCGCGATGCGGCATTGGCGGTGTCTGCATGGCCCCCGGACCCTGATCCCGAGGACGCCATCGCGGCGCATTCTGAGGGCTTGAATGCCAAACAACAAAAAGCTGCGGATGCGGTTTGGTCACGGGCGCCGTTGACCTTGTTGCATGGCCCTCCGGGCACGGGAAAGACCAGGACATTGGTGACGGCGGTGTCGGGCCTTGTTGGGGGAGGTGAGAAAATTTTGGCGGCAGCGCCGTCCAACATGGCGGTCGACGTGTTGGTGGAGCGCCTTGGGGCTGCGGGTTTGAATGTGGTTCGCGTGGGGCATCCGATGCGTGTCAGTGAGCACGTGCTCGAACGCACGTTGGACGCTCAAGTGCAGCGTCAACCGGAGTTTGGGCGCGTGATCAAGACGCGACAGGAAGCCGAACAAAGGCAGCGCGAGGCCGACCGATACGTGCGGAATTTCGGGTCCGAGCAGCGCGAGGCACGTCGGGCCGCACGGGCTGAGGCGCGCGCGTTGCGGAAAGAGGCCGAAGAGCTGGAAGCGTATCTGTCAGAAAAAGTCATTCGAAAAGCGGATGTGGTGTGCGCCACGCTGGTGGGGTGTGACGACCGTCGCCTGCGCGGGGTGAAGTTCGACGTGGCGGTGGTGGATGAAGCTGCCCAAGCCCTTCCGCCAGCAACCCTCATTCCCATGAGGCGCGCCTCGAGGCTGGTGTTGTGTGGCGATCCCTGTCAGCTTCCGCCCACGGTGAAGAGCCAAGGAGTGCGGTTGCTGGAGAAGACGATGCTTGAGCGGCTGATCGACGCGCATCCAGAGCGCACGATGATGCTTGAGGTCCAGCACCGCATGCACGAGGCCATCATGTCTGCAGGCAATGCGCATTTTTACGAGGGACGCCTCCAAGCCCACGAGGCGGTGGCGCACGCCACGCTGGATGGGTTGCGTCCGTGGCTGTGGGTCGACACGGCAGGGTGCGGTTTCGACGAGCGACGCTCAGAAGAAGGAGGCAGCGTGTCCAACCGCGACGAGGCCGCCTTTGCGTTGGATCGGGCAGCCGAGTGGTTGCAGCAGCATCCCACCATGTCCTTGGGCATCGTCGCGCCATACGCGGCCCAAGTGGAGTTGCTCCGCGACCTTTGGCATCAGCGGGTGGTGGCAGGCGAATTCACCGCCCAAGCGAAGGTCACCATCCATACGGTCGACGGATTCCAGGGGCAGGAGCGCGACGGCATGATCGTGTCCATGACGCGCAGCAACGACCGTGGGGAAGTGGGCTTCTTGCAGGAAAGCCGCCGCATTCACGTCGCCCAGACCCGCGCCAAACACGCATGCATGCTCGTGGGAGACAGTGCCACACTCAGTGCTGATCCTTATTTGGGGTGGCTCCTTGAACACGCGCAAGAGATGGAGGCCTACGACAGCGCATGGAGCTGGATGTGTTGACTTAGACCGCGTCGGCCTCGAAAGGTGCATTCTCGATGTCGACCTGGGCACCGACGGGCGCTTGACCGCCGTCTTTGGGTTGCTCTTGACCGTCGACCACCTGCCATTCGTCTTGCGGGAAGACCTCGATGATTTTTTGGAAGGCAATGGAGGGGATGACGTAGCCTACGCCCAGTTGGTTCATGTGTTGCGAGACCTTGTCGTACGCATCACGAACGTCTGTAGCGCTCAGCAAAATGTGCTGGTTGCTTTCCTTCTCTGTGCCTCTGTCGGCATCGAAGGTGGTCAAGGCGACTTTGACCCGAAACCACTTGTCGCATTCGGGGTAGCGAATGACCTCAATGAGGTTGGTTTTGGTCAGTTGGGTGATTTCAAAAGGACGAATGCCCTCGTATTCGCAAATCTGCGTCATCCGTGTCTCCGCCTCGGTGTACGTGTAGGCGTCGAGCACAAACTGTTCCACCTTCTTGACTTCCGCGCCTTCGCTGTCCAAGGAGCGTGAGCTGACCTTGCAATTGAACCAATGTTTGACCATGATGCGAAGCTACGTGGGCGGCGAAACGCTGTTCACCATGGCGATGTGAAAATTGCTCACAGGTCATGCACATTTGACCCTTGTGCAAGACGTAGTTTGGTCGTCATGCAACTCCCGGAGGACACTTACATGCACAAAGGACAGCGGCGCAAGCTGATTGGGGAACTTCGGACGATGGGCATCCGCGACGAAGCGGTACTCGACGCCATGGACAGGGTCCCAAGGCACTACTTCTTGGACAGCGCGTTTTCCCAATTCGCGTACAGCAACAAGGCGTTCCCCATTGCCGCAGGCCAGACCATCAGCCAGCCCCATACCGTCGCCAAGCAAAGCGAGTTGCTCGGTGCCGCTCCAGGGGCCAATGTGCTGGAGATTGGCACGGGCAGCGGATACCAATGCGCGGTGCTCTGCGCGCTGGGATTGAAGGTGCACAGCATCGAACGCCAAAAGGCGCTGTTCGACACGGCGGGGCTGTTGTTGAAGGCCATGGGATGGAAGCCCTCGCTCTATTACGGCGACGGCTACAAAGGCAAGCCGGTCTTTGCGCCGTTCGACGGCATCATCATCACCTGCGGTGCCCCAGACGTGCCCCAAGCGCTGCTTGGTCAGCTCAAAGTGGGAGGACGCATGGTCATCCCTGTGGGGGACGGCGACACCCAGCGCATGTGGACCATCGACCGCATCAACGAGCGCGAATTCACCAAGAAAGACCACGGTTACGCGGCCTTCGTGCCCATGCTCGAAGCGCGGGCACGGGACTGAACGAGGCATTTCTGAAATCAGAAGAGGTCGTCCACAGGACCCAATCCTTCGCGAAGAACTTCGGGCTCTGCCCCCGTGCAATCCATGACGGTCGACGCTTCCAAGTTGCCCATGCCCCCATCCACGACCAAGTCGACGAGGTGGCTGTGCCGTTCCAGGATCAACTCGGGGTCGGTCGTGTATTCACGCATGGCGTCTTCGTCGTGCACACTGCTCACAACAAGGGGGCTTCCCAACTCGCGCAGGACGTGCTGGGCGACGGGATGGTCGGGCACGCGGATGCCAATGGTCTTCTTCTTGCCTTTGTACAGTTTGGGCACCTCGCTGCTGGCGGGCAATATGAAGGTGTAGGGCCCTGGTAAGGCCCGTTTCATCATCTTGAACAGCGGGTTGCTGATGTGGGTTGCGTACCGACTCAGGTCGCTCAAATCGGCGCAAAGCAGGGAGAATTGTGCCTTTTCCGGCTTGACGCCTTTGGCCCGTGCGAGCCGGTCAAACCCCTTGGGACTGCCCAACTTGGCGGCAAAGCTGTACACCGTGTCTGTGGGGCAGACAATGAGTCCGTTGTTGATCAACGCCCTGACCACTTCCTGGACCTTTCTCGGATCCGGGTTGTCGTCGTGGAGTTTGACCAAATGGGCCATGGGGATGCCTTGCGGCGGCGAGTTGAATCAGCCGTTGGACTTGGCGTGGTCCGCGAGGAACTTGGCCAAGCCGATGTCCGTCAAAGGGTGCTTCATCAAACCCTCGATGGCGCTTAAAGGACCGGTCATCACGTCGGCACCAAGCTTGGCGCATTCGATGACGTGCATGGGGCCGCGAACGCTGGCTGCAAGAATCTCCGTTCCGAAGTCGTAGTTGTCGAAGATGTTGCGGATGTCCTCGATGAGGTCCATGCCATCCGAGCTGATGTCGTCCAGGCGTCCGATGAATGGGCTGACGTAGGATGCGCCTGCCTTGGCTGCGATCAACGCTTGACCAGGAGAAAAGATCAACGTGCAGTTGGTGCGGATGCCGTTTTCAGTGAAGTGGCTGATGGCCTTGATGCCTTCGGGAATCATGGGCACCTTGACCACGATGTTCTCGTGAAGGGCGGCGAGGGCTTCGCCTTCACGCACCATGCCTTCGAAGTCGGTGGAAATCACCTCCGCGCTCACGTCGCCGTCCACAATTTCGCAGATGGCCTTGTAGTGGGCTTTCACCGCGTCGTCGCCAGCGATGCCTTCTTTCGCCATGAGCGAAGGGTTGGTGGTCACGCCGTCCAAAATGCCCAGCGCTTGGGCTTCGCGGATTTGGTCGAGGTTGGCGGTGTCGATGAAAAACTTCATGGCGGGGAGGTTTGAGAATTGTGCCGCAAAAGTAGGCAGGCGAATGTGGAATAGAAGCGGAGGGCTGGGGAGAGTTGTCCCCGCGCTGTCCACAGCGTATCTTGAGTGCATGACGTCCAAGGAAAAGGCCCAAATCCAAGCCCGCGCCGAACGAAAGCGCGAGGACCTCGTGGAGCGCATCGCGGCGTACCGCGAGCTGACCAAGCCCATTCCGCCCAACGATGCAATCGGCAGGGTGAGTCGGATGGACGCCATCAACAACCGAAGCGTGAACGAGGCGGCCTTGCGGCAGCTTGAAAAGGAACTCGACCAACTGGACAAGGCCATGACGCGGATGCGGGACGAGAAGTACGGCAAATGCATGGCGTGTGGAAACGACATTCCTCTAGGCCGATTGATGCTCATCCCTGGCGCGACAAGGTGCGTGCGGTGCGCCTGAGCAGGCGTACCTTCGTGCCTTGATGAGGCACATGTCAATGGAACGATCATGGAGAGGCACTGGGCCACTTTGGGTGTGCCTGTTGGTCTTGACTTGGGTGGGATGCCGCCCGGAGGACTGGGATTTGGGTGCGCCGGAAGTGTTGCGCATCAGCGAATACGATTTGGTGACCACGCCAGCCCAGGGCACCGCTGCGCACAAAGTGGAAGAGGTGTGGGTGTACAGTGCCACCGATGTGGTGGGTGTCTATCCGTTGCCCGCGACCGTGGCTTTGCCTGCAGGCGAACCCCAAACCCTCACACTCGTCCCAGGCATCCGTGCCAACGGGATTGCCGCGACGAGAAGAACGTACCCGTTCTATGAGGTCAACCGGGTGGACATCGATGGCGATCCAGAGACAGAACTGGATCACGCGTTTGGTGGAGGATATTTCAGCACGGATGCCTTGGAAACCAAGGTCATCTTGGCCGAAGATTTCGAGTCGGCCAACCGGTTTTTGGAGAGCAGCAACAGCAATGTAGAGGTGCAGCGCATCCTCGATCCGGCCTACGTTTTTGAAGGCAATGGCTCGGGGTACATCCGGATGGACAGCGTCCACACGCAGCTGAATGCCGCCACCCACGAGCAGTTTTACGACCTTCCTCGCGACCGCCCGGTCTACCTCGAATTCCACTACAAGTGCGACGTGGGTTTCGTCGTGGGGTTGGAGGTGTTTGGTGGAAGTCAGGCCGGTCGGCTGCCCATTTTGGTGTTGAATCCCACCTGCGACGCGGAGGGATGCGCGTGGAACAAGATTTACCTCGACTTGTATCCTGCGTTGTCGTCGATGCCCGATGCGGGCTCGTTTGAAATTGGTCTGAACGCGAGCATCCCTGCGGATGGCACTGAAGGCAACATTTGGATTGACAACTTCAAATTCGTGCACTTTGACGATTGAAGTGGCGGCACCCAAAGCGTCTGCGCGCCCTCCTTGGAGTGGGTGGTGGTGCCGCTACCTGCTGACCGACGGACTCGCCGCGGCTTTGGCGTGGGCGACGTTGTTTTTGTTCCGCAAAACGGTCATCGAGCCCCGAAGATTTGGCATTGACATCGACACCACGCCCGACAAGAATTTCTGGTTGGCGGTGGTGTTGGTGCCGCTGTTTTGGTGGTCGGTGTACGCCCTGAAGGGCATGTATTCGGATGTCCGTCGCCGCCATCGTGGCCTCGAAGTGCGTCAGGTCATCCGCGCCGGCGCGATGGGCGGGGTGGTGCTGTTCTTTGCCTTGTTGCTCGATGACGTCACGCAAACCCACGTGGACCATTACCAAACCCTCGGGGTTTGGCTGGGAAGTCACATGGGGCTGACGCTTTTGGGTCGTTGGTTTTGGACGTCGAAGGTGGTGGGGCATGTGCAGTCTGGCGCGTGGGCATTCACCACGATTTTGGTGGGGCGGAAGGAGGACAATGCGCAATTCCTCCAAGAACTGCGCGAGACCCCTGGTCATGCGGGCTGGGAGGTACTGGCCAGCATGAACGAAGCGGAGTTGGAGGCCGACCTCGGTAAGTTGGGACGTTGGCTGGACGAGCATGCTTTGGATCGAGCCGTGATCACCACCACGGTGTCCAAGCGAGAGGCCATGCTGGGGTGGGTTGCGGTTTTGGAAGGCAAGGGCGTGGAGTTGCTTGTGGTGCCTGGTGCCCTCGATTACATGGCGGGTACGGTGCGGTCGACCAATTTGTTTGGGGTTCCGCTTGTCAACCTCAGCCGCACGGGTTTGGGGCCGGGAATGAAGGCCCTGAAGCGCTTTGTGGACATCGTGGGCAGCGCGGTGGCGCTTGTTTTGCTGTCCCCGGTCCTGTTGCTGGTGGCCTTGTCGGTCAAACGCGGTTCCGTGGGTCCTGTGTTTTACCGCCAGGAACGCCTCGGATTGCACGGGAAGCCGTTTCACATCATCAAGTTCAGAACGATGGTACAGGACGCAGAGGGGGCGCGACCCCAACTGAGTTCGGATGAAGACCCACGCATCACCCCTGCGGGCCGGCATTTGCGCCAAACGCGACTAGACGAATTGCCCCAGTTTTGGAACGTGCTGAAGGGGGAAATGTCCCTGGTCGGACCTCGTCCCGAGCGCGCCTTTTTTGCAGACCAAATCATCAAGCACAGTCCCCACTTTTTGCGGCTTCAACAAGTTCGTCCGGGCATCACGTCATGGGGTCAGGTCAAGTATGGCTACGCCGAGAATGTGAACCAGATGAGACAACGTCTCCGCTACGACATCATGTACCTCGAAAACATCTCGTTGGTGCTCGATTTGAAGATCCTGCTTTTCACCATTCCCACGGTGTTGCGAAGGGAGGGTAAGTGATTTACATAATTTTTACGAAATTTGTGTATGATCGCCCTTGACCAAATGCGGGGCACGCTTCGGCGTGCGCAGCACACGCTGGTGTGCTTGATGCTCGTCAGCATCGCCGTTTTGGGGCATGCCCAAGAGGGAGCGGTCAAGACGGGAAGCCAAGAGGGGACCCTCGTGGTGAACTACTACAGCACGGCTCCTGATCCGGAACTTGAACAGTTGCGTGGCTTGGCGATTGATGCCATTGGCGTGTGCTTGAGGGGGGAGATGCGTGTGGAAGACAACGACATTGGCTGGTTGTCTTCTGTGCGAAATGTGGGCAAAGACATGGAACGCATCGTGCGGGATTTGATGCGCATTCGCGCATTTGCAGGGCAAGAAGTCTTCAAGGGCTTTTCCGAGGAAGTGGCCATGCTCCTTGTGGATTTCGAAGAGCTTGACATGCGGGATGTAGAGCGCATGCGAGGCTCAGGAACACGGAGTTTTGAAGAGCGAACCTATGTGCTCATCGAACAGCGCGTGCAAGAAATCTTGCTTCAGTGCGGGGTGGAGCTTGGACGCTATGTCAACCGCGGCTTGCTCCAAAAAATCGGCACCGTCGAGCAAAGCTTGCCCGTGGAGGAGTTGTCGCGGTGGACCAACCCTGGAGACAATGTGCCGCTCGAACCGATTGAGCTCAACTTCAATTTGGAGACCATGTCCTTGTTGGACGGTGAAGACGAAAGCACCTGGCCCGAGGAGGGTGGGGATTCGGAGCCTGTCGGTGCGAATGGGCCCGAATGGCAGTCCATGCAGGACATGATGGAACGCATCTTGTCGCTTGTCGAAGCCCAAGAGGCGCGGATTCAGGCGTTGGAGCATGGCCATCCGGCCCCGTCCAGCAACCCGCGTGACGTGGCGGCACAGTCCTGGAATCCAAATCGCCCCTCGCCGGCCACCGATCCGGTGCTGGCGTCCTTGCAGCTGCCGGCATCCTTTGACGTGCAGTTCTACGAGGGAAGTGCCCGCTTGACCTTGACCGCTCAATTGCAGTTGAATGAGGTGATGGAGTACCTCGGCATGTACCCACAGTTGCGCGTCGTCTGTACGGGGCATGCCGACCTCACGGGCGACCGCGCGGCCAATTTGGCCTTGTCGAAGAAGCGTGCACAGGCTGTGCAGCGGCATTTGTTGGAAAGCGGCGTGCTGTCCACACGTGTGGTGCTGAACTATTTTGGGGAGGAGCGCGCTTCGAATCGTGGCGCTTTGGACAGACGGGTGGAGGTGGCGTTCTTTGTGAACGACTGATTCATCCACGATCCCATGAAAATCATCTGCATCGGCCGAAACTATGCCGACCACGCCCGTGAACTCGGCAACCCAGTACCGCCGGAGCCTGTGGTTTTTCTCAAACCCCAAAGCGCGATTCTCAGCCACAAGCATCCATTTTACATCCCGGAATGGACCCAAGAAGTGCACCACGAGGTGGAGTTGGTCGTCAAGATCGATCGCCTAGGCAAAACCATTTCGGAAGCGCACGCGCCGCGGTACTATTCCGAGGTGAGCTTGGGTTTGGACTTGACCGCGCGGGACGTCCAAACGCGATTGAAGGCCAAGGGGCACCCTTGGGAACGTGCCAAGGCCTTTGATGGTTCTGCGGTGATTGGCCAATTCATGGCGCTCGAGCAGTTGGGCAAGGACGTGCAAGACTTGTCTTTCACCTTGACCAACCAGGGAAACGTCCTTCAAGAGGGCCAAACCAAAGACATGCTCTTTTCGGTCAATCGCCTCATCGCGGAGGTGTCCAAATTCATGACGTTGAAAGTCGGGGACCTTTTGTTCACCGGAACCCCTGCAGGTGTTTCAGCAGTCCATTCGGGCGATCGACTTGTGGGTTCATTGGAAGGTCACGACCTTTTTGCAGTCAACGTCAAGTGATTTTGTCATTTTGAGCCAAACGCACATACACCTGTCCCTCATCGGTTTCATGGGTTCCGGAAAATCCACCTTGGGAAAGCAGCTTGCCGAACGTCTTGGCAGGCCCTTTGTCGACACGGATGAGCAAGTGGAAAAGATGCTGGGAATGCCGGCCCGTGAAGTGTTCGACACTTTGGGGGAATCGGCCTTTCGGGAAGCGGAACAGGATGCCTTGTCCGATGCCCTTCGCCTCAACGACCCCATTGTTTTGGCGACTGGTGGCGGAACGCCATGTGCGGAAGGGGCCATGGAGTGGATGAGACGTCGGTCCCTTGTAGTCGCGTTGCAACCGCCCATGGACGTGCTCCTTGAGCGCCTAAAGCAAGGGCAGGAGCACCGCCCGTTGATTCGCGACAAGCACGGCAAAGACCTGCAGCAGACGTTGGAGCGCATGATGTTGACACGCGCTGCGTGCTACGGCTCAGCCCATGTGATCTGGCGGCAAACCTTGGAGACCACCGAGGCCATTGACGAGGCCCTCGCGGGAATCCAGTGGCGCTTGGAAGGGTAGGCCTTCAGGGAGATTGCGGACGCTCGACGTGCACGGTGGCACAATTGGTGTCGCTGAGGTCCACGGCAATGTGTTCGTTCGGCTGTGTGCTCAGCGTCAAGCCACAGAAGTCTGCCCGAATTGGGAACGACCGGTGTTTCCGGTCGACCAGGACGGCGGTGTGCACTTCGCGCGGACGGCCTTGGAGAAGGTGCTGCACCCCGTGGATAAGTGTGCGGCCGGAATTGAGGACATCGTCGATCAAAAAGACGATGCGTCCTTCGAGTTGCCCGGCATCGAAGTCGCAGGAAAGAGGATGGTCGAGCGGGGCATCCTTGTGCATGGACATGCTGCCCTCGATTACATCGATGGAAGAGAGTTCACGCAACCTGCGGGCCAGTGCTTCACGCACGGCCATGCCCTGCCCGTCAACACCAATCAACACCAACGTGTCTTCCGCGTAGTGAATTTCCAACATTTCACGTGCCATGCGGTCCAGCTTGCGGACCACCGTCTCATGGGGCATCACCAAGTCTCGGAGTGTGCTCATGCGTCTAAGTTCGTTTGAAATCCCGGGATTCTCTCAATCAAGGCGACGGCCTCGACGTGAGCGGTGTGTGGAAATTGGTCGACCAGTTTGAGCGACTTGAGCGCGTAGCCTTGCGCACGCAAGACCACCAAGTCCCGTGCTTGGGTGGCAGGGTTGCAGCTGACATACACCAGTCTTTGTGCGCCAAGCCTCATGACCTTGCGCAAGGTTTTGGGCGAAATTCCAGCACGTGGTGGGTCGAGAATCACCGTGTGAATTTTCCCCTGATACTCCGGGTTTTCGAGCAAGAATTTGCCTGCGTCGGCGGCGACAAAATCGACGCCTGTCAACCCGTTGCGCTTCGCCGCTTCGCGGGCGTCCTCAATGGCGCTGCGCACAATGTCTACACCCACTACGGGCGTGTTGGCGTGTTTGGCCACCAGCTGCCCGATGGTGCCCGTCCCGCAAAACAAGTCCATGATGACGTCCTGAGGCCGGTTCTCCACGCCTTCCAGAGCGAGGGCGAGCACCTCTGCATACAGGCGTTCTGCAGACATGGGGTTGGTTTGAAAGAACGACCCCATGCTGATGCCAAACGACAAGCCGTGCAACACCTCTGTCACCGTGCTGTCGCCCCAAATCACGCGCGACGTTCCCTCGCGCGCCTCCACGCGTTCTCCTTTGTCGTCATTGATGGTGTGCAAAATGCCCTTGACACGGTCGCCCCAAAGTCCTCGGATGCATTCCGCGAACCCCTCCGCATCCAAAGGCGCATCAGACGTGGTCACGAGGTTGACGAGCAACCCATCGTTCGCATAACTCTTTCGCACCACCAAGAAGCGGAAAAAGCCCTCGCGCTTGGGAGGGTGCCACGCGGGAAGTCCCGTGTTTTCGCACCAAGTACGGACGTTGTGCAGGGTGGACTCCACGAGTGCGTCGAAGAGGCCGCTGTCGGCATCGAGGTTTTCGACGGCCCACCACGTTCCGCGGTGCTTGAAACCCAATCCGAAGTCGTCCACCTTTTCGTCCGTCTCGAGGTCGTGCCGGATCTCGGAGAAGCTGTACTCCATTTTGTTCCGGTAGTGCCAGTCAAGGGGGGAAGGCACAAACCCTTCGTAGAGGGTCTCGAGGTCTTCCACTTCGCCAATCTTCCGATAGAGATCCAAGGCCGTGCGTGCCTTCCATTCGTGCTGCTTTTCCATGGGCACCGTGGCGTAAGGGGCACCAGGAATGGGCTGGTAGGGGATGTCCACTTCGAAGTCTGCAGGCTCCACGACGCTCAGGAGGCGACATTCCGCATGACGTGATTTGCACTTGGCCACCTGGGCGTCCACCACTTGGCCGGGGAAGGCGTTTTGGACAAACACCACGAAAGGGCCTTTTTCCGTCTCGACACGGGCGATGCCTTTGCCGCCAAAAGCCATGTCTTCGATGGTCAACCGAAGCTCTTGGCCTTTGTGAAATGTGCGTTTTACGCGACGATGTCCTCCCATGCGCGTAAAGGTACATGGCGAGGCGACCAAGGCGGTGCAGTTCACCTCTGGACTTCAGTACCTTCGTTGCATGCAGCTTTGGATTCGTTGGATGTGCGTGATTGTGACTTGTAGCGGGTCGGTTTGGGCCTCGGCCCAAGTGCGGGATGGGGAGTGGACGCTGGCCACGTTCAACGTGCGCTACGACAATCCTTCGGACCCCTTGAAGTGGGCCGAGCGCCGGGATGAGGTGGCCCAAATCATCGGGTTCTACGACATCGTCGGCCTCCAAGAAGCGTTGCCTCACCAAGTTCAAGACGTCGCCGACCGCCTGCCTTGGATGTCCCATGTTGGTCAGGGGCGCGACGCGGATGGCGGGGGAGAGGCGTGTCCCATTTTCTACAACCACGACAAGTGGGAGCTGCTTCATCACGAAACCCTCTGGTTGTCCTCTGATTGGAAAACGCCCGGTGCGGTGGGGTGGTCGGCAGACCTGCCGCGCATCTTGATGGTCGCGTGGTTCCACCAAGTGGAAACCGGCCGCCGCGTCAGGGTATACAACACGCATTGGAGCCACGTGTCGGCAGAAGCGAGGGAAGGCAGTGCGCGGCTGATTGCATCGCTGGATGCGATTCACAAGGTGGACGCGACGGCTGTGCTCGGGGATTTCAATGAAGAGGCCGACGCGCCAGGGCGCCGCGCGCTTTCGGATGCGGGTTTTGTGGACACCTACGACGAGGTTCGTGCGCGATGCCGCAAAACCTTCCCCTCCTACACGACATTCACGCCGGAAGGATCTTCAGGTGGGCCCAAAATCGATGCGATCTACGTGAAAGGCCTCAAGACAGAGTGGACTTGCGTGGACGAGATCATCAAGAAGGACGTCTTCATCAGCGATCACCTTCCTGTGCACGCGGTCGTTTCTTGGGCATCTGTCGGTGAATAACCTCCTTGCCACCTTGCGATAGCCATCCTTTGGCGGGCGTAACTTTCCCTCATGATGTCTCAACCGAATCTCAAAACCATGGGCACGTGGCCCGTGTTTTTGACGGCCATTTCGACCATCCTCGGTGCCATTCTGTTTTTGCGTTTTGGCTACGCCGTGGCCCACATCGGCTTGGTGTCCACACTGTTGATTGTCTTCGTGGGCCACTTGGTGACCGTGCCGACAGCACTGGCCGTGGCGGAGATTGCTACCAATCAAAAGGTTGAGGGAGGTGGTGCTTATTACATGATTTCCAGGTCGTTTGGGTTGAACATTGGAGGCGCGATTGGCCTTGCGCTTTACCTGTCTCAAGCCATCAGTGTGGCCTTTTACGTCATCGCATTCACCGTGGCTTGCCGCGATTTGATCCTCTGGGCTGACGTCGCCCATGGCATCCACATCGACCCCATGTGGGTGAATTTGGGGGTGATGGGTTTTTTGACCGTGCTCATGATTGGCAAGGGTGCAGATCTTGGGGTCAAGGCCTTGTATCTCGTGGTCGTCCTGCTGTTTGCAGCGCTTGTGCTCTTCTTCGCGGGGAGTGGTCCAGGCAATCCTGACTTGAATCCCGTGGGCACCATTGCGGACACCTTGCTGGCGCCCGATGGCAGCACCATCCGACGCTTCACTTTCTTCGAAGTATTCACCTTCATCTTCCCGGCATTCACAGGAATCGCGGCAGGGTTGGGGCTGAGTGGGGATTTGAAAGACCCGCGTGTCAGCATTCCCAAGGGTACAATTTGGGCCACCGCCGTGGGCATCGTGATCTACATCGCAGTGGCGATCAAGCTCTGGTGGTCGGCTCCGCTCGAGGCGCTTGCCACCGACGAGCTTTACATGGAGAACATTGCGCTTTGGGCCCCCATCATTCCTGTGGGACTCGCCGCGGCAGCCATGAGCTCTGCATTGGGGTCCATCATGGTGGCGCCGCGCACGCTGCAGGCCATTGCGGCCGACGGCATCTTCCCTGAACGCATGAGCGCGTGGCTGAAGAAAGGCCGGGGACCTGAGCAGGAGCCTGTCAGAGCTTCGCTGGCGACTTGTGTCATTGCGTTCGCGTTTGTGTTGATGGGGGACATCAATGCCGTGGCCGAGATCATCTCCATGTTTTTCATGGTGACCTACGGGGCCATTTGTCTTGTGTCTTTCCTCGAGCACATGGCGGCCGATCCCAGCTATCGTCCCACGTTCCGCTCGCATTGGTCCATCAGTTTGATGGGGGCGGTGCTTTGCATCGTGTTGATGTTTGGGATGAACCCGACGTACGCCACGGCGAGCTTGTTGATCATGGTGGGCATCCACGCGTGGGTGTCCCGTCGAGGTGGAGGCCAAAAGGGCATGGTCCGCCTGTTTCGCGGCGTCATCTTCCAACTTCAGCGGGCGCTTCAGTTGGCCTTGCAGATGAGCGACGACGACGACTTGGAGGAGGCCACGGGATGGCGTCCCTTTGTCCTGGCCATTTCGCCTGACACCTTCCTGCGCAAGGAAGGCTTTGACATGGTGCGTTGGGTGGCTTACCGCCACGGGTTTGGAACCTACATGCATTTCATCAAGGGGTTTTTGAGTCATGAAACGCAGGAAGACGCCCGGCTGGCCCAAGCGGAGTTGGTGAAGCGTGCGCGAGGAAACAAGAGCCGCGTGCACCTCGACACCATCATCAGCCCGTCCTACACCTCCGCCATCGCACAATGCATCCAGCTGCCGGGCATTTCAGGAAAGGGCAACAACTTGTTCTTGATGGAGTATGCGCCCGACCATCCGGCCAATCGGGACCAGCTCCTTGGCAACTTCTCCTTGCTTGTGGCGGCAGGCCTCGACCTCGCCCTGCTTCGCAGCAGCGGCCGGGAGTTTGGCAACAAGCACGACATCCATTTGTGGATCAACCCAGACGATGCGAGCAATTCGAGCTTGATGATTTTGCTTGCGTACATCTTGCAAGGCCACCCTGAATGGGACGAGGCGAGCATCAGTGTGTTCTTCTTGCACGATGGAGACAAGGCAAAAGAGGAGGAAGATGCCCTGCGCGAGAGCATTCTCGGGGGTCGCTTGCCCATCGCGGAACAAAACATCGAGCACGTTACCCACGAAGGGAGCTCTGTGCAGACGATCAAGAACAAATCGGGCGGTGCAGACCTTGTCATCTTGGGATTCAACCAGCGCGACATTGAAACCATGGGCGAAGACGCCTTCGAACGGTTCAATGGGCTGGGGGAAATCCTCTTTGTCCATGGCCTGAAACCCCTCGTCCTGCAATGAGCAAGCGCATCCTCCTCCTGCACGGTCCCAACCTGAACTTGTTGGGGCAACGCGACGCATCTGTGTATGGCACGATGACGCTTCCTGAGCTCGAACGCGCGGTTCAAGCCCGAGCCTCAGAGTTGGACGTTGAAGTGGAATGCGTGCAAAGCAACGTCGAGGGGGAGTTGGTCAACGCCCTTCACGACGCACAAAAGCGATGCACAGGGGTCATCTTCAATCCCGGCGGCTACAGCCACACCTCCGTGGCGTTGCGAGATGCGGTGGAGGCCATCTCCATCCCGACCGTGGAGGTTCACCTGAGCAACATCCACGCCCGCGAGGGATTTCGTCAAAAGAGCCTCACGGCCCACGCGGCACGAGCGTGTCTTTCGGGCCTTGGTTTGCAAGGCTATTTGGCTGCTTTGGATTCGCTCATTGCAGAGGGGTAGGCCCTTGTTTCAGCGTCAAATTTGCAGGCGCGATGTTGGGGTCAATCGCCGGGGGCGTTGTGCTTCGTTTGGAGCTTGGCGAGGCGTTGATTGAACACCTTCGCGAGCTGCTGCGCTTCGTGCAACTGCAGTTGTTTTCCGAAGACGTGGGTTTTCCCTTGGATGGAAAGATGGATGCGGTCGCCACCGACCACCCAAAACTGCTGCTCCATGGATTCCAGCAAAGACCGAGGATTGGGTTCGGGAACGCAGGCGGTTTCGACGTCTTTCAGTGCATGCATCCCGACCCGGCCGCGTTTGGCGCCGTGGTCGTTGCGCAATTCGAGGCCGTCAGGGCTGAGTTGGATGACTTCCAACCCCGATCGTCTCCAGCGCACGGCGCGGTAAGCGCGAAAGGCGAAAAAGGCCCAAAAGCCGAGGCAGATGAAGTAGAAGGTTCGCTCCGATCCCGGAAAGGAGACCGCACCATATCCGAGCATGGCACCAAGCGCCACCCAAGCCCCAAACCAAAGTTCCAGCGACTGTCGTTGCCACGTGGGAATCTCAGACGACACCGTAGCCATCCAACGGTCGCCCTGGGTGCTCATGACAATGCGCTGGCCGATGCGGGAACTGCTCATGATGTAGAGGAATCGAGGGCGCGGCGATACAGGTCGAGGTAGTGAGGGAGGATGCGGTCGACGGTGAATTCCGCAGCACGCGCTTTGGCCCGTTGCTTGAAGCCGCGCAAGGCTCTGTCGTCAAGAATCGACAACGCGTCTTGGGCCATGCCTTCCACGTCCCCGACGTCGCGAAGGAATCCCGTTTCCTCTTGCACATTGACCTCCGGCAATCCTCCGACGTTGGAAGAAATCACCGGAACCCCCGCGGCCATCGCCTCGAGGGCCACAAGGCCAAAACTCTCCGTCTCCGAAGGCAACAACAGCAAATCCGAAATGAGCAAGGGCTCGATGGGGTTCTTCACTTTGCCGAGGAACACCACATCCTGGACCAAGTCCAATTCCCGACAGCGGACCTCTGCAAGGCCCCGGTCTGGTCCGTCACCCACCATCAGCAAGGTGGCTTCCCGTTCGGCGCGAACGCGGGCAAAGGTGTCGATGACATCCAGCACCCGTTTCACGGGCCGAAAGTTGCTGACATGGCAGAGGATGGGGGTGCCCTTGGGGCTCAGTTGCGACCGAAATTCGAGGTCGGGAGGCCGCTCAAAATGGCTTGGGCACACGAAGTTGTGAACCACCTCCACGTCGCGGCTGACTTCAAACAACCGGATTGTGTCGTCCTTCAAACTTTGCGACACCGTGGTCACCACGTCACTCGCATTGATCGCGTGGGTGATGACGGGCTTGAACGAGGCGTCTTTGCCCAACAAAGTGATGTCTGTGCCGTGAAGGGTGGTCACCACAGGCACCGTCAATCCCGCCTCGGCCAAAATGCGCTTGGCGTTCACCGCCGCACTGGCATGGGGGATGGCGTAGTGCACGTGGAGCAGGTTGAGGTTGTGGGTTTGGACCACCTCCACCATTTTGCTCGTCAGCACCAATTCATACGGCGGGTACTCAAACAGCGGGTACTTTGACACCTCCACTTCGTGGTAGTACACCCCGGGGTGGAAGGATCCCAAACGCACCGGCTGGTTGTACGTGATGAAATGAACCTCGTGTCCTCGCGCTGCCAAGGCCTTGCCCAATTCGGTGGCCACCACGCCGCTTCCCCCAAACGTGGGGTAGCACACGATGCCTACACGTAAGCCAGTTGTGGGGGAGTCATTCATCGCTGTTTCCAAAACGACTCACCGCCCCCAGATGTTCAAGGATGACCCTTTGAATGTCCGTCCGCGTGTCCAAGCGAAGCAGCTTGGTGTTGCTGGCGTCGGGGTACGTTCGGTTGCTGAGAAACACATAGACCAAATCGTAGACGGGGTCCACCCACAGCAGTGTACCTGTGAATCCAGTGTGTCCAAAGCTTCCCCATGAAGCCAGGTTACACGTCGGGCCTGAATCCGGTTCCATTGAAGGCTTGTCGAAGACCATGCCACGACGGTTTTCGGACTCTGGGAATCCGCGTTCTGTCCATGCAGTCAGTACTTCCTTCTTGACGAGCTCTACGCCGCGCAGCGTACCGCCACGCAGCCACAACTCGCCGAGTTCGGCCAGGTCGTAGGCGTCGGAGAAGAGGCCCGCATGGCCACCCACACCGCCTTGCATGGCGGCACCGGGATCGTGCACTGTTCCGCGCACGACGCGCTGGCGGAACACCTCATCGCGCTCCGTGGGGGCAACGTTTTCAGGCTCGATCCCTCGGTCCAGGGGCTTGTAGCCCATGCTCTGCCAACCCAGGGGCGCTGCCACTTCGCGTTGAAACCACGTCTCCAAATCCATGCCTTTCTCTGCGAACATGTCCATCCACAGGTAAAATCCCAGGTCGCTGTACTTGTATTTGCCCGGCGGCTTGAGCTCTGCGCCCAAAATCATGGCCCACACCGAATCGGTGTAAGCCTCCTCTAGGTAAAGCTCCGGCGTGATTTCGATGTCGCATCCAGCGGTGGGCGCCTGGCCGAACACCCCCGAGCTGTCTTCCAAAGCGGCGAGATAGAAGGGGATCCAAGGCTCCAAACCGGCTTGGTGTGTCAGGACTTCACGGACCGTCCGCGCGCCGAGTGGATGGTCTTCCAAACGCGTCATGACAGAGCGCAGGGGGGCGTCGACCTCCAAGTCGCCTTCTGCGTCCATCCGCATCAGGGCGTTGGCGGTCACAGCCACCTTGGTGATGCTCGCAAGGTCGTAGATGGCGTTGGGGGTGACGGGTGACGTGCCGTCGAGGGTTCCCACGGATTTGTCCATGACGATGTGTCCACGGTGGGCCACCACCACCCGGGCCCCGGGGAGGGCCTCCTCGGTCAAGGCCACCTCGAGCAGGCTGTCCACGCGAAAGGAGACGTCAGACCAAGCCGCGCACCGCGCATCCACCCACCTGCCCAGGCGTTGATGACCCTCCCAAGAGAGGCCATCGCCTTCACGCCAGGGAGCGTCCACGGGGGACACAGGGAGCCTTCCCTGTACCGGCGTCACGCCCACCAAGGCATCGGCCACGGCTTCATACGTCCGTTCATCGTCTTGGTAAGCCACCATAACGCTTCGTGCATGGGGCGCCAATGCGGCGAAGTCTTTGAGGGCGTAGGGGTTGCCCATCCAGACCACCGTGACACGCCGCGCATCGATGCCCTCCGTTGTCAAGGATTGAACCAGGGCCGAAACCCCTTCGGCTTGCAACCCAAAATTCCTCGAGGGGCGGTGGCTCATTTCGGAGGCTGTCACCACAATGTGGTCTGCCGTGGTCAATGCGTCCTTGACGGCCTCCCGGCCGAGTCCGCTTCCGTCTTTCCCCAACACATGACGCTCCACATGCCATGCGTCGCGCAGGTGCGCGCGCAGTTGGGCTTCGAGTGGGGTGCAAGAGGCTTCGTGGTTGGCGAGGTCGAGCATGGCGAGACGACCTGAGGTGCCGAGGAGCGGCGCACGCGACGCAGAATCCACGCCAGGCAAAACCGTCAGACTTTGGGCGATCAGCTCGCGGTGGATCACATCGGCATGGGCGGGTTCCCACGGGGTGCCAGCCGATGGAATGGACTCTTGGGCGCGGCACCACAATTTGGCCATCAACACGCGGCGGCATTTGTGGGTCACCGAGGCGGAGTCCAAGGTGCCGTCCGAAAGCGCGGTCATGGTTTCTGCAATGGCCGCTTCAGGATCGCCGGGGAAGAGCAACACGTCGTTTCCAGCGAGGATGGCGTCTCGGATGCGCGGTCGGTCGCCCACGAAGTCCGCAAAACCCTTCATGCTCATGGCGTCCGTGAACACCAACCCTTCGAATCCCATTTCGCCGCGCAGCAAGCTGTCGACGATGAGCGGGGACAGGGTGGAGGGCTGGGCTTCGGTGCTGTCGAGGCTTGGGATGTCCAAGTGGGCCACCATGACGGCCCCCATGCCGTGGTCAAAGGCGTGGGCGAACGGGGCGAGTTCGACGGAGTCCAGCCGCACGCGAGGATGGCTGATGGTGGGAAGCGTTTTGTGCGAATCGCTGTCACTGTCGCCGTGTCCGGGGAAGTGTTTGGCCGTTGCAAGAACATGCACGTCTTGCAAGCCGTCGGCATACGCTTGGCCCAACCGAGACACCCATGGCACCGACTCCCCAAAACTCCGACTTCCAATCACCGGGTTGAGCGGATTGGAGTTCACATCGATGACCGGGGCGAAATTGACATGCACCCCCGTGGCGCGGAGGCTTTGGCCGACCACTTGCCCAAACAACCGGACCAGTTCAGGGTTGCGCGTGGCACCCAGCGTCATGGCCCTGGGGAATGAGCGCGTACTGTCTAGACGCATACCCAAACCCCATTCGGCGTCCGAGGCCACCATGAGTGGCACGCGCGCCTTTTCCTGCAAACGCTTCAAGCGGGTGCGTTGATGCTCTGGGCCGCCCTGCATGCAGATGACACCACCGAGCCCGAGGTCGCGCGTCCATCGCTCGGCCTCTGCCCAACCCGCCGTGTCGGTTCGCGCGTAGATGGGCACCATGAGCAGCTGAGCAACCTGTTCTTCCATGGACAGGGTGTTTAAAATGCTGTCCACGACGAGGCTGTCTGCGCTCAAGAATGCGGGTTGAATGGGACCCGGAGTCGCGAGGGTGTCTTGGGCGCGGTTGCACCCGGCCATGGAAAGCAGGGCCAGGAAGGTGTAGAGCATGCGACCCATCAAGCGTCGTCCTCCATACGGGTGCGCGCCAACGACACGAGGAAGTTGAATTGTTCTTCCACGGTCAAATCGCTGTTGTCCACCACCACGGCGTCTTCCGCTTGGCGAAGGGGGGCCACAGCGCGTTCCGAATCGATGCGGTCGCGCTCGAGGACATTCTCCAAGACTTGGTCGTAAGACACGTCCTTGCCGTTTTCCTTCATTTCGTTCAGCCGGCGATACGCGCGCGTTTCAGGGTCGGCGGTCATGAAGACCTTCAACTCGGCTTGGGGAAGCACCACGGTGCCGATGTCGCGGCCGTCCATGACCACACCGCCTGCCTCGGCCATGCGCTGTTGGATGGCGACGAGCTTGGTCCGCACTTCAGGAACGCGTGCGACAAGGCTCACTTTGGACGCCACCTCCATGCTTCGGATTTCCTTCTCGACGTTGATGCCGTTCAGGTGAATTTCGCTTTGCTCGGTTTGGGGGTTGTAGCGGAAGGCCAAAAACATGCGGTCCAGCCCCGCCCGCAATCCAACTTCGTTCACCACGGTATCGACCACACTGCGCTCGCGCATGGCGTGCAACGCGGCGGCGCGGTACATGGCACCCGTGTCGATGTACACGTAATTAAGTTCCTTGGCCAGGGACTTGGCCAGGGTGCTCTTTCCAGCACTTGAATGCCCGTCAATGGCGATGTTGATGCGGCTTCTCCCCATGCGTCGAAGATAGGATGGCCGCGTTGAAAATCAGGGCTTCACATGGGGTGTTTTGCGTGCCTGATTTGGCAGCCGAAGAACCAACCCCAAATGTGTGGAGCTCCCGGCAAAATGGTAGACGCTGCGGGCGACGCTGAAGTTGATGCTCCTGAATTGTCCCCGCAAGCCGAGAGACAGTCCATTCACCCCGGTTCGGCCGGCTGCGGCCATGGTTTTCTGGCGTTGGTGGTTGTAGCCGAGGTAGCCACGCAGGTGGGTGCCCAAATTCAAGGTCACGCCACCGCTGAAGTGACGAAAGAACTGATCGCCCCACACCCAAGTGTCGTTGGGGATGACCGTGCCTGTCAAAGGATCGTACAGGTCGTCATACGTTCCCGCGGGAGCGAGGTCCCACGTTTCCAAACGCTGCAATCGAAGGTGGAAAGTGAACGGGGCGTTGGGAAAGCTTTGCGTCAAACCAAGCTGCACGTTGTGGGGCAGTCGTCCATTGGGCATGATGCCTGAGAAGTCCTCTTGGAATCCGAGGTTGGACACGAGCAACCCCACGGCGCCGTACCCACTGCGGCTTCGACGGACGACACCGAAGTCGAGCCCCAAGACCCCGGCATTGACCTGCTCGAGGTTGCGGAGCCCGGCAAATCCAGAGACGCCCACCACCCAAAGCGTGTCAAGGGTCCACGAGGCGCCGTATTGCATCGCATAGTCTCCGCCGGAGAAAGCCCCGGTGGGATCGCCCGCGGCGGTGACGCCCTCAAATTCCCCGTAGGTCGCAAACCGAACGCCGACCATGGAAGCCCGACGGCCTGAGGGGGCAAGGGGCACGGCCATCGCGCCCGTGCGCATTCCTGCGAAATAATCGAGGTAGGACGTGTAGAGGTGCTGCTCGACCGTGGAGTCGATGGCGGCTGGATGCAACAACATCGACCATCCGTCACCTTGGACAGGAGCCACATCCAATCCGCCGAGGGCGGCGTTTCGGGCATCCGCTGCCACATCCCAGGCCAGGGAAACGGGGACGTCGCCTGGGGTTTGAGCTTGGGTGCGAAGCATGCCAAAGACACACAACACAGCGACGCAAGAACATCGGAGAAGGGGGGGCATGGAGGGCAAGTTAGGAAGAGACGATGCGCAAGGGATGTTCCACGTGCTGTCCCAACAACGCACGATCTACCACATCTCGCATATGAGAGACGTAGGTGAAGGTCAATCCCTTGATGTAGCGCGGATTGATGTCTTCCACATCCTGACGGTTGCGCTCGCATAGGATGATTTCTTTGATGCCAGCGCGCTTGGCCGCAAGGATTTTTTCCTTGATGCCGCCCACGGGAAGCACTTGTCCACGCAGGGTGATTTCGCCGCTCATCGCGAGGTACTTGCGCACCTTTCGCTGGGTGAATGCGCTGGCCAGTGCTGTGAGCATGGTGATTCCAGCACTTGGGCCGTCCTTGGGAATCGCGCCCTGGGGCACGTGGATGTGGACGTTCCACTTGTCAAACACGTCGGGCGTCAAGCCGAGCCAATCGGCGTGAGCCTTCAAATGTTGCAACGCGATGATGGCCGACTCTTTCATAACGTCGCCTAGGTTGCCGGTCAGGGTCAGCTTGCCAGTGCCCGGCGTCAGCGAGGATTCGATGAAGAGGATGTCACCTCCGCGAGGCGTCCAAGCGAGCCCCGTAACGACCCCCGCCACCTCGTTGCCTTCGTACCGGTCTTTGGCTCGGGCGATGCCGAGGATGTCGTGCAAGTGATCGGCACCGACTTCGACGTCATGGGCCTCTTCGAGGGCGATTTGCTTGGCGCGGTGACGCACGATTTTGGCAAGACGCTTGTCCAGCCCGCGCACGCCACTCTCGTTGGTGTACTGTTCCACCACCGATTGAATGGTTGCGACCGGCACCTTGAGGTGGGTTTTGGCGAGGCCCGACTCGTTGAGGTGCTTCGGGAGGAGGTGGCGCTTGCCAATTTGGACTTTCTCTTCCAAGGTGTAACCGCTGACGTCGATGATTTCCATGCGGTCGCGCAACGCGGGCTGAATGGTGCTCAGGTCGTTGCACGTGGCGATGAACATGACCTTGCTTAGGTCGTAATCGAGGTCGAGGTAGTTGTCGTGGAAGGTGTGGTTTTGCTCCGGGTCGAGGACCTCGAGCAGGGCAGAGGAGGGGTCTCCTTGGTGGTCGCGACCGATTTTGTCGATCTCATCCAGCACAAACAACGGGTTGCTGGTGCCCGACTTCCTCAAGTTTTGAAGCACGCGGCCCGGCATCGCCCCGATGTAGGTTTTGCGGTGTCCGCGGATTTCGGCTTCGTCGCGCAGCCCTCCGAGGCTCATGCGCACGTATTTCCGGCCGAGCGCCTCGGCAATGCTTCGGCCCAAGGACGTTTTCCCAACCCCTGGAGGGCCGTACAAACACAAGATGGGTGCCTTGAGGTCGCCTTTGATTTTGAGCACGGCGAGGTGCTCGATGATTCGCTCCTTGACTTTTTCGAGACCGTAGTGGTCTTGGTCGAGCACGGCTTGGGCGTGATTCAGGTCAAAATTGTCCTGAGACACCTCGTTCCAAGGCAAGTCGAGCAACGTCTCGAGGTAATTGGATTGTACGCTGTATTCGCTGGCTTGCGGGTTCATCCGCTCGAGCTTGCCGATTTCCTTGTCAAAGGCTTCTCGAGCGTGATCGGGCCAGTCTTTGGCGGCCGCCTTGGCACGCTTTTCAAGGATCTCCTCCTTGAGGGGGTTGGCCCCGAGCTCGTCCTGGATGGTCTTCATCTGCTGGTGCAGGAAGAACTCCCGTTGTTGTTGATCGAGGTCGGTTTTGACCTTGCGCTGAATGTCCTGCTTCAGGGAGAGCATTTGCTTCTCCTTGTGAAGCAATTCGAGGACCTTTTGGGCGCGTTCACGGAGGTTGACCTCTTCGAGAATCCCCTGCTTGTCCTCCACTTCGACCTGCATGTTGCTGCCGATGAAATTCACCAAGAATCCCAAACGATCGATCCCCTTGATCGCTTCCGCGGCCTCCGTAGGAATGTTTGGATTCATTTCGATGAGCTCAGCCGACAGGTCCCTCAGGCTTTCCGTCATGGCCTGCCCTTCCTTTTCCGGAAGCGGCTCGTCCACCCCCCCGTAGGCTTCCACCTTGGCCTTGTGATAAGGCTCCTCTTGGATCACCTCCGTCCACCGGAAGCGTTGTTGTCCCTGCAAGATGACGGTGTTGGTGCCATCAGGCATTTTCAGCATCTTCAAAATGCGGGCCACGGTGCCGACCTTGTTGAGGTCGTCGGGTCCGGGAACTTCGGTGTCGTCTTCTTTTTGGCTGACGACTCCAATCAGGGACTCGGATTTGTTGGCTTCGCGGATCAAGCGCACGCTTCGGTCGCGGCCCACGCTGATGGGGATGACCACGCCCGGAAAGAGCACGGTGTTGCGCAAGGACAGCAAAGGCAGCACCTCAGGCACTTCCTTTTCTTGCATCGCGTGTTCATCCTCTTCTGTCAGAATGGGGATGAAATCTTGGTCTTGGATGTCGCTCAAACGCATGGCCTTCTTCATTTGTCTCATCACAGGTCAAAGCGCGTGCCAAAGCATCACAAATGCGCAGCCTGCCAAAATCAAACGCCAACCTGTCCATTTCCTTGCCCAAGTCACCCCAAATCGTCAGGGCGTGCGACAGGTTGTCAGGTTCAGTCCGCGCCGACCCGCTTGGCGAAGGCCGTCCGAATCCGTGACTCCTCTTCCGAAGTCATCACCACATTACGTCGGTCCATGACCTTTCGTGCAGTGGCCAGACCGCGTTCCACGTCGTGCACGTCGCCTTCCGTTCCCCAAGAGAAGGAGGGGAGATGCTTGGGAGGCATGCTTGCACCGAACACATTGCACATGGCGCCGACCACGGTGGCCGTGTTGAATGCGGTGTGGATTGCGGATTTGCTGTGATCGCCCATGAGCAATCCGCAGAACGTCCGGCCGCGGCCTTTCAGCGCGCACTCTGATTCGGACCACTCTGCAATCTCCCCATACGTGTTCTTCAAATTGCTGCATGTGGTTTCTGCACCCAGGTTGCACCACGACCCCAACACCGAGTTGCCCAGGAATCCGCCGTGCGCTTTGTTGCTGAAATCGTGGATGACCACGTTGCTCAATTCGCCGCCGACTTTACAATGGCTGCCGACGGTGGTCGGTCCATAGACCAACGTCCCCATGCGAAGTGTGCTGCCCTCACCCAAGGCAAAGGGCGCGCGGATGCGACACCCTTCCATGACTTCGGCGTCGGGCCCAATGACAATGTCTCCGCCTTCGGTGTTGAGCGAAGCATCGCGCAACACCGCACCAGGCGCGAGATGGATGCGCGCCATGGGGCCATGCACAATGACCCCAACCCGTGCCCAAGCTTCGCGCTCTTCCTCCTCCAAGGTGCGCAGACGCCACGCCAGTCGGAGGCGAACCAAATCGCCTTGAAGCCCTTCCGCCGCGCGCTCGAACAGGTCAGGCGCCTGTTTCAACATGTCGGGATTCGGACCACCTTCGAGGGCCAATGAACCCGCTCCGCATTGCGCCACCCGCTCACCTTGGTGCGTCCAGTGTTGGCCTTCCGTAAGCCTCAACACCACCGCCACATTGGCATGGGTGGGAAGCAGGCGGGGATGAATGAGTGTGTTGGGTTTGGCTTGCAAGCATTCTTGCCATTGATTTGCAATGGACCTCACGCCAAAGTGAAGAGCGTGCTCCTCGCGAAGCACGTTCAAGGGATAGAGGTCAGGAGAGGAAGGAACTTCCAAAATGAAGGGATCAACCATGTCACAAAATTATGATGTGAACCTAAACGACCGTTTGGGTGTTGATTGGGTTGATGCACCTCACAATCTTCAAGACAGCGGCGTGAAACAAGAGTTCTCCATCAAGGACCTCGAAAACCTCTCAGGAGTCAAGGCACACACCATTCGTGCGTGGGAGCAGCGTTATCAGTTGCTGAAACCCGCTCGTTCGGAAACCAACATCCGAACCTACTCGGGTGACGACCTGAAGCGCCTGCTTAATGTGAGCTTGTTGCTCGAGCGCGGCAGGAAGATCTCCAAGGTGGCTGCCATGAGCGACATGCAACTTGCGCAGGCTATCACGGATGCGCCAGGGGCGGGTGAAGCCGGGGGTGAGCTCGTGGCGCAACAAAAGCTCAAGGTCTCGATGATGTCTTACGACGAGCAGATGTTCAGGGACACCATCGATGATTGCATCGCGCGCCTCGGTTTTGGGGCGACGGTGGTGAGCGTGTGTTTGCCTTTCCTCGCCGACGTGGGGGTGTTGTGGTTGACCAACGCCATTTGTCCGGCGAATGAGCACTTCATGAGCAACCTCCTCCGTCAGATGTTGTATGCCCAAATCCACGAAGCTGACATCCCAGAGGCGAAAGAGGAAGACACCGTGTTGGTGCTCTACCTCCCAGAGCGTGAAATCCACGACATCTCCTTGCTCTTCGTGCATCAGTTGTGTCGCGAGCATGGCCGCAAATCAGTCCTCCTGGGTCAAAGCGTGCCATTTGACGACTTGCCTGGGGTGGCGGTTCAATTCCCCAAGGTGGCTTTTGTGACGTATTGCACCACCTCACCGGCAGAGCATCAAGCCCAAGCGTACGTTGACCGGATCGCTCGAACGTTTTCGGGCAGTGACGTGACCTTCCACCTTGCGGGCAGCGTCTTCAGCAAGGTCAGCCCTGTTGCTGGCGTGACGGTGGACGTGACGGGAGGGGATTTGGTCCAGCGGTTGTTTTGAACAACCCACGCACATTTCTTGCTGTTGGAAATTTTCGGTCGTAACCTGTTTTAAATCAGCGTTCAGGGCATTTTTGTTGAACATTTTGGAAAAATTGTTGAACAAAAAATTTGGCTTCGACGAAGTTTTGTTGAATCTTTGACTTGCATCGTTAAACAAACAGGCCATGAGCACACTCGAATTCAACCAGCTTCTCGTCAGTCAGTCTGACTTCCTCCGGGGTTTTGCTTTGGGCTTCACGCGCAACGGCGCCGATGCAGACGATTTGGTGCAAGACACGATGGTGAAGGCCTTGAGGTACAAGAACAACTTCAAGGAGGGCACCAACATGAAAGGGTGGCTCTACACAATCATGCGGAACATCTTCATCAACAACTACAAAAGAAAGAAGTTCCAAAATACCGTGCTCGACAGCACGGAAAATCAGTACTTCATCAACGCCAGCCAAGACTATCGGGTGGACACCGTCACAACAGTGATCAACCAAGCGGACATTCTCGAGGCGATTGATGACCTGAAGCCCGATTTCAGGAAGCCGTTCACCATGTTCCTTGACGGGTACCATTACGATGAGATTGCCGAAGAGATGAACATTCCCATGGGCACCGTAAAGTCAAGGATTTTCCACGCTCGGAAAAAGCTCGCGGTTTCCCTCTCAGACTTCAACTGAGTCTCCTCTCCAATCCCTCGCGCGCAAGGGTTATATTCGGGGCACCATCGTGTCCCGCAATGATTAATTTCCCCGTCGTACTTCATAAGCCAGCCACGTTCCGGTTGCCGGTGATGTGGTTGCTTGGTTTGTTGACCTTCAACGTGTCGTCCCAAACCGTGGACCAGACGTTGTCCATCGAAGCCTACGTCAATGAGGTGTTGCTCGGGGAGGGGGTCACGGCCACGAACATTTCGTTCATCGGCTCCACGGAACAAATCGGCTACCTCTCCGGGGGGGGCGATGTGGGGTTTCCCATTGATGGAGGGCTCGTTTTGAGTTCGGGAAATGCCGCTGATGCTTTCTGTGCGGGCGTCGGATGTGGAGGCTGTCAAGGGGGCAATCCCACCGATGCAGACCTCCTCGAGATTGCCAACAGCGTTCCCCCTTTGATTGGTCAAGCATTTACGGTCGGAAGTGTGAACGATCTCTGTGTGCTCGAATTCGATTTTGATCCTGCGGGAGATTACGTGTCGTTCAATTACGTGTTCGGGTCGAGTGAGTACGAGGCTTGGGAGAACAGCCAGTACAACGATATTTTCGCGTTCTTTTTGTCGGGCGCAGGCATCAATGGCCCTTACAACGCACCTGGCGCATTTCCGGGGCAAGCGGTGAACATTGCGAGCGTTCCCGATTCGGATCCCGAGCTCCCCATCACCATCAGCTCGGTGAACGGAGCATTGAATGCAGAGTATTACATCCTCAACGAGGCTCCGGAGATTTGCATGAACGGGTACACCACGGTGTTGACTGCGGTTTATCCCGTGATTTGTGGGGAAACCTATCACATCAAGTTGGCCATCGGGGACGGAAGCGATACCATTTTGGACTCCGTGGTGATCTTGGAGGAGGGAAGCTTTGGATCCCCCATCCCCACCACCTACGAGTCTCAAGCTTCTCCCGATTGCGATCCGAATCCCACCGACGACCAGATCATCTATTGTGCCTGGGAGGATTGCGGACCCTCCACCATCACCATCAGCCGTCCATGCGCGGTGTCGTCGTTGTTTCCTTTTCCCTTCGATTTGATCGCGGCTCCAGGGTCGGAAGCGACATTGGATGAGGACCTGCTTGGCTTGCCATCGTCTGCAGCTGTTCCCGTGGGAGATTATGGCATTTCACTGACGTTCGAAGTGCCCCAAGACAACATTGATGAGGGGACAGAAACCTTGAATTTGAAGGTGGTGAGTGGCACCATTGAAAGTGAAATCACCATCATCATCTACGACACACCACCCTTTGAGGCGACGATGCCAGATGTGGTAACTGTTCCTTGTGATGAGACTGCGGAAGTCTGCATCGATCTCATTCAAGACCCGGCGTATGCGTATCCGCCTGTGACGTACAACTGGTCCATCAATGGAGTGGACTTTGGCGATGGGCAGTGCGTGACGTACGGTGCGCTGAATTCTTCCTTGATGGAAGTGTATCTGGAAGACGGATGTGAGCGAGAGTTGTATTTGCAGGGGTTGTTTGAAGTGCCTTACGACCAACTCGAATTGACCATGCCCAACGACACGCTGCTTTGCAATGGGGCATCGACGTACATGGAATTGGACATTGTAGGAGGACAGCCCCCTTATCAAGTGCAGTGGGACGACTTCACCGACGAAGAATTGGTGCACTTGGTGGATCCCGAAGTGAGCACCGAGTACGAAGTGGTCGTCGTGGACAACTGCGACTACGCTGAATTTGCCTCCACACAGGTGGATGTCCAAACGGTTAAGGCCACCATCCTGCGGGAAAGTTTGGGCGACGATTCCTATGCGTTTGACGTCCTGGTCGATCCCGCAGAGCCTTACGAAGGGGCGTACTTCTACCAGTGGGACTTTGGGGATGGTCAATATGCCTACGAGCGTGCTCCCTTGCACGTCTACGATGGCTTGTCCACGTACCAAGCACAGGTGGACGTGACCACCGACATCGGCTGCACCGATGTGGCCATTGTCGATGTGTATGGTGATGTGCTGTTCTACATCCCGACGGCGTTCACGCCGGACAACGATGGACTCAACGACGCCCTCGAAATCACAGGACGTCAGATTCGACTCTTCGAGATTTGGATTTACAACCGCTGGGGTGAGCTGGTGTACAACAGCACCGACTTGGACGAGGCGTGGATTGGCGACGTCAACGGCGGAACCCACTTCGCGCCCAACGGCGTTTACCATTGGATTATTAAGGCTTCAGGTTTTGACACGGATGCCCAAGAATTCCGTGGGTTCGTCCAATTAATGCGCTAAACACCTTCCCATGACTTCATCTCAACCTGGCCGCTCCCTGCGCGGCGCGTTCGTGGCTGTGACCTCCCTGTTTTTCATGTGGGGCTTCATCACTGTCCTCGTGGATGCCCTCATTCCTCGATTGAAAGAGGTGTTCGAACTGACCTTTTTACAGGCCGGTCTCGTTCAATTTGCATGGTTTGCGGCCTACGGATTGTTGTCCATTCCGGGGGGCAACATGATTGGGCGTATTGGTTACCAGCGCGGCATTTTGGTGGGACTTGCGACGGCGGGTTTGGGATGTCTCTTGTTTTACCCCGCCGCTGCAACGCGGATGTACCCGCTGTTTTTACTCGCCCTGTTTGTGGTGGCAGGCGGCATCACCATTTTGCAAGTGGCGGCCAACCCTTACATCAGTGTGTTGGGGCCAGAAGAATCTGCTTCTGCAAGGTTGAATTTGGCGCAGGCTTTCAACTCCTTCGGAACCACCCTTGCGCCCGTTGTTGCGGCCAGCTTTCTGTTGGGAGACCAAATCCTTTCCAGCGAGGCCATTCGTACCCTCAGTGAGGCCGACCGCTTGTCCTATTACGCCAGCGAGGCTTCTGCAGTTCAAGTGCCCTTTGTCGTGTTGGCCCTGGCTTTCTTCGCGCTGGCAGGGGTGGTTGGGGCCATCACCTTGCCCAAAATTTTGGGAGGGGACAGCCAAACCAACACCACTTATGGACAGGTCCTAAAAAACCGAAAATTGTTGTTTGGGGCGCTTGGCATTTTCGTGTACGTCGGGGCAGAGGTGGCGCTCGGTTCGTACATGGTCAATTACGGATTGAGCTTGGACATCGTGGAAGAAGTCAAGACCAGCGGCTTGTTGGGTGGCATGGCAGGGATTGCCGCTTTCATCAAGGGGATGGATGTGTCTGGATTGGACGCCAAGGGTATTCTCGGAGCCTTGCTGACGTTTTACTGGGGTGGGGCGATGCTTGGGCGTTTTGCGGGTTCTGCGTTGATGCAACGCATTCGTCCCTTCAAATTGCTCGCCGGCGCCGCGTTTATGGCTTTGAGCTTGATCGGGTTGTCCATGCTGAGTCAAGGCGTTGCCGCACTGTTGTTGGTGCTGGCTGTGGGGTTCTTCAACAGCATCATGTTCCCCACGATTTTCACCTTGGCCATTGAAGACCTCGGAGAGGGCAAACCACAGGGGTCGGGGGTGCTGTGCACGGCCATTGTAGGCGGGGCGTTCATTCCACCCGCCATGGGGGCCCTTGTCGACAGTGCTGGATTTGGGGTGGCTTTCGTCTTGCCCATGGTGTGTTACCTGTACATCGCATGGTATGCCGGACGTTTGGTGCCTTCGATGTCGTCTTGAAGAGGAAGACATCGCCAAGTTTCCTTAACGCTGTCATACACTTTATGCACATCAGGCAACTTTATCGGGCCTAGATGTGTTCTTTTGTTGAATAGGAATCTCTAGAGACCTCACATTCATGGCACGCAGAAAAAAAGCAGAGAAGGAACTCCAACCCAACATCAAGGTTCGACTAGATCGTCGCACCGTGATCACCGTTCGCGACTCCAGCAAGCTGGCTTACTGGAAAGAAAAATTTCCTGGACTAGAAATCCTTGAGGAGTCTTGATGGCATCTTGGCGCTGACGGAAGGTCAGGGCAAGAAAAAAGGCGACCTCTGCGGGTCGCCTTTTTTCTTTTGCCTTGTTAAGCGTGACGGGGTCACTGAGCTTCGGTGGTCGCCTGTTCTTTCCAAGGGGCAAAGGCCAGCTGCTCGCGGCCTTTCTTGGTCAGGGCATAGCCATCCTTGTTCTGAATCAAACCATCGAGGTACAGGTTGGTGATGCGCTCTCCGATTCGGGCCTTGCCGACGTGGAGATCCGTGTCTTCCTCAATGCGCTTCCAGAAGTTGCGCTCAAGAACAGCAAGGCGGATGTGACACTGGTTCTCGATTTTGTGCTGGTGAATGATGTCGAGAATCATGTGATCGTACTTGTCCAAGTTATTCATGATGCAGGCTTTGGTAAATGAAAGATTTGAACAGCAAGAAAGGACTTTTCCTTCGGAAAGGCTTGAAAACACTGAAGTCCGTTATGAACGATTTGTCCACGGACTTCGGGAAAATGTTCACAACATGTGAATATCTCAGGCAGTACGCTGAGCGCCAGCGGTTTTCGCGAAGTATGCGAAATACCGATGCATGTAATGCACGTCTCTGTCGGGGAAGGGAGAGGTCTTGAAAGGCGCGTGGACGTGGACAAACTTTCGACGTTCCTCCCAAGCGCACAAGGTGATGCGACTCTTGGCTTGTTGCGCCGCATGCACAATGTCGCGCAACTCGTCTTCCGTGGCCTGCGTCACCGTGGCGTTGGTCATGCCTTGCTCAAAATACAGGAGACTTTCTTGGCCTCGGCCCTCCACATCTGACATCGGCGCTTGGATCCAACGAACCTTGACCGGCATCGTGGCCGCAAGGGCTCGTCCTTGCCAAGTATTGGGCGCCCACATGACCAAGGTCGTTCTCCAAAATTGAGGGGGAAGTTGCCCTCGCAATTGCCACCCCAGCAGTTTCACCGCACCACGGCAGAGTTGGACTTTCCAGCCGGGGCGACGCTGTCCGGGGTTCGGGGCAGACCTGTGCTGATCAGCCATGGAGTTCAGATTCAAACGCAGTCCAGGGACCCTTCAAGGTTGGCCCTGCATGGAGGAAGTGGGTGAGTTGGGTCTGGAAATCCTCGCGGGGCCACAACGTCGCGCCTAGTGAGGCGAGATGGGGGTTCATGATTTGGCAATCCACGGGACCAAACCCTTTGAGGGCCAGCCACCGCACAAAGTGGACGAAGGCCACTTTCGAGGCGTTGGTGGCTGTCGAGAACATGCTTTCGCCGAAGAACATGCGTCCGAGCGATACGCCGTAGAGTCCTCCCACCAATTTCTCTCCGTCCCAGGCTTCCACAGAGTGGGCCAACCCAAGGTCGTGAAGGTTGACGTAGGCTTGGGCGATGTCGTCCGTGATCCACGTGCCTTCGCCATCGCGAGGCGCATGTTGACAACCGCGAAGCACCTCTTCAAAGGTCCTGTCGAATGTGATGCGATACCGTTTTCGGTTGAGTTCGTTGCGCATGCTTTTGGACACCTTGAGATCCAGAACAGGCAAAACGGCCCGTTCAGGGGGCGCCCACCACAGGATGGGGTCTCCTTCCATGAACCAGGGAAAGGCGCCATGCTCATATGCGGCGAGCAACCGGGCACTCGAGAGATCGCCTCCGACGGCCAACAATCCATGCTCTCCTGCGACATTCACAGGAGGGAAATGCAGATCGGCATCGAGCACAGGGACCTTCATGGCACAAAGTAACGGACCATGGACTTCCTTTGCAGGGATGGACCCCGCCAATCTCGAAGCGTTCAAGGCCAAATTGCGTCAAACACTCCAACCCGAGGTCAGGCCTGGATGGGAAGCACAACAACTCGCGTGCCCACCCGGTCGTCCTCAAGACCTTCCAGAACGCATCCAATCGGCCAGAAAGGCTGGGGTGGTTTGTTTGATGTGGTGGGATCCAGAGCGGGCTTGGGTGTTGGTCTTCATGCGCAGGACCCAAGATGGGACGGCGCACAGTGGCCAATGGGCTTTTCCTGGGGGCGCAGAAGAAGCTGCAGACGATGGAGATTTGGAACGTACGGCACGTCGTGAATGCATGGAGGAGATTGGCGTGCAGTTGACAGACTACGACATCGTCGGGGCGCTCTCACCCTTGTACATCCCGCCGAGTCACTTTTATGTGGAGCCCCTTGTGGCGGTTGTCGACGGTCCACCCACCTTCGTGTTGGAACGTGACGAGGTGGTGGAAGTGGTGGCGGTGCCTTTGATCGCGTTGCCCGAGCGTGGCCAAACCTGGCCCACCCACACCGTTCCCGTTCGTGGGGGCAAAGCCTCGGTCCCAGGTTGGCCCATGCATGATGGCGTGCTGTGGGGGGCATCGGCCATGATGACGGCTGAATTGAAGGAAGTCTGCGCACAGGCTGGATTTGGTCGTTCCTTTGCAGCCTCGGAAAACCCCAACGCATGAAGGACCTGACACACGCAAACAACCAAAAGGTGAAGGCGGCCCTGGCTGCAGCCAAAGAAAAAGGTGACGCCACCTGGGTTTGTCCGTTGCTTGAAGCCTATGCCGGGCGCAAGGAGGATGCGTTGAGGGAGGAAATGCGAACCATGCTTGGTTCGATGAAAGTGTCGGCCGCGGAGCAAACGTTCCTTGACGCATTGGTCGCCCCCAACCTCAGTCACGTCAAGGCGGACATTCTCGGGTTCCTGTGGAGTTGCGGATTCACGTGTGACGGCTTGTTGTCACGCGTGGCCGATGTCGCGTGTGAAGGCGATTTTCAGCAGGCCTTCGAAGGTGTGACGCTGTTGGAGCAAGTGGAGACCGTGTCCGATGAAAAAGACCTTCTTGAGGCCCAAGTTGTCGTGGGGGAGGCCATTCAGGCCAACACCAAAGAGGACATTCGGCCTCTCCTCGAGGCCATGCGCACACATTTGGCCTTGCTTTACGACGGCATGCAGTAAAGGGACTCAGTCCATCTTAGGCCTTCTTTTCTCAATGCGGTTCAGCGGACCAGGACAGGTTCCGTGGTGACAATCTGCACATGCGGAAACGACGGCGTTGAAGTGGTCAGCCGAAGGTGCTTCGTTGAATTGAGCGATGGCCTGCAGGTACAATGGTGCATGTGTTGTGAAGTGCGCATTGACCATGGAGTTATCTGTGGGCTCCAGCGCGAGCAAGTCGTGACTCGCAAGGGTGTAACCCTCCCAGGCGTGGTTGGGGTCCGCCATGACGGTCTCCAACACAACTTGCAGCTGGCTGTCCATCGCGACCATGGCCGAGGCCAAAGCGGAGGACCCGTTGGGCTGGTTGGGAGCAAGTTTGGGGGCGGTGCATGACGACTCCGTTTGGCCACAGGCAGAAAAGAGGGACAGCCCGAGGACCAAGCCTCCCAATGCGCCTTCCGTTGAAAGCTTCACACGGCGCATCTCAATCCTCAATCATCACCCCTGTGGCCGTGAAGGCGAGGCGCAATTCAGGTTGGGTGATGGCGTAGATTTCCTCTTGGGATTTGCCCGCGTCCTCGGCATAATGCCTCAGCATGGGCACCGTCAAGGTGTCGTAGAAGGCCTCGCCTTGGACGACCGTACGCTTGCCTTCTGCGCCTTCCGTGGGAACAAAGAACCCGTAATCGAGGAATCGTACAAACACGGTGTCTTCCCCAGAAGCCACGTCCATCCAGCATCCCTTCTTGGCACAAGTGGCGGTGATTTCGCCCTCAAATCGTACCTCGGCGCGCCCAAATTTGTTTAAGGCTCCGCGCATGTCAGCCCCATTCATGGTGCCGTCAGTGTCGATCACGGAGCCATAGAAAGTTTGATTGTCAGGCGTGCCTGCAGATTCCACCGGTGTGGCAGATTCGCACCCGATGAAAAGGGTGGCGCAGCAAGTCAGGAAAAGGGCAGGGGCAAAGAGGTTGTTCATGGCGAAGATGTTGGAGTTCAAAGGTAGGAGGATGCGCAGTTTCAGTGCGTGCGCGTCATGCGTTCATGGGTGACCAAAAGGAAGTCTCCTCGGCCCACCTCGCTTTCGTCGGGCGCCGACATGTCGGATTGCATGTGCACGTGAATCGAGAGGATGTCGAGGTCGGGCTGACCTTGACGCAAGTACCACCCGATGCCCTCGCCGTCTTGGCTGTGGTAGGCGCCGTTGAAGTGAATAAAAGGAGCCCCCTCGGGCAAGTTCGAAAGGATGAAATGGGCCATTGTGGCGTCTTTGATGGCTTGGGCCATCGGCAGTGTCTCTCCTCCGTGCCCACCGCCCATGGCCAACATGGCGTTGTATCCGGGCAAGTTGATGTCAAAGGGCACCGGGAGCGGCGGAAGAAACGCTTTGGCTTCCTCGCTGAGTTCCTCCAACCCGGTCAGCCCATGTTGATACACGTAGCTCGCATAGCGGCGCGGGACATTGGTCGCGATGAAAGGCAATTCATACGCTTTGGCAAGTTCCAAGAGGGGGTGATAGTCGGTGAAGTGGTTGGGCCAAAGGTTGGCGGCGGCTTTCAACTTGTCGTCACTGACCCATCCGGCCAAAAATTCATCCACCACCAATTGGTCGTCTGCTTCGAGCATCTCTGCGCCAAGGGTGGGGCGAACGTCTGCACCCAGCAGGTCACGGATCAATTCCGCCTGAAGCCAATGCATGATGGGGTCGTCGTGGTACTCTCCAAACAACACCACATCAGCTTCGCGGGCCGTCTCCAACAGGTCGGGCCAAGCCACGGGTTTGCCCGCGTCGTCAAACAAGGCATACGCGCGGGGCGAATCGGCCAAGGCCCTGGAAAGGGCGCGGGCCTGCGCGAATCCGTCAAGGGCAAACAAAATGGTGCAGATTGAAAAGATGTATTTCATGAATCAAGTTTGGAAGACACCCGGGCGGAAAGGTTCAGTGGTTGGCGCAGCATTGGCCACCTCGATGCCCATGCTGATCCAGGAGCGCGTGGCCTCGGGGTCGATGATGGCGTCGACCCACAGCCGCGCGGCTGCATACAAAGGGTCGGTTTGGGTGTCGTACCGCTCGGTGATGGTCCGGAGCAATTCAGCCTCTTCGTCTTTGCTGGGCTCTTGGCCGCGCTTGGCGAGAGACGCTTTTTCGATTTGCAGCAACACCTTGGCGGCCTGTTCGCCCCCCATGACTGCAATGCGGGCCGTTGGCCAAGCCACAATCAATCGCGGGTCGTAGGCTTTGCCACACATGGCGTAGTTGCCCGCACCGTAGCTGTTGCCGACGATGACCGTGAATTTGGGAACGACACTGTTGGCGACGGCATTCACCATTTTGGCGCCGTCCTTGATGATGCCACCATGTTCTGAGCGTGACCCCACCATAAAACCCGTGACGTCTTGCAGAAACACGAGAGGCACGTTTCGCTGGTTGCAGGTCGCGATGAACCGCGCGGCTTTGTCGGCGCTGTCGGAGTAAATGACCCCGCCAAATTGCAGGCCATCCTTCTTGCTTTTGACCAAACTGCGTTGGTTGGCCACCAGCCCGACACTCCATCCATCGATGCGCGCGTAGCCGCACACCAGCGTTTTGCCATAGCCCTTTTTGTATTCGGTGAAGCTGGCGTCGTCCGTGAGGGAGGCAATGAGCTCGTACGTGTTATAGGGTTCGGTGCGCGCATCCGGCAGCACTGCACAGGGAGAAGGGCCGGATGGCAGCACCGCGTCGGCGCGTTGGAAACCCGCCGTGGGTCCGAGGTCGCCCCAGTGAGAGACCAGCGTGCGAATGTGCTTGAGGGCCTCGGCTTCGTCCTTGCAGCGGTAATCGGTCACGCCGCTGATTTCGTCGTGGGTGGCGGCGCCTCCGAGCGTCTCGTTGTCAATGGTTTCGCCAATGGCGGCCTTGACCAAATAGCTTCCTGCCAAGAAAATCGAGCCGGAGCCTTCCACGATGATGCTTTCGTCGCTCATGATGGGGAGGTAGGCGCCTCCGGCCACGCAACTGCCCATCACGGCTGCAATCTGTGGAATGCCCGCCGAAGAGAGCCGCGCGTTGTTGCGGAACATCCGTCCAAAGTGCTCCTTGTCCGGAAAAATTTCGTCTTGCATCGGCAGGTATACGCCGGCGCTGTCGACGAGGTAGATGATGGGAAGTCGGTTTTCGAGGGCGATTTCTTGGGCACGTAGGTTTTTCTTGCCGGTGATGGGGAACCACGCGCCGGCTTTCACCGTGGCGTCATTGGCCACCACGAGGCAAGGCTTGCCATGGATGCGGCCCATTTCAATCACAACCCCTCCCGCGGGACAACCACCTTCGTCCTCGTACATGCCATGACCCGCCAAGGCGCCGATTTCGAGCCGTTCGCATCCCGGGTCAAACAACCGGTCCAAGCGTTCACGTGCCGTCCATTTTCCTTTGGCGTGCTCCTTTTCGATGCGTTTGGGTCCTCCTCCTTGGCGCGCCTTGTTCAAAATGCGTTCCAGGTCAGAGAGGCGCATGCGCATGCGGTCTTCATTGAGATTCTGCGCCAGCTGTTTGTCCTTCGCCATGACCCGAAGGTAAGCAGAGGTCCTACCTTTGAGGTCATGTATCGAGCACCTCTTCGCGGTTTAGGTTGGCTGTGTCTGGTGGGGATTCTCCTCTTCGGCTGCCTATCATCCACAGAGGAGGGGGACGCGGTGAAGGCCGGTTGGATTCGTCCCGAGCATGCGAAAGGCTTTGCATGGGCCGTGTCTGACCAAGGCCAAACCACGCTTGTCGTTCTCCAACCCCGCACCGGGAATGCGCTTGCCACGGTTTCAGCCGCGAACAGCCGAGTTGGGGTTGAAGTGGAGGAGGGCGTGCCGCACGTGGTCATCGACCGCGACAGGGGCTTCGTGACGACGAGCACCACCCATGTTCATCTGCTTCAGGAAGGCGCAGGCTTGGACGGCTGGCGTGGATGCACTTCTCTGAAGTATCTGCGAAATGAAGGGGTGTTGGCCTGGGCAGACTCGACCTCTGTTCGAGATGTGAGCGGTGATGGCGGATTGAATGCGGAAGTCATCACTGTGGTGAATCCCGGGAGCATTCTGACGGGGCCACATCAAGATTTGGGGGAACGAAATTGGCCGTGGGTTCCCGTGACGGAGTACCTGGAGCCCCATCCTCTGGGACGTGCAGAATGGATGGTAGCCTTGGCATGGCTTGCCGGAGATTCGACTGCAGGCGCAGAGTCATTCAGGGCCGTCGAAGCCCGTTACGACTCCGCCCGGAGTGACGCTGTCCGCACGGGCAAACGCGTGTTCACGGGCAGCGTGGCCGATGGCGTTTGGCATGCTCCGGGCAAGGGCAGCTTCGTGGCGCAGTGGATTGAAGATGCCGGAGGCACTTACGCGTTGGAGACCGTGGACGACCAAAGCAATGTGGCCTTGAGTCTGGAGTCCATGCTCGTGTGGGTGTCAAAGACAGACGCTTGGGTGCTCGTGACGTACGACAAGGATGGGGTCAAAGAGGGCGACGTGTTGGCGATGGACCCCAGACATGCAGAGGTGATGAAGGCCGTCGATGAAATCTGGGTGTGCAACACCGCAGAGGTGGATTATTTCGGCGAAGTTGTGGCCCATCCCGAATGGGTGCTCGAAGATTTGGCTGCGTTGGTCCAATCAAATTCTGAGGGACCCCATGGGGTGTTTGAAAAACTTGATCGACCTTCCCGAAAGCCATGAAAATACGCCCCCTTTTGCTGCTAATGATGTTGCTGGCGTTTGTCCTCCATGTGGCGTTGGGCGAGGTTGACATTGCATGGGGTGGGCTTCTGGGCGCGATGTTCACTGGAGGAGAGGTGAATGACTTGCACGCCACCATTGTGAAGGAGGTGAGGATGCCCCGGGCCTTGACGGCCATGGCTTCGGGCACCTTGCTCGGATGGCTGGGTTTGCTCATGCAGACATGGTTTCGAAATCCTTTGGCCGGACCAGGCGTCTTGGGAATCACGTCCGGCGGATCGCTCGGCGTGGCGTTGGCCGTGCTTCTCGGCCTTGCGTTGCCGGCCTGGATGGCAGCTGCCGTGGGATGCTTTGTCGTGCTTCTCTTGATCGGCGTGGGGGCGCGACGCTTTGTGTCTCCGGTGACCACGCTGGTGTTTGGATTGATGATCAGCTATGCCGTCAGTGCCATTGTGACCGTGTTGCAGTCGTCTGCCACCGCCGAGGCGCTTCAGACGTTTGTGTTCTGGGGCATGGGAACGTTTGCCAAAGCGAGCCTTTCCCAGGCCATGTTCTGTGTGGGACTTCAGGCTTTGCTCGGCATGTGGATGATGCGCCGCGCGAAATGGTTGGACATGTGGACGCTTGGAGAGGATTTGGCCCAAACCATGGGCGTCCCCAAGTCCCGTTTGCACTTGGAGATTTTGCTTTTGACAGGTCTGGTCTTGGGCGTGGTGACTTCGGTGTGTGGCCCCCTTGCATTCCTGGGCTTGGCCACCCCGCATGTTTACCGGTTTTTTCATCCCGATCGTGGGCATTTGGACGCCATCCAAGGCATCGGCGCATGGGGTGCGGTGCTCGCCTTGCTCGCCGATGGTGTGGTCAGGTTCACGGACAGTTTGGCCATGCATTGGCCGTTGAATGCGGTGTTGGCCATCCTCGGGGCACCGGTGGTGTTGGCCGTGTTGTGGAAACGAAACCACGATTGGTCATGAATCTGGTGTTGAACGATTTGGAAGTGGGGCACATGCACCCGTTGACTGCGCCCCTGACGAGGTCATTTGGCGCGGGGGGCATGCACGTTGTGCTGGGCGCCAATGGAGCGGGAAAGACCACGTTGCTGCGCACGGTTTTGGGGGTCCAATCGCCGCTTAAAGGAGAGGTCGTGTTGAAAACGGAGACGAATGTGCTTCGCGCCAATGACATTTCAACGTGGGGGAAGCATGTGGCCTTTGTGCCCTCCATGCCGCCCAAGCACGTGGGGCTCACCGTGGCTGAAGTACTGTCGTTGTCCGGCCCATGGGAGGAGGCGGTGTCGTACCACCCCCAGTTGGAGCCTTGGTTGAACCGACGGCTGTCCACGTTGAGCGACGGCCAGGCGCAGCAGGTGATGGCGGCCCGGGCCATGCTTCAATCGAAAGATTGGTTGATGTTGGATGAGCCAACCGCCTTTTTGGACATTCGTGGCCAACGACACCTGTGGGAGATGTTGACCACACACTTGAATCGGGGAGGCAGCGTAATGTTGGCCACTCACGATTTGAGGGGCATGCACCGATGGATGCACGAAGCGCCCGCGGATATCACGGCGCTCAGCTCCATTCACCAACTCTCGACACAAGGACTCTCCCCACTGGCCTACGATGCGTCCTTGGACGCGTTGGAAGCGGCCTTGGGGTGAACAAACGCCCTTCCCGCGAGGTAACGAGGGCGTACCTTTGCCCTCCTTGAGAACGACCCCACCATGCTAGAGCGCATTTTGATTGGATTGAC